>SDBU01004747.1_pt1 | contig 16549 bp, 15 predicted proteins | sample 2277071 | NCBI WGS metagenome assembly SDBU01 (sample SAMN10397929, study PRJNA504765) | marine sediment metagenome | isolation source: marine sediment core GS08_GC12, 126 cmbsf | place: Arctic Ocean: Gakkel Ridge, Loki's castle | collected 2008
TAGGATCACAGATCCCGGGTTGACTTTGTCTTGCTCGGCGTAATTGGGTGCGGTTCCGTGCGTCGCTTCAAAGATCGCCGCACCTGTTTCATGGTTGCTGTTCACGCCCGGTTAGCTTCCACTCCCGCCAACCTGAGCAGCCAAAGCATCTGAAATGTAGTCTCCATTGAGGTTCATGGTGGCGATCACGTCGAACTCGCGCGCGCGCGTGATAGTCTGCTGAAAGGCGATGTCGGCGATCGCATCTTTGATCAGGAGACGTCCCTCTTCGAGAGCTGCCTCCTGTTCGGCGTTGGCAGCATCTTCACCAGCTTCAGCCTTCGTGCGCTCCCACTGGCTCCACGTGTAGACCTGGTCCCCAAATTCGCGTTCTGCAAGCTCGTAGCCCCATTTTCTGAAAGCCCCCTCGGTGAACTTCATAATATTGCCCTTGTGCACCAGGGTCACCGATTTGCGCCCATTATCCAACGCCCAACGGATTGCAGCGCGAATCAAACGTTCGGAACCCTCCAGCGAGATCGGCTTGATCCCGATCCCAGAGCTCTCCGGGAAGCGAAGCTTATCAAATTCTTGCGGAAAGCTTTCTTTCAACAATTTCATAAAGCGTTGATTTTCTTCAGTCCCATGTTCAAATTCAACACCCGCATATATGTCTTCGGTGTTTTCTCGGAAGATGATCATATCGACATCCTGTGGTCTTTTCACTGGGGAGGGAACCCCTTTGACATAGCGCACAGGTCGCAGACACACATAGAGATCGATCTTTTTTCGTAAAGCGACGTTCAGGGAGCGGATTCCCCCGCCGACTGGGGTTGTAAGTGGTCCTTTGATGCCCACAAGAAACTCTCTAAATGCCCTTATGGTTTCTTCCGGGAGCCATTCACCAAATTTTTCGAAGGCTTTTCCCCCAGCAAAAACCTCCATCCACACAATTTCCTTCGATCCACCATATGCCTTTTGAACCGCGGCATCAAACACACGTACCGCTGCTCGCCAGATATCTGGGCCGGTTCCATCGCCTTCGATGAAGGGGATTATGGGTCGATCGGGAACGTGTAACTGGCCACGATCAATGGTGATTTTTTCTCCATCAGTGGGGACCTTTATAAGCTCATATGCCATGCAATACTCCTTCTACTAATACCCATTCGGATGGGTTCGATGCCACTCCCAAGCGCTGGAAATTATATCTACAAGATCCGGGAACTCCGGCGTCCAACCCAAATCGCGCATGATCTTATCCGATGATGCCACCAGGCGGGGCGCGTCCCCTGGTCGCCGAGGTGACTCAATCGCCAGAATCTCGTGACCCGTTACCTTGCGAGCGGTTTCAATGACCTCGCGCACGGAGTATCCTGTCCCATTTCCCAGGTTATAAATGAGGCGGTCGTTATTGTCCAACGACTCCAACGCAAGCAAGTGTGCCGAGCTCAGATCCCGGACATGGATGTAATCTCGAATGCATGTTCCATCAGGGGTTGAATAATCTGTCCCAAATATCTTCACGTCCGCCCGAATTCCCAAGGGCACTTGCAGGATTAAGGGAATGAGATGGCTTTCCGGGCGATGACTCTCGCCACAACCCTCGATCGCACCAGCGGCGTTGAAATACCTCAATGCAGCAAATCTCAAACCGTGTATCTGACGATACCACTCCAACGTTTGTTCGATCATCAACTTGGTCTGACCATATACATTTGCCGGTCCGAGCAGGGATTCTTCTGCCAGAGGTTCATCACTGGAGGCGTAGACAGCTGCTGTGGACGAAAGAACGAATCGTCGAACGCCTGCACCAACAGCCGCTTCAATCAGATTAAGTGAATTGGCTAGGTTGTTCCTGAAGTACTTGCCAGGATTTTTCATGCTTTCACCTGCCTCAATAAAGGCGGCGAAATGCATAACCGCATCGAATTTCTCCCTCGCCAGCGCTTTTCCAACTGCCTTGCGATCGCCTACTTCGCCCTGTGTGAAACGCGCACCGTCAGGAACTGCGGCGCGGTGTCCAGTCACCAGGGAATCGAAGATGGTGACAGAATGCCCCTCTGCAAGCAGAACTCGCGCTGCCACAGATCCGATATAACCCGCCCCGCCTGTTAGAAATATATTCATTTGACTCAGCTCTCGATTATCAGTGATCAGGAATCAGGTTCATCAAAGCGAAAATAACTTAATCATCAAGCGTTTCCAACCCAGCCAAGGACGCCACCAGGATCTTTACTCCATGTTCTTCGAACTCGATTGTCACTTCCTCGTCATCCTGCTCGATTTTTGAAGACATCACGATGCCCTCTCCGAAAGCAGCGTGCTTCACCCGCATCCCCGCCCCGAATTGCGCTACCAATTCTTCCGCGTGCGGTTGCCAATCCCAACTCGTTTGTTTGCGGAAAACTGTCTGCTCACGGGTGAGAATGCCAGTGACATCGCCTTCGACCAAGTCAAGCGGGATATCCTCCAGGTACCTGGATGGTTCGGCAACCGAGGACGTCCCAAATGAACGTCTGCGGAAGGATCTCAGCAAGATGAGACGATCTTTAGCCCTTGTGATGCCGACGTAGAAAAGTCTGCGCTCTTCATGCATTGCCTCCGGATCATCAAATGATCGTTGGTGTGGTATGAGCCCATCGTCCAGCCCGACAATGATAACAATGGGAAACTCCAACCCCTTAGCAGTGTGTAAAGTAAGAAGAGTCGGAGCATTCTGGGACTCGGTTAATGTGTCCTGATCGGAGATCAACGCAACGTGCTCTAGAAATATGTTCAATCCAAGATCGGAGAATTCCTGCGCGAGGGAATGAAGCTCTAAAACATTCTCCCAACGATCCTGTCCTTCCTCCGTCCCATCATCAATGTAGGTTTGGTACCCTACATCGGAGAGAATCGTGTCAATCAGATCTCCCAGATCCGCTTCTGCGGCCGCTTCTGCGGCCTTTTCACGCCACTTCTTTAGCATCCTGCCAAATTCAGTGAGCGCAGCACCTGCGCGCTTGGAAAAAGCCCCTTCGTAACGCATGCCGCTGCCCGCGGCCTGATCAAGGAGAACACCGGCAGGTGATACTCCCGCGTTTTCTGCAACGGAGAACAATGTCGCCACGGTCTTATCCCCGATGCCGCGTGAAGGCGTGTTCAATACCCGCAGCAGGCTTACTTGGTCCTCGGGGTTATGGATCAGTCGTAAATAAGCGATAAGATCTTTGACCTCCCGCCTGCCATAGAACCTTTGCGCCCCCACCAGTCGATAGGGGCGTCCTGTCCGCAGAAAGGCTTCCTCAATCACGCGTGATTGGGCGTTGGTGCGGTACATGACGGCGCAATCATTGGGTTCAGCCTGCCCTTCATTATTGAGGCGATCGATCATCTCGAGCACATAGTTCGCTTCATCCGCTTCGTCGTATGCTTCGTGGAAGTGGATCAACTCTCCTTCGCCTCGATCAGTGAAAAGTTTCTTGCGCTGACGTCCAGGATGTTTATCGATGATGGCCATCGCCAGATTCAGAATGTTTTGTGTGGAACGGTAATTCTTCTCCAGCAGGATCGTTTGCGCTTTGGGATAGTCCTCCTGAAAACGGAGTACATTGCGGTAATCGGCTCCACGCCAACGGTAAATGGATTGATCAGGATCACCAACCACAAATATGTCTGGTCCTTCCCCCGTCAACAATTGCAGCAAAACATATTGCGCCGTATTGGTATCCTGAAATTCATCCACCAGGATATGCTGATAATAGCGGCGGTAAGTATTTCGCACCGCCTCATGCTCTCGGAGCAAACGCACCACGAAAAGCAAGAGGTCGTCGAAATCGAGGGCATTACTCACCAGAAGCTGTCGTTCGTAGATCTCATAAACTCGTTTTACGATTTCATTGAAGTAACTGCTGGAAGGGAACTCCTGCGAAACTATCAATTCATTCTTGGCGGTTGAGATAGCAGAATGCACTCGGCGAGGAGGGATTTGCTTAGGGTCAATATTCAGATCTTTCATTATCCTCTTCACCACACTCAATTGATCGCTATCATCAAATATCACGAACTCACGTGTGATTGGGAGTACATCAGCTTCCCTGCGGATCATGCGTGCAGCAACTGAATGAAAAGTGCCCATCGTCATTTGGGTCGTAGCCGAGGCCTGGGCTGGATCGCCTTCGAGCAGCACTTCCACGCGACTGCGCATTTCTCGCGCGGCTTTGTTTGTAAATGTAACTGCCAATATATTCTGTGGTGGGATGTTTTGGTTGGATATCTGATATGCCATCCGGTGGGTCAGTACGCGTGTCTTTCCGGAACCAGGTCCTGCCAGGACAAGAACAGGTCCAGGCGATGCAGTGACGGCTTGATGCTGCTGTGGATTTAATCCATCCAGGAGATTCATAGGTTATTAAAGGTTGATCGGATGGAGCGAGTACGAGGTCCGATATCGATAAAGTCTTCGGAAGCGAGCTCCCCGCCCAATTCGTTCGCATCCAAGCCCATGACGCGGCTATCGGCGAAGTAGGGAAAGTCGAAGTGAATCTCATCCCCCACATTCTTTCCCGGGATGGGCATCAATCGCGCAGTCAACGGCTTGTCCAGGCGCAAGGCCAATGCACCAAGGTCAAGCAGCAGCGCATACATTGCTTCGATTGGCGTATCCCCTGGGAGTGGGATTGTGTCGAGACCTGTGCCGCAAACGCATGCTGCCAACATGAGATCCCTCACATCCAAATACCCATCGCTTGCCCCTTGAGCGAGGACCAGGTCTTCAAGAACCGGCAGGAACAAACCACAGAATCCTGTGCGTTCGAATTGTGCTCGATCGATACAATTAGCCATAATGGCAGACCCTGCGATGAATCCCGGAAGGCCAGGTTCTGGGACACCCAACGCTTGTAATGCAGTTCCGAGGGAGCGCGCCTCCTCGGGAAAGGGCGCCAGCGAGAAGTCAATGCCTTTGAACCTTACGTCAGATTGTCCTGAAATCGCATGGGCAACCTTAGTGATGACAGAAGCGTGTCCTTCTATCGCCTCGATCAGCAAACGAGCTGCGGCTTTAATGGAGATCCCATCGCTGAAAGCCGTGACCGCCAGGTCTGCAGCTTCTGTGGCAACAGCAAATGTCGGCGGGCCTCCACGATGATAGGCAGCGGGGAAAAAGGGCGAGCCTGAGGGTACGTTGGCGAGCGCGGCGAAGCGAAGATTGCTAAAACCATCTGGGGAGACCGTAGAGACCTGCTGGATGACTTCAGCACATGCGCGCGCAGCCTGAAGTGATAGGCCAATTTCGGGGTCTGCGAATAACCCCGATGCGAAAATCGTTTCCGTGTTTTCCAATATCTCTGGGATTGTTGAATAAGCATCTAACTCATTCGGCAGCGCTGGGCCAATGGCACAATAATCGATCTCCCGAGCAAAACACTCTGCTTCTAATTGCTTGGCGAATTTAATCCTGTCACTCAAGGGCACTTTGGGAACAATTTCTGACAATGGCGGAGTGGCTATTCGCAACGATTGGACGCTGTACCCAGCCGCTATCATCCCCTCCCTGACTGATGTTAGGGTATCTGCTACCAGCCCGATTCGTTCTGGGTGGATGGGCCAGCCAGGATCTAAAAAACCAGTTATGGCTCTAATGTCCATGTCTCATCTCGCAGTTATGTTGGTTGTTATGCTGCACATTGATTTCAATTGTGCGCATCCAATTACTCCCAAGGTCATGCTTCTGTGTTGGTGAGTATTACACGCTGTCTGGCAATCTCGAACAAGATAATCCCAGTGGCGATTGCAGCATTTAGCGATTCTGTTTCTTCCTTCACCGGCACATAGACTTCCCCGGTAGCCAGCGATCGTAAGGTATCACCAGGACCATGACTTTCGCTGCCAATAACAACAGCGGCGGGTGACCTCCAATCAACATCATAATAAGCGGATCCAACTCCACGTTCCGCAAGCCAGATATCCAATCCCTCCAGCCATTCTTGCCCGCCAGCGTCATCAAGATATCGGATGGGCAACCGCAGGTGAGCCCCCATAGCCGCACGCACAACCTTTGGATTGAAAGGATCCACCGTACCCTTGGTTAGTAAAACAGCTTGTACTCCAGCTGCATAGGCTGTCCTGAGGATCGTACCCATATTCCCTGGATCTGCTAGTTTATCAATGATCAAAACTAAATTAAGCATCTCGGGAGGTGACAGTACTGGCATTGGGAGGGCAATCAATATTCCGGAAGGGCTTTCTGTGCTTGATGCTGCTTTCATTACCCCTTCGGAGACGACATGAACATCTGCTCCATGTCGTGCAAGTGTGTTAACTAGTCCTTTACCGCGTTCACTCAGATTATCGGTGTGAAACACAAATTGCGCCGGCAATCCCTCCGCAACAACTTCATATGCAAGACGAACACCCTCAACAATAAACAATCCTTCTTCCCGTCGAGCGGAACGACGAGATTGAAGAGCTCTGACCATTTTCACAATGCGATTCGATGCTGAAGTGATCATTTTGTCAGTAGGCTCCCTGCCCAGCGAGCAACGAATTCACCCGTAAAAATCTCAACACTAGCCTCATCAAAAAGAACAATGTGAACGTCTTTGAGATGTGAGCCAGTATTATGTTCTAAAAACTGGTCGATGGCGTCGAGGATCACGCCTGCGCCCCGATCCTTCGGGAAACCAAAGATCCCGGTGGAGATGGCTGGCAATGCCACACTTGAGATCTTATACCGATCCGCCATTTCAAGTGCGCTATAGACAGCATCATAAAGCTTTTTCTCCTCACCCCCTTCCCCCCAGATCGGTCCGACCACATGAATCACATATTGAGCGGGCAGGCTGCCTGCCGATGTAATGGCTGGTGAGGTGTGCGTGATGGGACCGTGCTCCCTGACCCAATCGTCGCTCTCTTCTTGGATAACGTCCCCGCCGCGTCGTACGATAGCCCCAGCCACGCCGCCGCCATGTGCCAGATGTGCGTTTGCAGCATTGACAATCGCTCCGACATCGGCATTTGTGAGGTCAGCATGACTCAATTTAATCGTTTGCCCAGATGGAAGTAGGGTTTCTGCGATATCCTTGCTCATTGGAGCTTTTTCCCTCAGTCAAGTTCCAAGGGATTGTAACACCGCTGCAGGATGGGTAAAACTCGAGATGATCATAATAAAAACAAAGAAGGGACGCATGAGCGTCCCTCGATTGATGAGGATCAATTTCCTTTAAAGTATGGCCGTTTTGACCACCGCCGAGAAGACTTTAGGATCTCGTACTGCGAGATCTGCCAGCATCTTTCGATTGATCGTGATATTAGCAACCTTCAAGCCATGTATCAGCCGGCTGTATGTGGTGTCATTTTGGCGGGCTGCGGCATTGATCCGAGCAATCCATAATCGGCGTAAATCTCGTTTCCGAGTTCGACGATCACGATATGCGTGCCAAAGGGATTTGAGCATCGCTTCATTCGCACGACGAAATAGCCGAGAGCGAGTACCATACATTCCCTTGGCCATCTTGACTATTTTCTTGTGTCTTCGGCGGGCATTCCCCCCACCCTTAACTCGTGTCACTTTTCACTCTCCTGTGAACCACTGGGCGCCGGCACATAAAACTTTGACGTACCCGTTGTTTACACCCAACGGTCACACACCTAGATCGGATTTGTTATTTCTGTCCACTTCGGGCGTTCGGATTTGCCTTATATTTTTTCATGTAAGGCGCAAGTCTTCGAACCTTCTTGGTAATACCTTTTCCCTTCACTGGGACCATCTTGGCAAACAGACGCTTCGTTCGTTTAGATGTTTTACGCCTGAGATGGCTCTTTCCTGCCTTCGTGCGAACCAATTTGCCAGAGCCCGTCAAGCGAAATCGCTTTGCGGTGGCTTTGTGGGTCTTCAACTTCAGCTTTCCCTTTTTCTTTGCTTTACGTGGCACTATCGATCTCCTTACTTGATGTCCCAACCCCGGTCGGGAGACAATTCCCGCGGACGAACACACCTTCCGCTGGCTGAATGAGCTTGTTAATTTGATTGAAGATCGCTAGAGGTTTACGACTTTGCAGGCGCTATAGTCATCAGCATCGTTCTGCCTTCCATGATTGGCGCCTGTTCGATGGCTCCTAAATCAGACAGCTCTTCAGCAATGGATCTGAGATCTTCGAGCGCGATTTCAGGATAAGTTATTTCACGACCGCGAAAGCGAATTCGCACCCTAACTTTTTTCCCTTCGGTTAACCAGCGACGCGCGTTACGCACTTTGAAGGAGCGATGATGTTCTGATGTTTTCGGGCGCAGCCGAATTTCCTTGATCTCGACTTTCGTTTGAGCCCTGCGCGCTTCTTTGTCCTTCTTCGCTTTTTCGTATAGGAACTTGCCGTAATCTAAAACCCGACACACAGGTGGATCTGCATTTGGTGCTACTTCAACCAAATCCAGTTCAGCCTCTTGAGCGATTTGAACAGCTTCCTCAATAGGGATAACTCCCAGGTTCTGTCCATCAGGACCAACAAAGCGAACTTCACGTGCACGAATTTCCTCATTTATTCTATATTCTGATGCGCTGATCTCCTAACCTCCAAGATCTAAATGAAGGGCAAATGCGTAATCATACGTTAATTATGAAGACTACCGCTGCCCCACATCTCAGGACCGCCCGATTCTAGTTTGCGATCCGAATCTGGCGGATAATACCATGATAATCTCGAGTTCGTCAAACGCGATTCGGTTCTAGAGTAGCCTTTGCCCATTGATAAGTACTCCCACAACACCGCGGCAGGGACGCCGCATGCTGCGTCCGAACTTAACCTTGCGAAGGTTTTTGATTATTTCCTTGGTCATGGAATACAACCTTCGCAAGGGTAGATAGTCCTGTAGGGGCTCAATTTATTGCGCCCGTTCTTGCGGCAGCGGGCTAACGAGTTTAGCTTGAGCCGTCATTGCTGTCATTTCTGGTCGGGCTTCCCCCGATGCCCGGGATTTCAGAATACGGGCGTCACCGGGCCAGTTGGAATTCCATCGGTTGGGGTAGGGGTCGGACCCTCGGTGGGCTCATCCGTAGGTTTTGGAGTCTCCGTCGGTTCCGGAGTCTTCGTCGGAGTCTTAGTTGATTTTGGTGTCTTCGTCGCGGTTGGCGAAGGCGTTTTGGTCCGTTTCGGTGTCTTCGATGCAGTGGGGCTTGGCGTCGCAGCAGGATCAGTCGGAGTCGGATACCCACCAGAAGAATCATCTGTTGTAGTGGGTGTGGTTGTGGGAGATGGAGTGGTTGCCGGTGAAGAAGTAGAAGTCGGTGTCGCGGTCGGGTCGGATGTGCGCGTCGGCTGTTGAGTTGGACTCTGGCGACGATCTTGATCACTTGGCGTCGCAGTTGGAACGGGTGAACCAACAATTTGAGCGACCAACTCGCCTAGGTCGTTACCGTATTGTGATGTACCTCCACTATCCCTCCAGACATCTTCAATGATCGATAGTTGAAGTGAACCCATGGGAACTCCGAACAAATCAACCCCATAGCTTGCTTTTAGTTTGGATGAAAGATCCACTAGTAAGGAAAGCGACCCGGCATTGGCAGTGCTCAGGGTCAATGCAACAACAACCCAGAGTAATAATCCGACCAAGAATATTCCGAAGGCTCGGATCAACCAACTTTCAGGCGGATGGCGATCCACTCTACCTATACGCAAAGCATACACCTCGCGCGGACATTGTCGTATGTCATGTTGTAAATAATGGGGTTTACCCACGAGTTACATCAGATTACAACACATGCCCACAAAGTAGCTTGAATCACCCAGAGTCCCATATTTAGTATAGCTGTCCAAGGCTTACAGGGACCTTTCAATTAGGTGACAAATGCGTTTCCAGAATTGGGTAAATGGTTTCCCATCTCCACCGACAGCCTAGAATCACCCAATACATTCTTTCACCTCGCCACTCTTTCCTTGCTATAATGCACATGTGAGCTCGGCTGCCCCTTTAGCGAAGGAAATTTATCGCCGCCTGATGGAGGAGTATGGTGCGCCTGAATGGCGCAAGCCTCTGCCTGCATTGGACGAACTGGTTTCCACGATCCTGTCCCAGAATACGACCGACGTCAATCGTGACCGAGCGTTTAACTCTTTAAGGGAACGCTTCCCGACATGGGAGGCTGTTCGTGATGCAAGCGCGCAGGAGGTAATCGAGGCGATACGATCCGCCGGTTTGGCAAATCAAAAAGGACCGCGTATACAATCTGCCTTACGCTCGATAACGGAGGAGCGCGGCACTCTAACGCTCGATTTTTTGAGAGATTTACCACCTGAAGAAGTCCGGCGATGGCTCATGAAATTTAAGGGAGTTGGGCCGAAAACCGCCGCAATTGTAATGCAGTTTTCTCTGGACATGCCTGCCTTCCCTGTAGATACTCACATTTACAGGCTAAGTGGACGGCTGGCTCTACGTGATGCGAAGACAACCGCTGATGCTGCACACAAGATCATGGCCGATTTATTCGCACCGGACACTTATTATGCAGCACATCTAAATCTTATCCGTCATGGTCGTGAAGTTTGTCGAGCCCGCAAGCCTGCTTGCGCGGACTGCGTCCTTCAAGATCTATGCCATTATTATGAAACTGTGATAAAAATTTCTATCGCTTGAGCGGAAAATGGTGAACGAAGTTTCATTTGACGAACACATTCAAGAATTACGATATGTGATTGAGGATTTAATTTCCACAACCAAAGGCCGGACCCTAAGGAGAGCGCGCGAGATTCAGGCGCGCCTTGAATTGCTGGGAAGAACTTCACTGCTCGATGATGAGCAGACTCGCCTGGCTATGTTGTATCAAGTTTCCAGAACTCTTGGATCCTCGCTCGATCTGACAGAAGCTCTAAATCAGGTTATGGACGCGGTCATCGAACTCACAGGCGCTGGGCGAGGATGCGTCATGCTGCGTAACCGCGAGACGGGCGAGTTGGATTTGAGAGCATCCCGAAACTTTGAACGCCGAGACTTAGACCATGAGGAAATGCAACTCAGCCGAACGGTGATTAACGAGGTAGTGCAATCTGGTGAGGGTATAGTTACTTCGAATGCCCAGACAGACACTCGTTTCGCCAATCAAGATTCCGTCCTGCGCTATTCGCTGCGTTCGATCCTTTGTGTCCCCTTGAGGGTGAGAGACGAGACCATCGGTGTGATTTACGTTGATAATTCAGCAAAGTCCGGCTTATTCAGTGACAGTGATTTCGAGATGTTAGACGCGCTGGCTATCCAGGCTGGTGTGGCGATAGAAAACGCGCGTCTATATACCCAAACCGATGAGGCGCTAGCACAACGCGTCGCTGACCTTGAAACTCTTCAACAAATCGATCGGGAGCTCAACACCGGCCTCGATTTCAACCGTGTTTTGGAGTTAACCCTTGAATGGGCGGTGCGCGAAACCGGTGCGAATCAAGGTTGGATCGCAATTCGAAGTGGGGAAACCCTGGTAATGACTGTTGTCGTCGGCGCGGGATTGGGCACCAGTTTTAACCTGGACGAAAATGGCGAAGTTGCAGCATCAACCCCAATCCTCACAGATACCCATGAGGTATTTAGAGGGAGAACGCTGAACCAAATAATCATGCCGGTTCGACGGGAAGATGTTGTCATCGCGGTAATTGGTGTTCAAAAGGAGAATGCCCCATTTTTGCACAACGCTCGGCCGAACCTCCATCGCCTGGCTGAGCACGCTGCGGTGGCGATTGAAAACACCAGGCTATATCGATCTGTGCAAGCTGCAAACCTGGCCAAATCGCAATTCATCTCCGTTGTATCACATGAACTGCGTATGCCCATGACTGCCATTTGTGGATATGCAGACCTGCTGAGGCAGGGCGCGGCAGGCCCGATGACAGATAAGCAAATCCAATACCTGATTACGATCCGCAATAACGTGGATCGTATGGAAATTCTTGTGTCTGATCTCTCGGATATTTCCAGAATTGAGACGGGGCGATTGAATTTCACCCTTCGCGTTGTTCCGCTAGATGACTATGTCCGAGAAACCGTTTCTGGATTGATGCCGCAATTCGCAAATAAAGGCCAAAGCGTATCAATCGACGTTCCCGATAACCTCCCGAAAGTTCGAGTAGACCCATCTCGTCTGGTCCAGATCCTGACAAATCTATTGAGCAATGCGAATAAATATACCCCTGAAAAGGGGGCGATCCATGTCAGTGTTATTCCATCGCAGTTCCATGTACGCGTGAGCATTCAAGATAATGGAATCGGAATCAGCGCCGCTGACCAGGCGGATCTTTTCAGTCAATTCTTCAGATCAGACGATCCCACCGTGCGAGACCAACAGGGTTGGGGCTTAGGCTTACATGTGGCCCAACGCCTTATCCGATTGATGGAGGGCGAGATCGGATTTGAGAGTAATTATGGAGAGGGAAGTACTTTCTGGTTCTCATTTCCTGTTGCGGAGGGCGGGGAGGATTAACTGTGGCCAAGCAACGGCAGAAGAATCGCTTCCCCTTATTGCTCTACAAACGCTTGATCGGTCGGCAGCGAATTCCATCCCTTATTTTAAGCGTGGTCCTTCTTGGTCTCTGGTTCGGTGTGAGCATCGAGTCTCTTGATTGGCCTACACCAATCATCGCTGATCTTATGCTCCCTGCGGGACTTCTCAGTTTGGCGTTCTTCGTGTTCACGCTCATCGGACCACGCCAAGCCTTCGCCCAACCGTTGGAAGACCACTTGCGTCTGCAGACGCCTATTTTTCGGATCAAAATCCGGTACGATCAAATTCTAAACACACGACCGGTCAAAATGGGCAGGGTGTTCCCTCCAACTTCTCTCTCAGCAGGCAGGCGACATTTTCTTTCGAAATTTCTTGGGCATACGGGCTTAGCAATTGATCTCAAGGAGCAGCCCCAATTAAATTTTCTCCTTTTGCTCTTCTTTCACCCCTTCACTTTCTCTCCTGACGGCCCGGGGTTTATCATCCTTGTCGAGGATTGGATCGCATTGAGCCAACTTCTCTCCACTAAAATCGATTCATGGAGAACCACGCATAATGTACCGGAGAGGCCGAGGGTGAGTAACGCGGCGCCGATCATCGAGCAGGTGCGTAAAGAAGAGAAAAAATGGTGGCAGTTTTGGTAGGGCTATACTCAATTTAGAAAACACGCATAACTCATTCACAGGAGGAGCGGCATGTCCTTTACATTCACATGGTACGGTCACGGCTGTATGGGTCTCGAAGTCGATGAGGAAAAGATTCTCGTCGACCCATTTCTATCCGAGTGCCCCACTGCTTCTACTACTCCCGAAGAAGTGGACGCCGATTTCATCTTGATCTCTCACGGTCATGGAGATCACGTTGGTGATTCTATTAAGATCGCCAAGCGGACCAAGGCGATGGTTATCAGCAACTTCGAGATCTCCACATGGTTCCAGAATCAGGGCATCGAAACCCATGCTCAGCATATTGGAGGAGGTTTCCACCACCCCTTCGGCTATCTTAAATTGACCCTGGCACTACATGGCTCACTATTGCCGGATGGATCCGACGGCGGGAACCCTACTGGATTTCTCCTAACAACTCCGGATGATAAGAAAATTTACCTTGCCTGTGACACTGGTCTGTTTGGTGACATGCGTCTGATTGGAGAAGATGGCATCGACCTTGCTGTGTTACCCATTGGCGATAACTTCACAATGGGCCCGGACGACGCCCTGCGCGCGGTCAAATTTTTGAACCCTAAAAACGTGATCCCAGCGCATTACGACACCTGGGAACTTATCGCCCAAGACGCCAATTCATGGGCTGAGAGGGTGAGGCAAGAGACCAATACCCTCCCCCATGTTCTCAATCCAGGACAGAGTTTCTCACTCTAAAACAAGGTCAACCATTAATATCCTTGAGCAAATTCGACGATTCGTTGCACTAGGCAGGCTCTCATCATGAGCCAAGTGATGCGCTGGCGAGATCATGTCAGAATAAACATCCTTTGGCTGGGTCTCAACATTCAGAATGGCAGTATCACTCCTGTAGTATTGCCCTATCTGGTTGCTTTATTCGTCGCGGACGCTCAAAAGAATACGCACCTGGCCACCATCCGTGTCGTGAGCCTTGCCGTTGCGATGCTTGTTCAACCAGTGTCCGGCATGCTCAGCGATCGGTCTAGGCATAGGTGGGGAAGGCGACGTCCCTTTATCTTGATTGGTACGCTCGTTAATATTGTTGTCCTCCTGATCATTGGCTTCTCACCTCAATTTATTGGATCCTCACTCGACAACGCCATTGAACCTCTGTTTGGTGTGCCAACGGCATATGTGGTTCTTCTGCTCGGCGTCATTCTGGTCCAAAGTGCGGTCAACATCACCTTTGGCGCGCTGATTGGGCTCATCCCTGATCTTGTTCCGAAAGATCAGCGTGGGCGCTCTTCCGGGGTGAAAGCTGTGCTTGAGTTGCTGCCGGCATTCCTCATCATCTTAATTGGTCCATGGGTCGATAGAGGGCAAATCTGGCCCGTTATTGGGATTGTGATTTTTGCACTTGTGGTCACTATGCTGATCACCGTTCTTTCTGTCGAAGAAGATCCGTTGGAAGTGGCTCCCAAGCACGATGTCAGGGAGAATATTCGCCGTCTAGTTGCTCTCATGGCCATTTTTGTGATCACCACTCAGGTTGCCGTCAGGATTGTAAGAACCGGCAGTAACTTTCTCATGGAACGGGGAGCGGAGCTGTGGCAACAAATCACTGTGATCGGTTTGGCCGGGCTCATTGGGATGACGGGATCAATTTTCATTGGCGTCTATCTTGGCGCCTGGGTAGGGATCGGCAAAGAAGCACAAGGCCATAAGTCCTTCATCTGGTGGGTCATCAACCGTCTGTTGTTCCTGGCTGCGGTAGGATCCATTCAAGGGTTTGCCTTCTTCTACATGCAAGATTACTTTTCAGCTGAAGATCCGGCTACGATGACCGCCATCTTGCTTGCGGTTGTTGGCGTTCTGCTTATCCCTTCCGCACTTGCGGGGGGGTATCTCGCAGACCGCGTTGGCCGCAAACGGCTGGTCGCTTGTTCCGGTCTTATTGCAGCCGCAGGAAGTCTATTGCTGCTCTTTGCCACCAATTTCCCCCTCGTGGTCTTGAGCGGCAGTATCATTGGCGTTGGTACCGGTCTTTTCATGGCCACCAATTGGGCATTAGGGACCGACCTCGCTCCGAGAGCCGAAGCTGGACGTTATTTGGGAATTTCGAATTTGGCTGGTGCAGGTGCTGGCATTGTTGGAGCGGGAATAGGAGGTCCGATAGCTGACTTTTTCAACAGCATCCGTCTTGGTCTTGGATATTTGGTGATCTTCGCACTCTACACCTTCCTGTTCCTCTTGTCCGTCATCGTGTTACGGAATGTCCATATCTCCAAGAGTGATACTTGAAAGTGTGAGAGAAATCGAATACCCTGTGAGCAATAACACATATAGCCTCCACGCCGAGAGAAAATAGGAGGAGACTGATGACAAATGGAGAACGCGTAGGGAAGGTCACTCACTTTTTTGGAAATATCAACGTCGCGGTGCTCGACCTTTCCAAGGACCTGAAAATTGGGGACACTGTCCATTTTTTCGGTCACAACACTGATTTCCACCAAGAAATCAGTTCTATGCAAGTCGAACATGAAGAGGTGACTGAAGGCCAGGCAGGAACTGAGGTCGCAGTCAAAGTCACACAGCGTGTACGACGAGGTGATGCTTTATTCCGACTTACCCCGGAGTCTTAGAACTCGGTCAGTTTATGCGCATTTGTTCGACATGTTGATGCTGCTTGGATTAATATCGCTCCTTGCGCACGCAAATCCAAGACATGCACCATTTTTCGATCCGAGCCGGAGTATATAAAAGGGCCTATGTTTGTATCGCAGTGTGTCGCGCTCAAATTGCCCATTATCACCAGGAAGTGGTGAAATGTTGTCGCTTGTCGTTGTTCATTGTATACTTTTTATCCACATCGCAATCCCAAGGAATTTGTGCTCATGAAGGTATCTTGCCTGCAAGAGAATCTAGCTCGCGGCCTTAGCACCGTCGCTCGAGCCGTCGCACCTCGAAGTACCTTGCCAGTTTTAGGCAATGTGCTCATTGCAACTGAAGATGGAAGGCTTCGCCTCTCAGCTACCAATCTGGAGTTAGGGATCACGTACTGGATTGGCGCAAAGGTGTTGGAGGAAGGATCGACAACGGTACCTGCTCGAACTTTTGTCGACCTCGTGAACACCCTTCCCAACGACCAAGTGGATATGGAACTCACTGTGCGCACCCAATCCCTAAACGTACGTTCCGGCGCATTTAATAACGACATTAAGTGCATTGATGCTCAAGAATTCCCCCCCTTGCCGCCGACCGAGCAAGAGGACGGCCTGTCTTTAAAAGTGAGTGATCTGCGGGAGATGATCCATCAAGTCGCATTTGCAGCCTCAACTGACGATGCTCGACCAGTTCTGACGGGCGTGTTGGCAGAACTTAATGATGGGAAACTTACTCTTGCAGCCGCGGATGGCTTCCGTCTTTCTGTCCGCACCGCTGAATTAGACGCACCGGATGTTGAACCCTTCAAGGCGATCATTC
>SDBU01004748.1_pt1 | contig 16549 bp, 21 predicted proteins | sample 2277071 | NCBI WGS metagenome assembly SDBU01 (sample SAMN10397929, study PRJNA504765) | marine sediment metagenome | isolation source: marine sediment core GS08_GC12, 126 cmbsf | place: Arctic Ocean: Gakkel Ridge, Loki's castle | collected 2008
GTCGGGAAACAGGTCTACAGTAAGCTTCGCCGGCATCCGCTTTTACTGGATATGTATAAATACACGGGTCGGGGCATACTGAACGAACAAGAAGTCGCCGACGCGCTGGACATTGAAAAGCTTCTAATCGGGAAATGCGTCCAGCGGACGTCCATTGAAGGGGCGTCAAGCGCAACCCAGGCTTACGTTTGGGGGAAGAACGCTTTATTGCTTTACGTCCCCGAACGACCCGCTATTCGTGAACCGGCGGCGGGTTATACCTTCGCCTGGAAGATTGACGATTCGGGCCTGACCGTGAACATAACCCCGACCCGCCAAGACGACCGCGACCGCGATTTCCTGAAAGGGAAACAGGCGTTCGACTTCAAGGTCACGGGGTCCGACCTGGGCGTTTTCTTCGCTTCCGTCACAAGCTAAACGATAAGGCTATATGCGGGGGGTTTCGGCCCCCCAATAGTCGAAGGGGGATAACATGGAAAAGAAGAAACTAACAAAGCGCCAGGAAACCGAACGGGTCGTCATTGAAAAGGGTATCTATTGTGCTATTTGCGCGAAGACGGTTGACCTGGTTGACGGCCTTTGTCCGATATGCGGAAGACCAATATAACGTTTTGAATATCCGCTACGGGGAACCGTTGTCGGAAATGCTAAAAAGGAGTAGCTAATCAAAATGAATAGTGTAGTAAGAAGATTTCAGGGAACAAGCGTCTTTGACGTGATACGGGCGGGACAACTAAGCGGTGGGTATTTACCCGAAAATCCAGGTCGCGATTACTACGTCAACAATATTACTGGAAGCGACAGCATGAATGGGCGGTCATGGGCACGGGCCTTCGCTTCAATCAGCGCGGCGGTCACGGCTTCAGAAGCATATCGAGCCCTGAAAGCAACAACGAATGAGTATATCCGAAACCGCATATTCATTCAGGGGACGGGTACTGCGTACGCAACCTTGACCGCGCTTCCGTCCTATTGCGATATGATAGGGGTAGGGGCTGACCCGCGTGGTAACGGGGCGGGAATTGTAAGAATTGGCCCTGATAGCGGGGCTTTTGACGGGGTTCTGTTAAGTGCTACAGTTCGCGGTCTTAATGTCTATAATATCCAATTCCAAGCGGGCGTTGGCAAGTATTCGTTCAAAGGAACTAACCTTTTCCGTTCACGCTTTGAGAATTGCGTCTTTGCGACGAATGGTTCGCCTGGGGGAGCCCCCGCCGCTGGCTTTGAAATGGGTATTTGTGGCGGCGTTATCCTGAAGGATTGCCATTGGTTGAACCAGAGTTCGAAGGACAACGATTTTGACGTCGGCATAAATATTACTGGAACGCATTTCCACGGTTGTCTTGTGGAGAACTGTTTTATTAGCGGTGCTGACGCGGGAATCGTAATTGCCGCGGCCTGTGTCAATGGATACCATTCGATAGTCAAGGGTTGTTACATTGGGTGGGGAAGTGAAACTTGCGCTATTGGGGTTGATGATAACGCTACGGTAGGAATGATTATCTATGCTGGAAACTATCTATTTGCTACCGACGCGTTTGACTTGGCCAATAATGGGGCTGGAAGAATTATCGGTAATATCATGGCCGACGGATTCGTGACCTAAACGTGAAACCTGGGGGCCCCTGGTAATTCGGGGGTCCCCACTTAAAATTGAATAATAGCGCGGATAATCCCAACCGTGAAAACTAACCCGCGATAAGTATATCGGGGAAGGGAAATAAGGGTCCCTTCCGTGGACCCTAAAGTTATTTAAGGGGGGGAAACTGAAATGGCATACGAAGCGATTACACTGGCTAGTCAAGGAAAACACATGGAACAACGCCAAACGACAATCCCGAATTTCGTTAAGGGGACCGTCGAATTGGACGACGCGAATCATCATTACCTTGTCGTTGACGGACGGGGCAAGCGGTCCATGACCGTTGCCGTAGTCAATGAAACGGACCAAACAGTCACGGTCACAGTTTACGGGGCCCACAACAAGACTGATACCCCCGAAAGCGACCAGGTCTTTGAATTAGGCCAAGACGCGGGGGATAGTCAATTCGACGTGACTACGGATAGCAAGGACTATGACTGTTACCATGACCCGTTCCCGTATTTTATAATCGACATTCTTCCCGCGGCTTCGGCTAACGGGGAAGACGTAACGATACTGGTTGACCTACTATCAACATAAGGGGGAAGTAAAATGGCATTGGGAAAGTTTGACGACTTTGTGGCTTACCTGGTAAGGAAGGCCGACGCTACCCTGGCGAAGGTCAAGGATAACAGCATTATCGGTCAAATGCTGGCGAAGGCTGACGTATCGAACTATGACCGAACCTTAATGTCGCTTGAAGCGTTATACCTGGCGTTGTCCACACTTAGCGGCAACGTGACAGGGGACGTCTTCTTCGTCGGCAAAGGGGGAAGCGATTCCGACGATGGGGAAACCTGGGCGACCAGGAAGTTGACCGTTGCCGCTGGATATGCCCTTTGTGACGACGGCGATTTGCTTCGGGTTGGTCCAGGAACGTTTACCGAAAGCCTGACATTTGATACCGACGGCGTAACCGTTATCGGTGCTGGCATTGGCGCGGGTTCAGGCATTGGCGGGACTATAATCAGCGGGAACACGGTATTTACTTGCGGGGCAAACGTATTTAAGGACCTGGTATTCTATTCCGTCAGCGGGAAGACCGCCACGGTCGGACCTGACGAGAACGCCAAATATAACCAATTCCTGAACGTGTACTTCAACGGGGCTTCGAATACCACTTCCGCGCTTCATATCAACGGTTCGGGCGGCGCAAGTGGCGCGTTTACCAAAGTGTACAAATGCCGATTGAACGGCGGTACGTCCGCTACGTTGCTTCTGGACACGGGCGGCGGCGCAAGTTGGGGAACGTTTATGAAGAACCTTATCGAAGCCCACGCGACGGGGCATGGAATCCATGTGAACCACGCTTCGGCCGTTGACAACGTGTTTAAAGGGAACGTCTTGAACGGTAACGGAAGTTCCGGCACCGGTATATACGAACAAGCGGGGGCCGATAACCACTTCGTCAATAATAGCGTTGAAGACTTCACGACGAAGCTGAATATCGGGGCCAACTCATACATAATCGACGGCCATGAAGAATCGCAAATTCTGGCCGGTAATACTATCGAAAAGGACCTGGAAGCAATTTACAATGCCGCGGGTCTAGTCAAGCGGGGAACGGTTGATACCGCTACTTCGACGACCGTCTTCCAATCCGACGACCTGATTGAACCTTTTGCCGGTAAGTATATCGGTTGGTGGGTAACGGTTGAAATCGACGCAGGTGGAACGGGGGCGGCCCCGCAAGGCGAATGGCGGCAAGTATCCGCTTCAACGGCGGCGGGTGCAATAACCCACGCGGCGTTCACAGCACAAACGGCCCTGACCGATAGGATTAAGCTTGTTCCCCAGGAAGTCTACGCGGCAACGGTCATTCCTGGCGGGGCGGTAACGCTTCAAGACCTTCTGGACAATCAGCAAGCTATGTTAGACCTGGCCGAATACCCGACCATATCCGTCGTATGTGACGGAAACGAACAAACGGTCTATGAAGAAACGGGGGCCGACGTTCCCTTCTTCTTCGCTGGCGGGTTCATAGATTGGACGGGGGCGAATTCGGGCGCGGGTGAAGATACCACGGTCAAGGTATATGTCAAAGTGGACGGGACCAATTACCGCGCCATATACGAAGAAGTCTTCCTGGCGGCCGCGGTTCCTGACCCGGTGGCAACTCCATTCCCGCGGTCGGTCGATACCAAGCCGGCCCCTGAAGGATTCTATTCGAAACAGGACGTCAAGGTTACGATCCAACAAGCCGCTGAAGGCGGGGGCTGGAACACGCTTGACGTAAGGACCATTGATGCCATACGCGGCGGATAATAAGGGGGAATCATGTCAAGTTCAGTTGGCCAACTAAAGAAGGCGGGGGAACCTGGATTATTCCAGGAAGTTCAATACACGGAAGAACACGTCCATAACCGAAGCCGTTGTTTCGGTAAAAGTGGGGACCAGTCGGGGACCGATTGGGCAGTTGAAGCGGACTTGACCCCATTTCGGGCTATATCGGGAAATAATGATTTTGGCGGGGATGCGAACGACGAAGCCTTATTGATGGGGACGTCGGACACGCCAGTAATACCGGGGAAGACGAAGTTTGACCCCGGGCGAATAATAGTAATCGCGACCAGTTCGACAACGCCCTGGGTACTTCGACTGATATACGGTTCGGGGACGATAGGGGATGCGGAAGCCGCGGGCCAATATTCCTGTAGAAATTTTATAAAGGAATCGAATGCCGGTTGGACGGGCAAGCTGGAAATATCGTTACCGCTTTTGACTTGCGGCGTGGACAAGCTATGGTTGAAGGCCAAGAATGCGACCGATAACGCGACAATCGACTTCCTACTTGACGAACATGAGTACGACTAAAAGGGGGAAACGACCATGATTACACCCGAAGAATATCAGGAAATCAAACAAAGGGAAAGCGCGCTGACTAGCCAAATCGCGGCTTACGAAGCGGACCTGACTGAATGCCGAAAGGCCGCCAGGCAAACAACCGCACTGAAAGAAAGCGCCGAAGGGCGGCTTCAGTTATACATCAACCATTTGGCGGACGACGTCAAGGAATACGAAGACGCACACCCGCCAGCGAATCCGTAAGGGGGAACCATGTACGGTCAAGAAATAGCAACCGGGCTTGTCTTTGGTGAGAAGCCGTCAGTAGGCATTGAGCCGACTAACCTGCCTGATAGGTCAAGATATAAGAATCATGGTACGCATACTGATATTACTATGGTTCAACTCCCGAACGGGCTATGGGTGAGAGATTGCGACGGTTCGACTGGTAGGGTAACAATAGCAGATAGCGATTCCTTAGATTTACTTTCTGCCCTCAGTATAATATGGTGGCTTTACCTTGACCCTGCGGACCCTGTTATGGATGGCAACCTTGCCTATCTATTTAGTAAAGGTGCGTCTTTTGCCTACAGTGCCTACTGGGATGATAGGGTAACGGATAGACTCTCCGTTAGGCATCTTATTGGGACAGCTACGGTACCTGCTGGTGAATTAACCATCAGCACAGCAGGATGGTATTTGATAGGGGTTACATGGGATAAGAGCTCGGATGCTGGCCTAATACGAAATTATAAAAATGGTATTTACCAGGCCAGCACAGCTACGGAGGTAAATGATATTTCAGTAAATGCCTTTCCGTTCTTAATAGCGGCACTGTATAAAGTTGATGCTCCCTTTTTCCAAACTCCATCCTCAATAAAATTTGCCTTATTTAGAATTAAGCATTATGCAATCTCTGCTGGCGAGATGAAGACGATATTTGAATCTGAACGTCACTGGTTTGGAGTGTAAAGATGAAAACAACAGGATTGGTATTAAGTGAGAGACTTCACGTGGGAGGCGTAGCACCACCAGGTTTATTTGAAGATGAAAGCCGGGGTGGAGTTACCGGTACTCATACCGCCATTACTATGACCAGGTTGGCATCGGGCTTGTGGGTCCCGAGCTACAACGGAACTTCGTCTAAGATAGCCATAGGTGATTTAGGTCGGGATATTAAGACTGTGTATCTGTGGGTATATCCTAACGACAATACCACCAGAAGCATACTGGACCTTGACGGTGGAACGCACAGCTTAGAGATAGATGGTTCTGGCAACCTGACCGCGACGGGTTGGACTAGCCCCACATTCTACACGAACGCCGTCGCCGGCGCTGTGGCTATTTCTCAGTCTGTTTGGAATTTTATAGCCATAACGACAGACACCGCTATTGACGCCAACAATGTGACTCTTGGCAATGAAGCTACTTGGTTCGATGGCTACCAAGCTATTGTTAAAATGCCTGGTTATACCCTCTCTGCAGGTCAGATAAAGACGATATTTGAATCCCGACGACACTGGTTGGGGGTGTAAATTATGGGATTAGAAGGCTATACTTATGCAGCCGTCGCAGACATTCAAAGACTAATCGGGGACCTGGTCGAAGACCGTGTTTTCTCACCAACCACTACGCCAACCCTAGACCAGGTCGAAGCCGAACTGGACAACGCCGCCGCTGACCTGAATCGGGAATTGGACCAGGTCGGTTATACCGTTCCTGTGGACGAAACAAATTACGAAATAGTGTATAAGTACCTGGCGTCGGCCAATGCTTACGGCGCGGCCGCGGTCCTTTTGTCCACGATACCCGCGAATGTTTTCAACCCTGACGAAGAAGTCGAACAATCGGGGGAAACCAGGGCGATAACTTACGGGAACAAATTCAAGTCGGCTCTGAAAGCTATTCGGGAAAACCGTCTTCGCGCCGGCCGGCAATGCCGCCTCCGCCTGGCCAACCTTCACGTTGGTTCCGCGGTTGACGACGAAGGCAATACGAAGTTACCGATATTCACAAGGGGCGAAGACAAGTATCCAGGGCGTCCGCCCTCGCTGATTGAAACGGACGACTGACTATAATACATAAGACGAAAGGAAGGGGATAAAATGAGCCAGGCGACAATCGAAGCGGGAATCATTTCAACAATAACCCAACACGCCGACTTCGATACCGACAACACGAAGCTATATGACCGACGCCCAATGGGTAAGGGCAAGCCACGCGTCGTCGTCGTGTCATACGCACAGCTTCGGCGCGAACCCGTTACCTTACAGATTGAACGGCGAATCTGGTCCTATAATGTGGACGTCCTGGTCCCCTGGCGCGGGGACCTGACTGAACTGGATACCAGGGTCGGAACGGAAACCCAAAAGGTAATTGATACACTGGCGAAATACCCGCGCTTGAACGGGACGGCGAATATTCAGCGAACGGATATGTTACTTTCGGCCTTTCCCGACTTGATTACCGAAAAGAAGGGCGGGTATCGGGGACGCCGGCATTCGCTTGACGTCCTGGAAATCTACAATCCAGCAAGGGTTGAATGATGGCAAATATTGAATTCGATTATAGCGAATTGACAGCGTTTAATGAACGAGTCAACCAAGCGGGGGATACCGTCGTTCGAATTACCCTGAACGAAGGGCTTCGGAAGTTGGGACGGCTTATCGTCCCGGTACTGAAGGCCGTGACGCCGCGGGTCAAAGGAAAGCTGGCAAATTCGACGGTCTTCCAGATAATCGGCGGGGCCATGAACCAGGCCCTTGAAATACGTCAGGCGGCGCAATCGCCCGAAGGCGTGTATTATGGTTTTATCGTCCGCGAAGGTCGCGGACCGGTCTTCGCGAAGGAAGGCGGATACCTTCACTTCTTCATTGGGGGCCAGGAATTCTTCAGGAAGTCAGTTGGGCCCACGACCCCGAACCCGTACCATAGACGGGTCATGGCGCGGCTTGCGCCGCAAATTCAGCGTATAGTCAACAGCATGGGGGAAAAGCTAACCGCCTATATCAGCGGGCAAGGTTAAATACTACAAAGGGGGACAAGCAAAATGGCGTTTTATGACAGTTCAATATCAATCTTCCAAATTAAGGACGTAAGTCCAGGAACGCTTCGGGACATATCGCCGTATATTGTTTCGATTGACGGACTTCCTGGTCCGCGGGAATTTGCGGACGTCACGGTCTTAGGTGACGGGGGTCACAAGTGGAACCCGACCCTTGAAAACGTATCGATTACCCTGGAACTTCTTTGGTCGGACGACGCCCTGGTCGGGTCGGACACGGTCTTGGGACCGCTTCGAACCCACACTTCAGAAGTCGCTTTTGATTATGGTCCTGAAGGCAAGGATAGCGGCGATATAAAATACAGCGGCAACGCCTGGGTCGAAGATTATCGAATTTTATCCAGGGTTGGAAATATGGTCACGGCCCGTTGTACCTTGAGGGTCCACGGGACCGTATCACGAACGACTTATTCAGCCTGAATAAGATAAAACCGAAAGGGGGACAACATGGCATACGAACTAAAAACAGTCAAGGTCGAGTTGAACGGGTCGAAGGGAATTGGACCGTTCAAAAAGGCGGAATACGCTGTCTTCTACCAGGAACTTCTTCACGGAACACAGAAGGCCGTCAACCTATTGACGCGTCAATACCTGACTTACCCCGACGGTAAATCGCCAACCCTGGTTATTGAAGACGAAGACAAAATGAAGATTGAAGGTGCGAAGTCCATTGACGTCGACTTGCTGGCTATTGATTGGGACGCCGTGAATGACGCGATAATCGTTGGTCAGGTCAAGGAATGGTCCTTCGGTCACGTGGACCAGGGGACGCTTGACGGGCTTCCTGAAAGCGTCCGGGCAAGGCTAGTCAATGAAGCGAATACATTGTACGGAAAACAAAGCCCTTTACTAAAGGGCGGCGACGGGAACTAGGCGAAGGGCTTTTCAAGGCCCTGAAGATTCCGTCACGTTTTCGCTTGCCGCCTGAACTGGAAGAAGCCATGCTTGTTATTGAATTAGGATTCCCGCCCCAGGTAATTGACGAATGGCCGCAATCGCTTATCGAACGGCTTTTGGTTTATAAGGGCGTGAAACAGGTCGCCCAATACGGGGGGGACTGGCAACCATGAAAATATTTCGAATCATCTGGAAAATAATCGTCGGGGGCGCGGTCACAGCGGCCGGTTGGTATATGGCCGCCCCGCAAATGGGGGAAACCGCCTTGACAGGAAGCGCGGTAATCGGCATTGCTTTGTTGGCCGTCGGCGTTTCCGTCCTGGCCGCGGCCTTTGAAGGGGGACAACATGGCGAATGAAGCTGGCGTGACCGTGGTCCTTCGCATGCGCGACGAAGCTTCGGCCCAAATGGACGGGTTCGGGCAAACGACCCAGGCGGCGCAAATTGAAGCTCTGCAAATGAACGTAGCACTAACGGCAATGGGAAGCGCCTTAACAGCCGTCGGTGCGCTTCTTGGTCAAGTTGATAATCAAGCGGCAAAAACAGCGTCAATATTTCTGATTACGGCTGGCGCAATATTGACAACGACTTCCGCCATAATTCAGAGTTTCCCCTATATTTTACAGCTAATAGCTCATCTAAGAACTATGGCCGTGACCCAAGCGATTCTTAGCGCGTTATCAGGGCCCGCCGGCTTGATAGGTCTTGGCATTGCGGCGGGCGCGGGAATAGGAATCGCCGTGGCAACCAGGGGTGGCGGCGGCGCTATTTCGACGACCGTGGTCAATAACAACATTCAGGGAAGCGTCATTACCGAACGGGAATTGGGCGAAATATCCAGGCGGGAAATCATCAAAGGCCAGGAACGCAATAATACCAGCGGGATTCAATAATGGCAACACAGGATTTCACGACTTACACGAAGGTTGACCCGAATGGACGGTTTACCGTTACGGTTCCGAAGATAGTATGTGCGGGTCTGACTGCCCAAGAAGACGCATATATTTACAAAGACAAAGGGGCCGCTTTTTTTGACGGTAACTTTGTTCACAATATAACTGTTAAGGCAACGGCAGTTACCCAAGATGGTAGATTTTATACTTGGGCCTTAACTAATTCAATCGACGACATGAAGGGGATTGAAGACGCTAATGCTAATTATCTCGCCGTCTTTTTATTTGGCGTTTCTGGCGTACCGCGAATAGAATTATTTGAAAGTGACGGGGGTGCCCTTCATGGTGACGAATATATCGGCGCTTTGAATACAGATTACTTCCTTTCCATAGTAAGGAATGAGTCGGTTGGGTCATTTGGAACTATTTACTGCTACATCTATTCAGACGTTGCCCGAACAACACTGATTGACACTTTGTCCGTATCGCTTCACACTTCCAAGAAGGATTTCCGTTATATATTTGGGGCTAACACTAGAAATTCAGGCATAGCCGGCCGTACACTATCGGGATATGGCAAAGACCTGGACCTGGTCGCTTCAGGTTCCCCGACGGTCACAGCGCAAGCGGTAACGAACCTTCTGGAACACACGGCAACGGGTAATGGAAACATTACTTCAATCGGCGTGGCGCCGGTTACTCAGCATGGCGTCGTATATTCGGAAACAAATACAAGTCCTTTGCTTTCCGACTCACTATTCACAGAAGAAGGGGCCGCTGGAACTGGCGCGTTCACTTCGAATCTGACGGGCTTACAACGGAAAGTAAAGTATTACCTTAAGCCTTATGCGACTAATGCCTTCGGGACTGGTTATGGTGCCGTTGTAACGTTCTATACGGACCCGAACGCGACCGTCAGTATGGCCTTCGGCCAGTCTATATTCGCAGAAAGTCCCGATTGGGACGACGTGTCCGACGACGTAATGGCATTCACTATACAGCGCGGGCGGAATCACGACTTGGCCCGCATGGAAGCGGGGACCGCCGTTCTAGTCCTGAAGAATATCAACGGGAATTATTGGCGGTACAATACGGGCGGGGATTATTACCCCGACGTGAAGCCGCTTGCTTTGGTTCGCATAAGTGCCGTTTGGAATGGGGTTACATACCGCCGATTTTACGGCCTGGCCGAATCGTTTCGGCATAGCTGGATTGGCGACAAGGGAAGGGAAATTCCCATTGTAACGGTACAATGCGTTGACCTATTTAAAAGCTTGACCAGGTTAAATTTACAATCGCTTCCCGGAACGGTCGGGGCCTTTACGAATATCGTTGCCTTGGCAAGCGACGCCGCCGGCGGCCAAAAGGACGTCGTTATCAAGTCCCTAGCTGATAGCGCGACGGAAGGTTGCGACATTAAGCTTCTTCATGTGGGCCAATCCGTCACAATCAAAGACACGGGGTCTTCCGAAGTGAATACAATTGCCAGCATTGACGAAGACACTTATACGTTGACTATGACGAACAACCTGGCGAATGCGTATGCGACGGCCGACAACGCTCACGTCAAAAAGTGGCCCGCCGTCTTGAGTGGGACCCGAATCAATGACGTACTGTACGAATTGGGTTGGCCCGCTTCTTTGACTGACATTGACACGGGCCAGGTCACAGTCATTGAATACGTTCCAGGTGCGGGCGGGGAAGCGGCCCTGGCGCACCTTCAGGCCGTCGCCGAATCCGACGGCGGTATAATCTTCGTCGCTGGATTGGGGAAGGTCGTCTTCCAGGATAGGGACGCGCGGTTGGATACCGCCGAAAACGCCTTGACTTGCCTTGACGGAACGCTGATTTCCCTTGTTACCATTCAGGCTACCTTCAGCGACGACGGGAACGACCAAAAGTATGTCACGGCCGAACCCGAAGACGATGATGCTTTGATTTACAACGAAGCGATTATTGACGGCGACGGGATAACGGGCCAGCTATACCGTGACGTGACGGCCCAGGCGGTTCAGGGGGCCAGGGGCTTATCCAGGACGGATTCATTATTAAGCGTTGACGCGGAAGCTTTCGACCAGGCTTATACAATAGTCAATCGGTATAATGATTCGGTCCTTCGTATTCCTAGCATAACGCTTCTTCCCGACGCGGACCCGTCGAACCTGTATCCGAAGGTCTTACTGTATGAACTATCAACCCGAATCAACCTGGAAATGAACGCGTCGCCAAACATTGCGAACCTTGACAAGGATTATCACATTGAAGGAATAACAGACAGGTTCAGGAGTGGTCAACCCTGGGAAACGAAATGGCAACTTTGGGACGTCAATCTTTTCCGAATCTTCCAGGCTGAACATGACGGCTATTTACACAAGGAAAGCTTGGTTAGTTATGCCGACGCACACGACGCCGCGGCCGCCGACAACGCCGAGAATGACGACGGCGTGGTCGCTATCGGTCAATTCCTGGACGGGGCCGCCGATTGGCGTATATGGCGCGGGTTCCTTCAGTTCGATACTTCGACCATTGGTGCGGCGGCCACTATCGCGAAGGCCGAAATAGTAATGGAAGTGACGGGTTTCTTCGTCGAAGACAACGAATGGAATCTGGTCCTGGTCGGGGCGGGCGCCGGCGTTGAAAACCTGCTGGTCGTTGCTGATTACGGGACTCAGGAAGCCGAACAAACAAGTCTTGGGTCTGTCACAATCACGACGTCGGCAATCAACAAGCGGGTCATTATCATTACTCTGAACGCGACGGGTATAGCCGTAATCAATAAGACGGGGACGACTTATTTCGGCCTTCGAAGTTCGAAGGATATTTCCGACACGTCCCCTGGGGCCAACGAAGCCGAATGGTTGACCGTCGAAGGGGTCGGTTCAAGTTTCATTCCGCGGTTGGTCGTCGAATTGAACGAAGCAACGTAGAAGGGGGGACTGATTATGACCACAAAAAGACCGCCAAATATGACACCGGAAGACGCAATATATGATACCCGCGAACGCATGGTTCGCATGGAAACTGTATTGATTGGCGTCGAAGGTACGGACGATAAGGGCCTGGTCGGAACGGTCAGAGGTAATACTGAAGACCTTAATTCGACCAGGAAGAAGGTCGGCCGGCTGGAATTGAAGTTTTGGTTACTGGTTGGATTATTGGGCGGGACTGGTATCCTGGGCGGCTTCGGACTTGCCAATATAATCGGCCCCAAATAAGGGGGCTTGGCGTGTAGCCAAGTGTCTTCCTTTCGGTTGGGCCCTGGGGATTATCGGGCAAAACCCAGGGCCCGCTTATTTTGCCCTTACAAGAAGCCACAGAATAGCCAACATGGGCCGCTAGGCCCCGTCCTGGTATAATCCCCCTTCGGGTTCTGATATTACCCATTACAGCGCGCCGTTACCTTTGTTCACTTTAGTTGACAAAAGTTACCCTTTCCCAAAATATATTGATGGGGGGCTTGACAATGGCGGTACAAGTGCTATACTAGATAGTGGCGGGTAGCCCGACGAAAAAACGAAAGGGGGTGAAATGAACAAAGCAAGGCGTAAGGAACTGGAAGGAATCAAGGACCAACTAGAATCACTTCACGGGGACCTTGAAGGACTTCGCGACGAAGAACAAGAATACATGGACAATATGCCCGAAAACATGGCCGACGGTGACAAGGGCCAGGCGGCCGACGCCGCCGTGTCGAACATGGACGACGCCATAAACAGCATTGAAGAAGCCTTATCAAGTATCGAAGAAGCGGCAACCTAACCAATAAACGAAAGGGGGACAAATAAAATGAAATACGAAGAAACAGTCGCCGCCGTCAATAACGTAATCGGCCAGTATTCAATCCCGCTGACCCTTCGACAAATCTATTACCGGCTTGTCGCGAAGGGCCTTATCCCGAACCGCCGGTCGGCGTACAACGGCCTTTCGGCCCAACTGGTCAAGGCGCGGGAAATGGGCGAAGTGGACGAAAATCGAATCAACGACCGTTCCAGGTCCATTGAAGACCGCGCCTTCGACACGCCGAACGACTTCCTGGACGCGATAATCTGGACCGTGGAAAACCGATTCTTCCGTCGTTTCTGGACAACCCAGGACGTCTATTGCGAAGCTTGGGTCGAAAAGGACGCGCTTTCCCAGGTAATCGCGGGGGCCGTCGAAGACCTGAATACAATCGTCGCGCCGTCCAGGGGATATTCTTCCTTTTCCTATATCCGCGCCGCGGTCCGTCGCTTCCGCAATAACCACAAAGATGCCAAACGGGTTGTCGTTCTTCACTTGACTGACCATGACCCTTCGGGCCTGGATATGACCAGGGACCTTCAAACGCGCTTCAACGCTTATTCAGCGCGCAATCAGGTAATCGAAGTCAAGCGGATTGCGCTGACGCATGACCAAGTCCAGGAATACAATTTGATTCCGAACCCGACGAAGATTACCGATTCCAGGGCGGCGGGATACATGGACCGGTACGGGGACGAATGTTGGGAACTCGACGCAATCGAGCCCGACGAACTGGTTGGTCAAGGAAGCCGTCGAAGGGCAAGTCACGAATTGGGATGCCTGGGACGAACTGAAGGACCAGGAATTACAGGAACGGGACGACCTGAAGGATATATTCGACGACCTGAAGGACAAGTATCAATGAAGACCATACTGAAAATCGTATGTATGTATTGTCAAAAAGCAATGGGGGAAAAGGACGGCCAGGGGGTCGAAGGAACCAGTCATAGCATTTGCGAAGAATGCTGGTCCGAACGGTTCCCCTATTGGCCTTATCCTAAAGCTTGACAAGGGCAATACAAAGGCAATACAATCAAGGCATGGGGACCTGGTCCCCAAATAAACCGAAAGGAAGTGAATCAATGAGCAATCCGGAAGAACCTGGACACCAAGTCTTTTACTACCATTGCCCGCATTGCGGCTATAACTACACGGAAGCGGGGTCGGTACGAAAACACGCCGACTTCCAAACGTGCCCGTCATGCGGCAAGGGGGCCAGCAAAAGGGGGGCAAAGTGAACGAACAACCGAAGGGAAAATGTGAGCATGGGGAATTCATTCTGATTGAAGGTTGTCCGAAATGTATCGCGGAACGCCGGGCGGCCGAACAAGCGACGGCACAGGAACCGCCCGCTTCAATCGTTAAAGTCAAATACAAATTGACGAAGAACGCGGGGACTGATAAGGAAGTCGTTATGTATGAAGGGCGCGCTTATACATACTTCGCCTTGGAACCCTTGGTCGTCGGCAACATTGTCGAAGTCCCCGTCCAAGACCATGTAATGAAGGCCATGGTTGTCGAAGTGAACGTTCCCGAATCCGAAATCGCCGCCTTCAGGGACCGCGTCAAGACCATTCCCGTGGGGGCGAAGCTAACCGACCAAACGACCGAAATCGAATTGCCAGCGGCCGAACTTTCACCCGTCGCCCAGGTCGCCAATTTATTCGATACTCTAAAGCCCGAACCCGCCCGGAAAGAATTCACGGGCGTTCCTTTCGGCGAAGGGGTCGTCGCAACTTCCACGGAAGGCCCCATCGTTCCGCCCGCCCTGGTAACGATTGAAACCCAAGTTGGCAAGCCCGCCCCTGAATTGCTTCCGCTATACCTGGAAGCCGCGTCCCTTCTTCAGGTCGCGAAGACGCGGACCATTACCACGAACGAAGACCTGAAGCCCGCGACCGACGACCTGGCCATTATCGCTGTATGTAAGAAGGCCATGTTCGCCAGGAAGACGGAACTGGCCGGCCCGCTGAAGGCAAAGCTTGACCTGGTCAACAAGGCGTTCGACGACATCATGTTTCCCGTTATTGAAGCCGACCGATTGACTAGGGCCCAGGTACAAACCTTCGACAATGAGCAACGTCGCAAGGCCACGGAAGCGCAACGTATCGAAGATGAAAAGCTTCGCCTGGCCAAAGAAGAAGCGGCCTTGAACGGAACGGGGGAACATACCCAGGAACTAGGAACCGCCCAGGCCCCGCCGCCAGTCCCCGAACGAACCCGAACCGACATGGGGACCCTGGGGGGACGGGATAATTGGAAAGCCCGCGTCGTTGACTTCAAGCTACTGGACGACCAATGGAAGATTGCGAACGAAAGTCTTCTGAATAGTCATGCCAGGACCACGAAGGGCGAACGCCCGATTCCAGGGGTCGAATTTTGGAACGACCGAAGTGTCACAATGCGAACCAGGTAAACTAATCGAAATATTGAAAGGGGGGAATGAACCAATGACGAAGAAACTTACCAACCAGGAAAAGAAGGAAAAGAAGGCCGCCAGGAAACAACAAAAGGCGGCGTCAACGACCGTTGTAACCGTTACCCAACCGAAGCATGAAGGGTCCGCGGAACCGCCCGCGGACCTCGTGAACCTTTGTGACACTTGCGCTTATGAGTGCGGCGAATGCGACGGGAAGCCGAAGTTTTCCATTGACGTCGACCTCGAACTGACAGGGGCGGCGGCCGACCGTGTCGTCGAATGTAAGGGATTCCTGAATGTCGAACAAATGCCGACCGTCCAGGAAACCCTTAAAGGTCAAGCCCGTTATTGCGACGTCGAACACCTGGGGAATTATCCTGATTGTTTCCAGGATTGTCCGAAGGACGTATGCGACGGGGTTCCCGACGCGGCCCATGACGCCGGCGACAAGCTTCCCGAACTTATAATCGTATGTTCAGGGGATTGCGGAAGAACGACCGACGGGGCATTGACGGGTAAAGGCGAATACAGGCAAGTTGACGAAGGCCCTGTCCCCGAATGGACTTGCCAGGAATGTCTTGACAAGGCTAACGTTGAAGCTGAAGAAGAAACGGCGACCGACGAACTTCCCTTTGTTCCCGCGCAAAGACCTGACCTTCCCGACCCGAAGCGGTTCAACAAAGAAGAAGACCACGGGGTTTGTCCGTCATGTGAAGCGCCACTGAAGCGGACCGCCTTCAACCGGTATGTTGACGCGGTCCGTTGTACGAATCCGCGTTGTCGTTCATACCGCGCCGTCGTGAAGACATTATCAACGGGGGTCAAGTAAAATGACCATAGACGAAGCCATTAAACATCAGGAAGAGCTACATGAGGGCTTATCCGAGGAAATGGTAACAACTTACGGAGTCGCCATCAAGCTAGGCATCGAAGCCCTGAAAGAAGTCCAACGCATACGCTCTCATACGAACTTTGACGCTACAATATCACTACCAGGTGAGACAGAGGAATAAAAAAAGAGAGGTATAACATGATGAACGAAAGGAAGCAAGGACATATATTCCCGAAAC
>SDBU01004749.1_pt1 | contig 16540 bp, 14 predicted proteins | sample 2277071 | NCBI WGS metagenome assembly SDBU01 (sample SAMN10397929, study PRJNA504765) | marine sediment metagenome | isolation source: marine sediment core GS08_GC12, 126 cmbsf | place: Arctic Ocean: Gakkel Ridge, Loki's castle | collected 2008
CCAAAACCGGGTGTTGGGGGTTCGAGTCCCTCCAGCCCTGCCAGAACAACCAGGGGATTTATAAATGGCTAAGAGAAAAGTTTCAAGAAAATATAGAAAAAAAGCGATGATGGAGAGGCAGGAACAGCAGGAAAGGATGACTCCATCACATAAGCCCAAACAGAAATTTAACTGGAAACAATTTTTAAAGAGACTGCCTGGAAAGATCGCTAAATTCTTCAAGGATGTCGTTCATGAGTTGAAGAGGGTGACATGGCCGAGTAGGAAGGCACTCCTAACATATACGGTAGTAGTATTGATCACAGTTGCTATATTCGGAGCTATTCTGGGTCTTTATGATTTTATTTTTTTACAATTGGTAGAGCTGTTGACGAGGATTTAGTAATCGGTGATTTCTATGAGACCAAGATGGTATGTTATAAATTCATATGCAGGATATGAAAACAAGATCAGGGCAAACCTGGAGCATAGAATAGAATCTATGAATATGGGTAATAAGATCTTTGATATATATATTCCGAAAGAGGATATTGTAGAAATAAAAAGCGGAAAGAAGGAGGTGTCTTCAAAGAGAGTCCTTCCCGGTTATCTACTTGTAAAGATGCATCTTGATGATGATTCATGGTATGTAGTAAGGAACACTCCTGGAGTGACAGGGTTTGTAGGAAGGCAGGATGATCCTGTTCCCTTATCTGATATTGAAGTAAAAAAGATCATGAAAAAACAGGCCACCAAGAAACCAAGGCCAAAAACTGATTTTGAGATCGGGATGCCTGTCAAGGTGACCACAGGGCCATTTGCAAATTTTGACGGCGCGATAAGCGAGATCAATCTAGATCAGGGAAAGTTAAAAGTATTTGTTTCAATATTTGGCAGGCAGACACCGGTTGAACTTAGTTTCAGCCAGGTTTCAAAGATATAGGCTATATTTGAAACAGTTTTAAAATTATAATTTGGAATTATTTGATTTGAGGAAGTAAATATGGCAAAAGCGGTTTTAACACAAATAAAATTACAGATCCCGGCGGGCCAGGCAAATCCTGCCCCACCAGTTGGGCCGGCATTGGGCCAGCATGGGGTCAATATTATGGAATTCTGCAAGGCCTTTAATGAAAAAACAGCAAAAGAGCAGGGAATGATCATACCCGTTAGACTGACTGTCTATAAGGACAGGACTTTTAGTTTTATTACAAAGACGCCTCCTGCTGCGGTGCTGATAAAAAAAGCGCTGAATATAGAAAAGGGGTCCGGTGAGCCGAATAGGGAAAAAGTCGGGGAGCTTACCAGAAAACAGGCTGAAGAGATCGCAAAAATAAAATTCAAAGATTTAAATGCCCGGGATCTTGATGCTGCAGTTAAAATAGTCGAGGGCACTGCCAGGAGTATGGGTGTCAATACAGGCGGGTCCTGAGTTTTAACGATTTAATAAATAAATACATGACAAGGAAGTAAGTTTTGAAAAGAGGAAAAAAATACAGGTCCAAAGAAGAAGATCTGACAAAATCCGGGATGAAGGAACCACGAGAGGCTATTTCCTGGATAAGGGAAAATCATTATGCTAAGTTTGATGAGTCAGTGGACGTAAACATAAACCTGGGAGTCGATCCCAGAAAGGCTGACCAGATAGTCCGCGGAAACATAGTTTTACCAAATGGAACAGGAAAGGTCCCGAAGGTCCTGGTTTTTGCCCAGGGGGAGAAGGCCAGTGAAGCTGAAAATGCTGGTGCCGATTATGTTGGTGGAGAGGACCTGGTTGAAAAGATCAGCGGCGGCTGGATGGATTTCGAAGCCTGTATCGCTGCTCCTGATATGATGAAGTATGTCGGGAAAATAGGCAAGATCCTGGGGCCGAGGAAGCTGATGCCCAATCCAAAATCAGGAACAGTCACTTTTGAACTCGAAAAAGCTGTTAGTGATGCAAAAAGCGGTATGCTGGAATACAGGACCGATAAAAATGGAGTGGTCCATACGACCATAGGCAGGGTTTCTTTTGACTTGAAGAAACTTATTGAAAATTATTCTGCTTTAATGGAAGCAATAAATAAAGCAAGGCCGGCTTCTGCAAAGGGCAGATATATAAAAAGTATTTATATTTCAGCTACAATGAGTCCAAGTATAAAAATAGATCCAGCTAAAGAGATAAAATTAGAAGAGGTGGCATGATCATAAGATTATAACTGGCTTTTTTTAAGTTTGTGAGATACCCGAGACAGTAGGAGCCGTCCGGAAGATGGCTTAATATCCTACCGAGGTTGATTTAGAGAATTGGATTAATCGACCTGCATATCGCCCGGGGGTCGATTTTGTTTTATATATATAAATTTTATTTTGGAGGTTATGGTGCCCAAACAAGAAAAGATAGATGAAGTAAATAAGATAAAAAAATTATTTGAAGAAAATAATGGACTTATTTTTACGGACCACAGCGGGCTCAAGGCCGGTGATGCCGTTATAGTAAGGGATAAGCTGGTGGGAATGGATTCATATCTCAGGATAATAAAGAATACCCTGGCTCTTATCGCAGCCAGAGATGTTTTTGGGGATATGAAATTTGATGAAGTATTAAACGGCCCGACCAGTGTAGTGGTCTGCCAGAAGGATTTTGCATCTACTGCAAAAGCCATAGCAGAATTTTCAAGAAAACTGGAGGCCTTAAAAATAAAGGCTGCGATCATGGATGGAATATTTCTTGATTCGGCGAAGGTTAAAATAATTGCAGATCTGCCGCCACGGGAAGTACTTCTGGCTGATCTGGCAAGAACCGTGAAGGCTCCTATTTATCAGCTGGTGAATATTCTTGGTGGATTCTCCAGGAACCTGGTAATGGTGCTAAATGCAATTAAAGAAAAAAAAGAAAGTAATTAATTATAATAGGAGAGGAAAAATGGCCGAAGAAAATGAAAAGAATGAAGAAGTCAAAGTAAATGAAGAAAAAAGTGAGGATAAAAAAGAAATGGATGAAAAGAAAGAGACAGTTGTAGAAGAAACCAAGCCGGATCAGGCTGATGCCAATGAAGCCCCAGCCAATGAAGCCCCAGCCAATGAAGCCCCAGCCAATGAAGCCCCAGCTAAAGAAGCTCCTGCAAAAGAGGCTGCAGTAAAAGAGGAAAAACCAAAGGTGGATGCTAAACCAGAAGAAACCAAGAAACCAGTCAAAGTCAGTAAAAAAATCGAAGATATCCTGAAGACCGTTGAAGACATGACGGTACTTGAGCTTTCAGAATTGGTAAAAGCTCTTGAGGATAAATTTGAAGTGAGTGCCCAGGGCATGATGGCTGCAGCACCAGCGGCTGCAGGAGGAGCAGCTCCCGTTGAGGAACAAACCGAATTTGATGTAGTGTTAAAATCTGTAGGACAGAAAAAAATACAGGTCATCAAAGCAGTCAGATCGATTACAAGCCTTGGCTTAAAAGAAGCAAAGGACCTGGTCGATAAGGCACCGAATGCAGTAAAAGAGAAGATCTCAAAAGAAGAGGCAGAAGACATTAAAAAGCAATTAGAGGATTCAGGAGCAGAGGTAGAAGTAAAATAGCAAAAAGCGGTATAAAAGATATAAGATAAAACTTTTTTACAACTATTTTGTGCTATCTGTACGGATATAAGCCTGAAACTTTTTAACTTATAGATATTCTGAAATATAGTCATAGGGTAAATTGCAGTAATAATGCTGGTGATATATATCAGCATATGCAAGATCTCACCGAAAGACCGGGAATAATATTTGCAGTGTATCAATAAAAGGCTTTCCCGTCAGGCCGGTAGCTTGATATTTCTATTTATCTGATCCACCTCAATGGCACAAAAAAAAGAATTTACTTGACATTGGCTTTATATTTGGTATATTGTTTGTTTGCAAGTTTTTAGTCAATGTTTTACTAATAGGTATTTTTTTATTAATATATCTATAAGCAAAGGTTAATAAATTATTTTTAACTTATTCATTTTTACTGCTATATCTAACTGTAAGACTCAATTAAAAGGGAGAATACATTAATGCAAAAAATCAATAAAGTAACTAGATACAAATTTGGTAAAATCCCGGAAATAATAGATATGCCGCACCTTCTTGACATTCAGAGAAAATCCTTTGACTGGTTCAAGGATGAAGGGCTTCTTGAAGCTTTAAAGGATATCTCGCCTATTGAGGATTTTACCGGAAATATGTCTGTTGAATTCATCAGCTATAATTTTGATGAAATAAACTTTTCCCCTGATGAATGTAAAATGCAGGATATGTCCTATACTGCACCCCTTAAGGTCCTTACCCGGTTCGTGAACAAAGAAACAGGCGAGATCAAAGAGCAGGATGTTTTTATGGGCGATATTCCCATGATGACTGATAAGGGTACCTTTATTATTAATGGGACAGAAAGAGTCGTCGTATCTCAATTGGTCCGTTCACCCGGAGTTTATTTTGATACTGATATTGACAAGAAGACCGAAAGAGACATCTTTATGTGCAAAGTGATCCCTACCAGGGGATCATGGATCGAAATCGAGACAGATAAGAAGAATATTGCCCATGTAAGGATCGACCGGAGGAGGAAGTTCTTGCTGACAATATTTTTAAAATCTGTGGGTTTTGGCAATAGTGATGAATTAATAGATCTTTTTAGTTCATTTGACAAGGAGGGCTGTATAAAAAATACCCTGGAAAAAGATGTCACTGAAACTGAAGAAGAAGCCCTGATAGAGATCTACAAAAAACTAAGACCGGGTGAGCCCCCGACTGTTGAAAGTGCAAGAAACCTGATAAGTTCCCTCTTTTTTAACTCTAAGCGCTATGATTTCGGGAAAGTGGGAAGATATAAGATAAATCAAAAATTAATGGAAGAGGTCGATGATAGCACATTAAAAAAACTCAATGCAATAGACGAAAAGTTGGAAATAGACCCTGAAGAAAAATACATACTGCACAGTAAGGATATATTCCTTATAGTTAAATATCTTATCCAGCTCATGAGCGGCCTGGGGGAAGTGGATGATATTGACCATTTTGGCAATAGGAGAATAAGGAATATTGGAGAGTTGATCCAAAATCAGGTAAGGATAGGCCTTTCGCGGATGGATAGAGTGGTAAAGGAGAGGATGACGACACAGGATGTTGACCTGATAACTCCAAAATCACTGATAAACATAAGACCGCTTGTGGCAAGCTTGAAAGAATTTTTTGGAAGCGGGCAGCTTTCCCAATTTCTTGACCAGACAAACCCATTGGCTGAGATAACGCACAAGAGAAGGCTTTCGGCACTTGGGCCCGGGGGCCTGAGCCGTGAGAGGGCTGGTTTTGAGGTAAGGGATGTCCATCCTTCCCATTACGGAAGGATGTGTCCGATAGAGACACCTGAAGGGCCAAATATCGGATTGATCGGGTCCCTGGCCACTTATGCAAAGCTTAATGAATTTGGTTTTATCGAAACTCCTTACCGTAAGGTAATAAACGGTATGGTTACCGATAAAGTAGAATATCTGTCTGCGGATGATGAGGGAGACTACATAATCGCACAGGCTACCGAGGAAGTAGATGAAAAGGGGAAATTTGTAGAAGAAAAAGTTTTTTCCCGTGCAGGTGATGAGATCCTGTCTGTGGAACCTGAAATGATCGATTATATGGATGTGTCCCCAAGGCAGCTTTTTAGTGCTGCTGCTTCGCTTATACCATTTTTAGAGCATGATGATGCAAACAGGGCACTTATGGGTTCGAACATGCAGCGCCAGGCAGTTCCCCTGATAGAGACCGAACCGCCGCTGGTCGGGACAGGAGCGGAGAAAGAGATCGCCAGGGATAGCGGGACCCTGATACTTGCGGAAGACGATGGAGTGGTAAGGGAGGTCTGTGCAGATTATATTAAGGTCAATTACAGGAGAAAAAAAGAGCGCAAGCATGTTCTATACAAGTTTATAAGGTCAAACCAGGGTACCTGTATTAACCAGAAGCCCCTTGTAGAGGAAAAACAGAAAGTCAAAAAAGGTGATGTTCTGGCAGATGGCCCGGCCACAAGTGCCGGAGAGCTGGCGCTGGGCAAGAATTTAAGATTAGCATTCATGTCCTGGGAAGGATATAACTATGAAGATGCAATAATAATTTCTGAAAGGCTGGTAAAGGAAGATATCTTATCTTCCATTCATATTTCCAAGCAGGAAGTAGAAGCCAGGACCACAAAGCTTGGAAACGAAGAAATAACAAGGGATATCCCGAGCGTGGGTGAAGAAGTATTAAAAAATCTTGATGACCTCGGGATCATAAGAACTGGAGCAGAAGTCCAACCAGGAGATGTCCTGGTCGGGAAAATAACCCCAAAAGGTGAGACTGAGCTGACTGCAGAAGAAAAACTTTTAAGAGCCATTTTTGGTGAAAAGGCCCGGGAAGTCAGGGACAGTTCGCTGAAGGTCCCTCACGGAGAGTCAGGTAAAGTCCTGGATGTCCAATTATTTTCAAGAAAAAAGGGACATGATCTTCCACCCGGGGTAAATGAGCTGGTAAGGGTTTTTATTGCTGAAAAAAGAAAGATCTCCATAGGCGACAAGCTTGCCGGAAGACATGGAAATAAAGGAGTCATCTCGGTGATACTGCCAGAAGAAGATATGCCTTATTCTGAAGACGGCAAGCCGATCGATATTATATTTAATCCGCTTGGTGTTCCATCAAGGATGAATGTGGGCCAGGTCCTGGAGACACACCTCGGCCTTGCTGCGAATCATGGATGGGATTGCAAGGAAAAAGCAGCTGACGGCAAGGTCTATCTTTCCACTCCTATTTTTGAAGGGGCAAAAGAAGAAAACATACTGGAGCTTTTAAAAGCAGCAGGTCTTCCGGAAAATGGAAAAACAACACTTTATGATGGAAGAAGCGGAGAAAAACTGGCTGATAATATTACAGTGGGCCAGGCATATGTCATGAAGTTGCTCCATCTGGTAGATGATAAGATCCATGCAAGGTCAACGGGCCCCTATTCACTGGTGACCCAACAGCCCCTGGGTGGAAAGGCCCAGTTTGGCGGCCAGAGATTTGGAGAAATGGAAGTATGGGCATTGGAGGCTTATGGCGCTGCTTTTGCGCTACAGGAAATGCTTACCATAAAATCAGATGATGTGACAGGAAGAGTCAAGACTTATGAGGCTATTGTAAAAGGGGAAAATATAGAAAAACCAGGCATTCCTGAATCATTTAAGGTGCTTATCAAAGAAATGCAGAGCCTTTCACTTGATGTAGAAGTATTATCTGAGGAAGGCAAACAGGTCGATGTTTCAAGGCCTGAAGATGAGATAATGAAGACAGTGGAAGAGCTGGGAGTCACTTTTGGGGAAAATAAAGAATTAAATGATGATATTTTGCAAAAGAAAGGCAAAGACCCAGAAAAAGAAAAAGACAAGGCAAAGAAATAAAAATCTTATTTGTTCGGAGGGATTTATTAAATGGTTATTAATATTAATGTTAATAATTTTGATGCATTAAGAATCGGGCTTGCTTCACCAGAAAAAGTAAGGGCCTGGTCAAATGGCGAGATCAAAAAGCCGGAAACTATTAATTACAGGACATTAAAGCCTGAAAAAGACGGGCTTTTTTGTGAAAGGATCTTCGGCCCCACCAAAGACTGGGAATGTTATTGTGGAAAATATAAAAGAGTAAGGTTTAAGGGAATAATCTGTGAAAGATGCGGAGTCGAAGTGACAAGGGCAAATGTCAGAAGGGAAAGGATGGGCCATATCGGGCTGGCATCACCAGTGTCGCATATATGGTTTTTCAAGGGAGTACCCAGCAGGATGGGATATATCCTGGATATAAGCCCGAAGGACCTGGAAAAAGTATTATATTTCGATTCTTATATCATCACAGGTGTGGACAAAGAAAAAATAGGTACTGAGGAAGAATTAAAGAAATTGAGTGACAAGGCACTTAAAAGAGCTAAAGAAATGCATGAGTTGAGAATACGGGAAATTAATAAAAGCAAAGAAGAAATATTAAATGCAGAGATTGAATTTACCGGGAACAGCGGACCAGAAGAAACAGGTGTTACGAAAGCCGTAAGTGATGAAAAAAATAATGCAAAGGCTGCTGCCGCGGACACGAATGAGGACCAGAAAGAGGTAGATCCGGGCCTGGCCCTGAAAGTGCGGAAAGAAAAAATTGTTAAAGAAACTAATAAGCTGCTTGTAGAAGAGGAAGAAATATATGTTGAAGAAATCGACCTGATAGAGCGGGCAAGCACTTTTTTCTCTAATCTGGAGATAAAGATGCTGGTTTCTGACGAAGCTTTATTTAAAAAGATGAAAGAAGTATACGGCCAGTATTTCAGCGGCGGTATGGGAGCACAATCAGTAAAAGAACTCCTTAAAAATATTGACTGCCGGAAGGAAGTCGAAGACCTGAAGGAAGTCACCAAGAAAGCTAAAGGGCAGAAGCGGAGCAGGAGTATAAAAAGGCTTAAGATCCTCTCATCTTTCATAGATTCAACCAATAGCCCTGAACATATGATACTGGATATACTTCCGGTAATACCACCGGACCTGAGACCTATGGTCCAGCTGGATGGTGGAAGGTTTGCCACTTCAGATTTAAATGACCTTTACAGGAGGGTCATCAACAGAAATAACAGGCTTAAAAAACTTTTGGAGCTGGATGCCCCTGAAATAATAATCAATAATGAAAAAAGAATGCTGCAGGAAGCAGTCGATGCGCTATTTGATAATGGCAGAAGGGGGAGGGCAGTTGTCGGTGCAGGAAACAGGCCCCTTAAGTCCCTGAGTGATATGCTTAAAGGAAAACAGGGCAGATTCAGGCAGAACTTACTTGGTAAGAGGGTGGATTATTCCGGAAGGTCAGTAATCGTGGTCAATCCGGAATTGGAGCTGGGACAATGCGGGCTCCCAAAAAAAATAGCCCTTGAGCTGTTCAAGCCTTTTGTTATGAAAAGACTGGTGGATGAAGGATTTGCACAAAATATAAAGAGTGCAAAGACTATGGTGGACCGGGCCAGTGATGAGGTCTGGGATATTCTGGAAGATGTGATCGAGAATCACCCCGTTATGTTAAACAGGGCACCGACTCTCCATCGGTTGGGCATACAGGCATTTATGCCGATATTGGTGGAAGGAAAGGCTATCCAGATCCACCCCATGGTCTGCCCGCCGTTTAATGCTGACTTTGACGGGGACCAGATGGCGGTACATGTCCCACTTTCAAATGAAGCCAAAGCGGAAGCAATGATACTGATGCTATCAGTTAATAATATACTCTCACCTGCCAATGGAAAACCAGTGGCGGTCCCTTCACAGGATATGGTCCTGGGAATATACTATATGACTTCTCAAAGGGAAGAGTCAGATGGTGGTGAAAAGTTCTACAGGAATCCTGATGATGCTCTACTTGATTATGACCATGGGATAATATCCCTGCATACTCCCATTAAGGTAAAATTTGAGGACAAAGTCTTAAAAACGGCGGTCGGCAGGATAATTTTCAACAAGACTCTTCCAGAGGACCATAAGTTTATAAATAGTGAAGTATCCAAAAAGGAACTTATTTCTATCATTTCAGATTGCATAGGAAAGTACTCCCAGGATATAGTGACCAGCCTGCTGGATTCTATCAAGAAAATAGGTTTTAAATATGCTACAAGATCAGGACTCACAATTGGGATAGATGATATCAAGATACCACCCGACAAACCTAAGATTTTAGCCAATGTAGAGAAAAAAATTGAAAAGATCGAAGATTATTACAGGCAGGGGATGATAACGGAATATGAAAGACATCAAAGATTAATACAAACATGGTCCCAGGCTAATGAAGATGTTGCAATCGCTATGGAAAAGAATTTTGAAAAATTTAATCCGGTATTTATGATGGCCACATCAGGTGCAAGAGGTAATATAAAGCAGCTCAGGCAGCTGGCTGGCATGAGAGGGCTTGTAGCAAATGCCAGGGGAGATATTATTGACACCCCTATTAAATCTAATTTCAGGGAAGGGCTCACTGTCCTGGAATACTTCATTTCTACCCATGGTGCAAGGCAGGGTCTTGCAGATACGGCACTAAGGACAGCAGATTCAGGATATCTTACCAGAAGGCTTGTGGATGTTGCACAGGATACCATGATCAGGATAGATGATTGCAAGACTGAGAATGGCGTAGGGCTTTATGTCCTGACACTGGAAGGGGAACCAAATACAAACCTGGTCGGAAGGATCTGCCTTGAAAATGTGAGCAGCACCGGGAGTAAGAAAAAAATAATAAAAAGTGGTGAAGAAATAAACAAAAGGCACCTGCAGAAGTTTATTCACTCAAATATAGAAAGCATAATGGTCAGGTCAGTCATGGCCTGTGAGGCACAGTTCGGGGTATGCCAGAAATGTTACGGGAGGGATCTTGCATCCGGAAAAATAGTAGAAATCGGAGAAGCTGTAGGCATCATTGCTGCACAGTCTATTGGCGAGCCTGGTACCCAGCTGACCATGCGTACTTTCCATACCGGCGGGGTAGCCAGTACTGTGATCCAGAGATCCATAAAATCACCGGTAAAAGGAAAACTGGTATTCAGGGATAAACTATTGAAAGAACTAAATCTTAAGAAGAAGGACCTGGCCCAGAATGATGGAGGCAATATCCTGGAGATCAATATTGAGCATATACCACAGCGGCTGATATTCCAGGTCCAGATGGAGAGGGGAGATATTGTAGATGTGATCATTCCCAGGGGTGAGGTCCTGCAGTTAAACAGGAATATTAAAGTCGAAGCAGGTGAAGTATTTGCAAAACTGATCCTTACTGCAAAAAGAAAGACCCATGTCCATAAACATGAAAAGACTTTTGAAGGGATCGACATAACGAGTGGTCTGCCAAGAATAGTTGAGCTTTTCGAAGCAAGAAAGCCCAAGGAAAGCTCGTTTATAGCTGAAATATCCGGGAAGATCTTTATCGAAGATTTAGATGCAAGGTTCAGGATGCTTACATTAAAAAGTAAGGATGGAAAACAGGAAAAAATATACCAGGTTCCTACCAGGGCAAAATTAAATGTTAAAAATGGTGAGGAGGTTGTTGCAGGCGACCAGTTGACCGATGGTCCAAAAAACCCTCATGACATTTTATTGGTAAGCGGGATCAAGGAGTGTCAGCAATATCTGGTAAAGGAAGTACAGAATGTATATAAATCACAGGGAGTGGAAATAAACGACAAACATATTGAAGTCATAGTAAGGCAGATGCTAAAGAAAGTGACTATAATAGATCCGGGGGACAGCAGTTTTCTTCCCGGGAAATTAATAGACAGGTTAGATTTTGAAAAAGAAAATAATAACCTGATATCAAATATGAAAAAGCCGGCTACTGCGGTCCAGAACCTTATGGGTATTACCAAAGCATCTCTTGCAACTGACAGCTTCCTGTCTGCGGCATCTTTCCAGGAAACGACCAGGGTACTTACTGATGCTGCCCTTGAAAATAAGGTAGATAATCTTTTAGGCTTAAAGGAAAATGTAATACTTGGCAAAGCCATTCCTGCTGGTACCGGAATGAATGAGTTGCGTGGCCTCAAGCTTGAGTATCCTGGCTTTAAAGAGGAAGGCAAGGATGAAATAGAGATCCTTCAGGAATCAGAAGATGATAGTATAAAAGAGATCGAGATAAATATCTAATATATCAAATTGCCTGTTATTTTAAAGCCGGTACTTTCCTATCCGGAGTACTGGCTTTTTTTTCATTATTCATGCTGCTATTTACTTCTTCTTCATCTTCAATAATACATTTGCCATTAAAGAGGCCGCCTTTATTTATGGAAAAATGACCGCTTTTCTGTATAAGATCGCCAATAAATTTTCCACTGCTTGTGATCTCCACTTCTCCAGATGCAGTCATCTTGCCCTTAAAGCTTCCTGAAATAATAGCATCCTTTGTTTTAATATTTGACTCCACCTTTCCGTTCTCTCCGATTGTGAGGACATTTTCTGACTTTATATCTCCCACTACGAGCCCATTTATCCGGGTCGCCCCACGGACAAACAATTTTCCTTCTATTTTTACCCCCTCTGCTATAACAGTATGCTCATTGTTTCCATTATCCTTCGAACCAAACATTTCTAACCTTCCTTTCATTAATAATATTAATATCTATATAATATAGTAGAGTAAATAATATTAACAAAAATAGAATATACAATCAAGTTAAATTTATTAATATAATAGATATAATAATCAAAACAAAGTTATTTTATTTCTTAAGTGGTCAAAAATATTTACAAGGCGGCAAATAATATGTGCTCAAGCGGGACCGATTATCAGCAGAATGACCAGATATAAGTATTTTCCAAAAATTTGATTGATAATTAGCTGATCGGTGCAGTGTAGATCTCAAATTTAGGGAACCTTAAGACTTGAAAGTATGAATAGATTACTTGAAATAATTTGATTAATAATAATATATATAATATTAATAAAAAGTGGTTGACAAGTATATAGTATTAATAATATAATTATATCCATGAATATAGTAAAAATAGTAAATGAATATATTATAAAAGTATTTATCATTATTATCAGGAAATTTAAAAACAGGAATAAACTATTTTTGCTGCAGGAAAAGGTATTTATTTAGAGTTCAATATTAAAAAAGATCAATAAAGAAGAAAGGAAGCAAGGATGAACGGAAAAGAAGAATACTCACAGAAACACAGTCCGCAGAAAAGGGGAGCTATAAAATTGGTAGTCATCATCCTGGTAATTGTGCTGGCTGTAGCATTTATCGGTGTTTCTCTGTGGCAGGATGGGACCTTCAGAAACGTATCACAGACCATAAGATTTAAGAACTCATACCAGGCTGTATTTCTATCTAACGGCCAGCTCTATTTTGGTAAGATAACCGAGATCACAAATGAGTATATAATGATGGATAGTCCCCATTTTCTCCAGCTTGCACAGGAACCAGGCGAGCAGGTGGAATCAGAAGTGCAGCCGGAAATGAAACTCATCAGCATAAAAGATGAATTCCACAAGCCCAAGGATTTTGTGATGATAGAAAAAAGCTCAGTGATCTTTATCGAAGAGCTGAGGGGTGCTTCTCAGATAGCGGATGCTATTGAAAATTTCTAGGATATCTCCTGATCGAAGGCTGGTAAAGACATATTATGTAATCGTTTGCCAGTAAAAGAGATATAAAGCAGGATGTATCCGATCTAAATCCCGGATATAACCGGGCTGGAAATGCAGGAAAAACAGCAGATGAGAGATTATCACTTATAGAAAAAATAGACCCGGCATCTAAGACCGGATGTAATAACATCGTTTATATCCGGAAATAGATAAAAAGAAAATATTTTTTTATTGACTTTTTTTTTCTTAAGTGATAATCTCTCTTTTCGTGCCTCAAAGAGTGCATCTTTATTTAATAATTATTATTGAATTTGAAATTATTTTATTAATTTGGAATAAGGGATCAGGAATTTTATGCCTACGATTAATCAATTAGTAAAAAACGGAAGAAAAAAAATAAAGAAGAAGAAAAAAACTCCTGCTCTACAAGGGAACCCTTTAAGGAGAGGGGTTTGCATAAGAGTTTATACTTCCACGCCTAAAAAGCCCAATTCTGCACTGAGGAAAGTGGCAAGGGTAAGGCTTACAAATGGAGCGGAAGTCACAGCTTATGTGCCGGGTATCGGACATAACCTGCAGGAACACTCGATTGTACTTGTCAGGGGAGGAAGGGTAAAGGATCTTCCTGGTGTAAGGTATAAGATCATCAGGGGAGCCCTGGATACAGCAGGTGTTGAAGACAGAAGGACCGCAAGGTCAAGATATGGGGCGAAAAGGCCTAAGTAATATTTAAGGAGAAATCAGATGCCAAGAAAAGGAAGACCCGCGAAGAGGAAAGCCAGTATTGACCCGGTTTATAAAAACAGGTTGATCTCACAGGTGATAAGCAAAATACTTTTGCGGGGCAAAAAGAGTAAAGCAGAAGATATAGTATATGGAAGCATGAGGATCCTGGAAGGCAAGACCAGTGAAAACCCACTGGAGATACTGGACAAATGCCTTGATAATGTAAGGCCGCTTCTGGAAGTAAAATCCAGGAGAGTCGGTGGAGCCACTTACCAGGTACCTGTTGAAGTCACTTCTGAAAGGGCAAGTACCCTTGCTATAAGATGGATAGTGGATTTTTCCAGGAAAAGAAAAGAAAAGACCATGACCGAAAGGCTTGCTGCCGAGATACTCGATGGAGCATCCAATACAGGCAACAGTGTTAAAAGGAAAGAGGATCTACATAAGATGGCGGAGGCAAACAAAGCATTTGCCCACTATAGATGGTAATATCAGGTGACCCTAAAATGACTAGACAAGTATCACTCAAAAATACAAGAAATATTGGAATAACTGCGCACATTGACGCGGGTAAGACCACGACAACTGAACGTGCCCTTTATTATACAGGTAAGACGTATAAGATGGGAGAAGTCCATGATGGCGCTGCAGTTATGGATTGGATGATACAGGAACAGGAGAGAGGCATAACCATAACATCTGCTGCCACGACATGTTACTGGAAGGACAATAAGATCAATATAATCGATACTCCCGGCCATGTTGATTTCACAGTCGAGGTTGAAAGGTCACTCAGGATACTGGACGGCATGATCGCCATATTCTGTGCAGTCGGAGGAGTCGAGCCGCAATCCGAGACTATCTGGAGGCAGGCAGTCAAATATAATGTTCCGCGGATAGCCTTTGTGAACAAGATGGACCGGAGTGGAGCAGATTATTCCTATGTGCTGGATATGATGAAAAACAGGCTGGGTGCTAACCCACTGCCTGTACAGATACCTGTCGGGAAGGAAGAAAATTTTAAAGGGATCATCGATCTTATCAGTATGAGGGCCATTATATATAAAGATGAGATGGGGATTAAATTTGAATATGAAGATATTCCCACCGAGTATGAGGCCCTGGCTAAAAAATACAGGCAGGAACTCCTTGAGAATATTTCAAACTATAATGAAGATATTTTAAATAAATATGTTGATAATGCGCCGATAAGTGAAGAAGAACTAAAAAAAGCAATAAGGGAGATAACCATAAATGTTGACGGTGTCCCGGTGCTTTGCGGTGCAGCATTTAAAAACAAGGGCGTGCAGCCCTTGCTGGATGCAGTAGTAGACTTTCTGCCCTCTCCTGTTGATGTCCCTTCTGCGGAAGGGATACATCCGGACAGTGAAGAACCGATTGTAAGAAAAGCGGCAGATGAGGAGCCCTTTTCCGGCCTCGTGTTTAAAATAATGTCTGATCCTTATGTGGGCAGGTTGAGTTATCTCAGGATTTATTCCGGGACACTTGTAAACGGGATGCATGTATTAAATACAAACAACGGCAAGAAGAGCAGAATAGGAAAACTCCTGGAAATGCATGCAAACAGCAGGGATGAACTAAAAGAGGCCCAAAGCGGGGATATAGTGGCGATCGTGGGATTTAAAAATGTAAATACCGGGGATACTATATGTGATCCACAAAAACCTATTGTATATGAGACTATTACTTTCCCGGAACCGGTACTTTCCATAGCCATAGAACCAAAAACAAAAATGGATCAGGAAAAACTGGCTAGTTCACTTTCAAGGTTGACTGAAGAGGATCCGACATTCAAAGTAAATACTGATTCAGAGACCGGGCAGACCATCATTTCAGGAATGGGAGAACTGCATCTTGAAATAATAGTAGACAGGCTGCTCAGGGAATTTGGAGTGGAGGCAAATGTCGGCAAACCCCAGGTTTCCTATAGAGAGACCATTACAAAGGAAGTCCAGGTTGAAGGGAAATATATCAGGCAGAGCGGAGGAAGGGGCCAATATGGCAATGTGGTCATGCGGTTTGAGCCAAATGAATATGGAAAGGGTTTTGAATTTATAGATAAGACCAGGGGCGGCGTCATCCCGAAGGAATTTATTAAACCGGTAAGGAAAGGTGTGGAAGATGCCATGGCCAGCGGAGAGGTCGCAGGATACCCTGTTGTAGATATCAGGGCCATCTTGCTGGACGGGTCCTATCACGAAGTGGATTCATCTGAGATGGCTTTCAGGATCGCCGGTTCAAGAGCTTTCAGGGAAGCTGCTAAAAATGGCAACCCCATCCTGCTTGAGCCTATCATGGAGGTGGAAGTGGCCACCCCAGATGAGTACATGGGTGATGTCATCGGGGACCTGAATGCAAGGAGAGGCAAAATATTGTCACTGGATCATCGGAACACAAACAGGATCATAAAATCCGAGGCCCCCCTTGTCACAATGTTTGGTTATGCGACTGACCTCCGGTCAAGGACCCAGGGAAGAGCTACTTTTACAATGCAGTTTAAAAAATATGAGGCTGCCCCCGGCAGGATCGCAGATGAAATAATCGAGAGATACAAAGGAAGCAGTATTGCTGTTTAAATATTTAAAAACTATAAATAAATCAAGAGGAGCGAAAGAAAGGAACTATTATGGCTAAAGAAAAATTTGTAAGAAACAAGCCTCATATAAACATCGGTACCATAGGCCATGTAGACCACGGAAAGACTACACT
>SDBU01004750.1_pt1 | contig 16540 bp, 12 predicted proteins | sample 2277071 | NCBI WGS metagenome assembly SDBU01 (sample SAMN10397929, study PRJNA504765) | marine sediment metagenome | isolation source: marine sediment core GS08_GC12, 126 cmbsf | place: Arctic Ocean: Gakkel Ridge, Loki's castle | collected 2008
ATCTCGAAGGCAGGCACCCTCCCCCTGCCTCCAGCCCTCGGCAAGAGAAGCTGAGAAAGCACGCCCTCCAACACCAGCGACACCTGAAATCGGATCTGCTCCTGCTGGTGAGCGGGGAAAACATCGACAATGCGCTCGATGGTCTGAGGAGCGCTCACAGTGTGCAGTGTGCTCAATACCAGGTGCCCCGTCTCCGCCGCAGTGATCGCTGTGGCTATCGTGTCCAAATCCCGCATCTCACCGACAAGGATCACGTCAGGGTCCTGACGAAGCGTATGTCGCAGAGCTATAGAGAAGGACCTGAAGTCATCTCCGAGGTCCCTCTGGGCAATTATGCACTTCTCATTATGGTGCACGAACTCAATCGGGTCCTCGATGGTGATCACGTTTCGTCTCTCAGTCTTGTTCAGGTGGTTGATCATAGCAGCTAAAGTGGTGGATTTGCCACTGCCGGTCGGTCCAGTTACCAGAACCAGACCTCTTGTCCTAAGCACCAGAGTCTTGCATACCGCAGGCAACCCAAGTTCATCTATGGTAGGTATTTTGAGCGATACCTGTCGAATGGCGAGGCTGATCGTTCCCCGCTGAAAGAAGGCACTGATCCTAAAACGAGCCAGCCCTGCGACGCTGTAAGCCAGATCAAGCTCCAGCTCATTGTAGAACGCCTCTCTCTGGGTCTCAGTGGTCAGATGTTCCAGACATTCCTTCGCAAATTGAGGCGTTACTCCGGGCAGGTCCTCTAAAGGCATCAGTATGCCATCGATGCGAAGCACCGGCGGGCTCGGCACTCTCAGATGCAGGTCCGATGCCTCTCTCTCCACCATCATGTACAATAGCTCTTCAACGTTCATATGACCATCCCCTTTCTAGCAGGAAAAGACGCAAAGCTGGTTTCCGCCGCCCCTCTTGGCCTGGTACATCGCCTCATCCACTCTCTGAAGAAGCTGCGTCACATCAGAAGCATGACCTGGATACGACGCTATTCCCACGCTAATACTAATTCCCACTTCCTCACCATCCAGCTCCGGCCGATACCGTTCCACTTGAGACCTGATTCTCTCGCCAATCTTGCGCGCACTCCTGCTGCCGGTCTCAGGGGTGAGCAACATGAACTCATCTCCGCCCCATCGAGCGGCAACATCAGAAGCACGTGTATTAGCCTTGATGATTCCCCCCAGCCCCTTCAAAACGCCATCCCCCTCGTGATGACCAAAACGGTCATTTATCCCTTTGAGCTCGTCCAGATCGATCATCATCAGGGATAGAGAGCCCTCGCTTCTCTCAACCCTCTTGAACTCTCGTTCAATTTGCTCCATCAGATATCGGCGGTTATAGAGCCCGGTCAAGCCATCGGTAAATGCGAGCTCCAAAGCCCGCTCATACAGCTGTGCGTTATCGATCGCCATGCCTATCTGATTGGCTATGGCGCCAAGCAGCTTCACCTCTCCTTCCGGGAATTTGCGAGAACTGTAGCTGCCAACGCACATTAGCCCCAAAACCCGCTCCTTCGCCATTATTGGCAAAGCAGTAAAAGATTGCAGTCCTTCTCCCTTTGACCCCATACGTGCCAGTCTGGGATCGCCCGCAACATCTTCCACAACGTATGGCTCCTTCGACGGAACAACCCGCCCTGTGAAGCCCTCTCCCAGCCTGAGTCCTTCTACCCTCTTCACAAACTCCGCAGATGTCCCTCTATGGGCCCTGAGAACCAACTCACCGGTTTGTTTATCAAGCAAGAATATCCCGCCCGCCTCTATCTCCATCACCGCCAGCAGTCTCTCCAGAACGCTGTCCAACAGTTCTTGCAGGTTCAGAGTCTGGCTGACCGTAGTCCCGATGTTGAACAGGGCCTCGATCTGCCTGGTATAATCCAAAACCTCCGTCTCAATCCGCTTCCTTTCATTGATATCCATAATGGTACCCAGCACCGACCGCTTCCCTTTATATATGATCGAGGTCAGCCTGTCCAATACCCAAACAGCTTCCGAATCCTTCCTCATGAACCTGAACTCATAGGGCAGGCTACTCTTCCCCTTGAGCACCTCGATAGCCTTCGTTCTGACGTCCTCTCTGTCTTCCGCATGAACGTACTCAAGAGAACGTCTCCCCACCAGTTCGTCGCTTCTGTAGCCCGATATCTCCTCAAACAAGCGGTTCACATATTTGAAACGTCCATTTTGTAAAAGATATATCCCTGTCGCAGCAGTATCTAATATCCCCCGCGACAGCTCCTCACTTTCCCTCAGCGCTTCCTCCATCCCCTTGCGCTCGGTGATGTCTCTTATGACTGCAACCAAGGTTTGGGGGTTACCTTGAGCGTCTTTTATGACTGAAGCCGTAAAACTGACCGGAATCTCCTTTCCATCCTTGTTCATGATGCCCATATCGATGGGGTCAGCGCTACCACCACTTATGACTTTTTTCAGGACTTCCCTGGCCTTCTCTTTATCTTTCGATTCAGTGTATGTAGGCAGCTCAAGGGCAGATTTACCAACCAGTTCATCAGCCTTGTAGCCCAATAGCTTCTCACATGCTCTATTCATATAGGCTAGTCGGCCATCGATGCCAACCAGCATAACGCCGTCAAGCATTTCTTCGATAGCCGCAGAGGTTAGCAGTTCACGGTTAAGCGGCGCATCCTCCATGAACTTGCCCTCACCCTTTGACTTCTCCAGTTCCGCAACTCGATCAGACAGGGCTGCCACCTCCCTAGGAAGCTGCTTCCTGGTCTTCTCCAAATATTCCTTGTCTGCTTTGCCACCCATCAAGCCCCTCAACCTCCAATCCCAGCACAACTCGACAAGCGAAGACCTGGTTATGGCAAATCATATCAAAAACACCAGGCCAACACAACGACATAAAAGTACTATTCAGGGGTTTACGAAGGTCATAGCGAGAATCCACCCATATCGCCCATTCTCTCAATACATTCTCTACGCCGCAGCCACAATCACTCCGCAGCTATTCCAAGGGAGGCCGCTTATGTGCCCAGGGGCACGCTTCCTCAAAAGCAGCCGCCGCTCGAAATACGGTGGCTTCGTCATAAGGACGACCCACAATTTGAAGCCCCACAGGCAAGCCGTCCTCAGTCCAGCCAGCAGGAACCGAAGCTGCCGGCTGCCCCGTTAAGCTGAAAACAAGGATGAAAGGGAGCCATTTCAAGAATCCGGCCGGGTCTGTGAAATCCACAGGTGGAGGAGGAGCGGCCAGCGTAGGGGTTAGAAGCAGATCGTAATTCTGGAAGAATTTGCCTGCCTTGACTGCAAGCTCCTGTCTGGCAAACATCGCCTTCGCATATTCTGTGGCCTTCATCTCACCCCCCACGAACAGAATTGTAGCCGTGAGCGGGTCCAACTCGCTCGCTATCTCGTCCGGGGGGCCGAACGATGAAAGCACCGCAAGGTGATCAGCAACGAAGAGCACTGCATGGTAAGCCTCGGGATTATCAAACCCGGGATGTGCCTCTTCCACCTCCGCTCCCATCTGCGAAAACTCCTTTGCTGCCCGTTCGCAGATCTTACGAACCTCGGGATCAACTTCAGCATAGCCCAGGTCGTGACTCCATGCAATCTTCATCCCCTTCACACCACCCTCCAGCGATTCGGCAAAGCTAATCCCCGGCGCTGGGATGGAGTAAACATCACCCCAGTGAGGACCAGCCATAACATCAAGCATCAAGGCGGCATCCCGTACCGTCCGGGCAATAGGCCCCTCGTGGGTCAATATCTCCGCCCCATGGAAGATCGGGTAGCGAGGCACACGCCCCAACTGAGGTTTGATGCCAAAGACACCACAGCAGCTAGAAGGAATGCGGATCGACCCGCCACCATCATTACCGGCAGCAAGAGGGCCCAACCCCGTAGCCACGGCCGCGGCTGCGCCGCCGCTTGAGCCACCCGGACTCATTCGCAAGTTCCAGGGGTTGCGCGTGATGCCAAAGAGCAGATTGTCGGTCAGCATCTTTAAGCCGAATTCCGGCGTATTGGTCTTGCCCAGCATAATAGCGCCTGCCTTCTTCAAACGGGTGACCAGTACAGCATCCTCCTCTGGCACAAAGTCCTTTAGCAATTTGCTGCCCATCGTCGTGCGCACGCCCTTGGTGAAGACCAGGTCTTTGATAGAGACGGGTACACCGTGAAGAGGTCCCAACTCCCCACCCTCCATAAGAGCAGCCTCGGCCTGCTTCGCCGCATCCAGCGCCGCATCCGCTGTTAACGTCACGTAAGCATTGATCTTCGGATTGATAGCCTCTATGCGTTCCAAGACACCTCTCACCACCTCCACCGGCGAAAGCTTCTTCGCCCTGATCTCCCCGGCTAAGTCCACAGCGTTCATCCAGCATATCTCATGGCTCTCCATAACACGTCACCTCACTACAATGGTGATTTTTACCCTACCCTGTCGCGATCGCCTGGTTATCTTATACGATTACTCGGGCCAAACATAGCAGGATACAAAAGCCATGTCAAGTAGAAGCAACGCCTCCTCTGGGTGGAGGAGATGGCATCGATCACCAGAAGACAGTGGTGATCATTGCACCAGGGACAGTAACACGCCCCCTGCCACCGCTGCGCCGATGGCCCCAGCTACGTTGGGGCCCATAGCGTGCATAAGCAGGAAATTGCTGGGGTCTTCCTTCGCAGCCATGTTCTGCACAACTCTCGCTGCCATAGGCACCGCCGATACCCCAGCAGCACCGATCATGGGGTTGACCTTACCTTTAGTGAGAACGCACATCAGCTTGCCCAGGAGCACACCCGCGGCTGTAGCCATAATGAAGGCGAAGATCCCGAGCACGAAGACAGCTATCGTATCCAAAGTGAAGAATCTGGCTGCTATCATGGTAGAGCCCACGGTGAGCCCCAGCAGGATGGTGACGATGTTCATCAGTTCATTCTGGGCGGCTCCTGCCAGCCTCTCCACCACTCCACATTCCCTCAGCAGATTGCCAAACATGAACATCCCGATGAGAGGTGCCGCCCTGGGAATTAACAAACCGCACAGGACAATTACCACGATCGGGAAGACTATCTTGGCGCGCTGCGGGATCGGGCGCTCAGGGTAGGACATCTTGATCTGCCTCTCCCTCTTGGTAGTGAGCAGCCTGATTATCGGAGGCTGTATTATAGGCACCAAAGCCATGTAGGAGTAACAGGCTACGACTACCGCAGCGAAGATGCCAGGATCTGCACCAATTTGCTGCATTTTGGCAGCAACGTATATAGTCGTGGGGCCCTCAGCACCACCGATGATGGCCACAGACGCCGCCTCTTTGAGGCCAAAATCAAACCAGGGTGTCATACCCAGGGCAAGAGTTCCAATCAGCGCAATGAATACCCCGAACTGAGCCGCAGCCCCCAAGAGAAAGGTCGCCGGCCTGGCCAGCAAGGGCTCAAAGTCAGTCAATGCCCCCAAACCGAGGAATATCAGCAGTGGTATCAGCCCGTTGAAAAGGCCGTACTCGTAAAAATAGTACAGGAAGCCACCGGTCACCTCTCCTGTGGCTGGGTTCACCGACTCGCCCAGGGGCAGATTAGCCAGGATGATCCCGGTTCCGATTGGGATAAGGAGGAGAGGCTCCATGCGCTTGGCGATGCCCAGGAAAATCAGGATAACCCCGATTGCTAACATCCCCAGCATCAGGGGGTTAGAACCGAGGTCCTTGAAGCCCTCAAAGATGTTCCAGAAGTTGCCTAAGTCCATGCCTGACTTCCAAAAAGCCTAAGATCGGTTAGCGCCTATTCCCTAACTCCCGGTCCAACCACGCCGGCACCAGTATTCGCCGCCCTGCAAAAGAGGGTATGCCGCACGCCAAACCCGCTCGCGCTGGGTGCTTCTTCCCCGTGTTTCAATTCTCAAGCTAGTCCGTTCTGCAAACGGTAACCCATCATCACCCACTGCTCCCTGGTACATTTCACCGTTCACTATTACAGAAGTCGGCGGGCTAGAGATATCCCCAACCTCCACCTGATAGTAAATGTCATCTATAGTGAGCGACGTTCCAAGCTCTCTACCCCGCTCCTTCACATGCGAGGCAAGTGCCAGCGCGATAGCGGCCACCTCAACCATCCCCACAGGTTCCGCCCTCTTCCTCACCACATCAACTGCAGCTCCCATCTCACCTACAGCCACCATCCCCTCTACGGCCAACCCGTCACTCATAGCCAGCCCATCGTTGCGGAAGATTCGCCCCACAACTACCATGAGGAACATAATTATAGTAAGGCTCACAAATACGGCCCCCATACCAACAAGACTGATGAACAAACCCTCTAGCATAAGCAAACCCACCTGAATGATAGCACGCTAATCAAGCTAATAAAAAGAGACACCTCAAGAGCGCTTACCCCACGATTGAAAAGGCACGCACGCTAGCAGCGATAAACGTTGCTCTACCTTTCTCCGCCGTGTCTCAATGTAAAAGCCCCTGATCAAATATCTTTCTTGATGACCCATTTTACACTGTAGCCTGCGCTTTTTCAACACATTTCCCCTCGCAGGAGAAAACATCCAGTGCTATAATAACACATACCCATGTTTACCCACCTTCACATCCACACCGACTACAGTCTCCTTGACGGAATGTGCCGTATCCCTGATCTAATCAGCAGGGCTAAAGAGCTAGGCATGGACAGCCTTGCGATCACCGACCACGGAGCACTCTATGGCATTATCACATTCTACCGCAAAGCGAAAGAAGCCGGCATAAAACCAATCCTGGGCTGCGAGGTCTACGTTGCGCCCAAGGAGAGACAAAGCAGGCGCACAGCTGACAAAAACGCATATCACCTCGTTCTGCTAGCTCGGAATGAGGCAGGATACCACAATTTACTCAAGCTCGCTACCGCTGCCCAACTTGAGGGGTTCTACTACAAGCCGAGAGTGGACAAAGAGCTGCTCTCGCAAAATAGCGAGGGCTTGATTGCGCTCTCTGCGTGTCCAAGCGGAGAGTTAGGATGCCTGATATTAGAAAATCGCCTTGAAGATGCTGAGAAGGCCGCTTTATGGTACAAAGACGTTTTCGGCGATTTCTACCTGGAACTCCAAGAGCACGCTATCCCCGAGCATGCCCAGATCAACAAAGAACTAGTCAGGTTGTCTCGTAAGCTGGGACTTCCTCTCGTAGCTACCAACGATGTTCATTATGTAAACAAGGATGACGCCTATGCCCATGACATCCTGCTCTGCATTCAAACTAACAACACAATTCACAACGAAAAGCGTTTTAGGATGGCCAACGATTCCTTTTACCTCAAGAGCTCTCAAGAGATGGCAGAGCTCTTCGCCGAATTACCAGAGGCCCTGGCCAACACCCAGCATATTGCCGAGCTGTGCAATCTTAGCCTTGACTTCGAACGCCTCCACCTCCCAACTATCGAGCTGCCCTCTGGCAAAACCGCCGACGAACATCTTGCAGAACTCTCCCACCAAGGGCTTGCAGTACGCTATCCTGAACTTCCGCCAGAAGCAGTACAGCGCCTTAACTATGAGCTTGAAGTTATAAAGCAGACCGAGTTCGCCAACTATTTCCTGGTCATCTGGGACGTCATATCCTTCACCCGGGCACAAAACATCCTCTTCGGCGTTCGCGGCAGCGCTGCAGCCAGCATCGTGCTCTACTGCCTGGGGATAACTGACATCGACCCTCTGGCACACAAACTAGTGTTCGAGCGCTTTCTAAACGTAGAGCGCAGAGAAATGCCAGACATCGATCTCGACTTTCAAGATGACCGCCGCGATGAGGCTATAGCCTATACAGCCCAGAAATATGGGCATGAGCGTGTAGCTCAGATCATTACCTTTGGCACCATGGGAGCTCGCGCAGCACTCAGGGATGTGGGCAGGGCTTTGGGGCTCTCCTACGGTGATGTCGACCAGGTAGCAAGACAAATACCTGCTCCGTCGGCTACCATTCAGGAAGCGCTGGAAACAAATTTCGAACTACGCAATAGATACCAGGAAAACACGAATACAAAACACCTCATTGACACCGCTACCAAACTGGAGGGGGTAGCCCGCCATGCCTCCACACATGCCGCCGGCGTAGTGATTTCCAAAGAGCCCCTCATCCAACACGTCCCGTTGCAAAGGCCAAGCAAAGCCGACGAGCAGAGTATCAACACGACCCAGTTTGCCATGGATGATCTCGCCAGCATCGGCCTCCTGAAGATGGACTTTCTGGGATTAGCAAATCTAACCATCCTGGAAAAGGCAAAGCGGATTATCGCCAGAAATCGTGGTATCGACATCGACCTTCACAATATACCTCTCGATGATACCAAGACCTTCGATCTCCTGTCCTCGGGAGAGACGACTGGGGTATTTCAACTTGAGGGAACTGCTATGCGCCGCTTTATCAAGGAACTTAAGCCCAGTTGCTTCGGCGATATCGCTGCTATGGTAGCTCTCTATCGGCCAGGACCCAAGGAGCATATTCCGACCTTCATCCGGGCAAAACACGGGCTAGAGCCCATTAACTTCCCCCACCCCGCGTTAACCGAAATCCTGCAGGAAACCTACGGCGTCATCGTTTACCAAGATCAGGTGCTTCTCATCGTCCAAGCCTTCGCCGGCTACAGCTTGGGCGAGGCCGACATCGTGCGCAAAGCGATGGGAAAGAAAATCCCTGAGGTCATGAAAAAGGAGATGCAACGATTCCTCGCCGGAGCGAAGAAAAAGGGTTTCTCCAAGGACCTGGCAAATCAGGTATGGAGCCTGATCGAGCCATTCGCCGGCTACGCATTCAATAAGGCGCACAGCGTTAGCTATGCCCTTATCGCCTATCAGACTGCTTATCTTAAGGCCAACTACTCTGTCGAATTCATGTCTGCTCTCCTCACCACCAACATGGGACAGGCAGAGAAGATAGCCTCAGCTATTAGCGAGTGCCATCGGCTAAACATCAAGGTACTCCCACCTGATATGAACCGAAGTGGAGAGGATTTCATTATCGAGCAAGATGAGTCCGGTACCGAAGCCATCCGCTTCGGACTTGCAGCAGTCAAGAACGTCGGCGCTGCCGCAATCAAACCCATCGTCTCCGCCCGAGACCAAGGAGAGCCATTTAGATCAATCGACGATTTCTGCCGCCAAGCCGACCTTAGAAACCTCAACAAGCGGGCGCTGGAAAGCTTGATCAAAGCAGGAGCGTTGGACTCGTTAGGTGAACGTGGTTCTCTTTTGGCTGGCATCGACCGCATTCTCTCGCTGGCGCAAACAGAGCAACGCCTCAAGGAAGTAGGACAGGCCACAATGTTTGACCTTTGGGGACGGAGCGTAGACGTACCACTACCCGGACTCGAACTCCCCGAGGTGGAAATACCTACCAGGGAAAGGTTGGCCTGGGAGAAAGAACTGCTTGGAGTATATCTTTCCGAACATCCATTCACCCGGGCTTCTCAACAGCTAGCTTCCGAAGTCGATGTATTCTGCAGTCAGATCGACGAGGAGATGGTGGGACAGACAATTATTACAGCAGGTTTGGTTACATCGGTGCGGCAATCGTTTACAAGGGACAAACGGCCTTTTGTCAGCGCCGTTCTGGAGGATTTCGGCGGTAGCATAGAGGTCACAGCCTGGCCCGAGGTCTACGAACGTTCCAAAGACCTCTGGCAAGAAGGTAATACCCTACTGATCAAGGGCAAAGTAAGGGCTAAGAGCGAGCGCATACAAGTGACCTGCCTCGGTGTATCCCTGTACCAACCAGACAAGAGCAAGGAATCTGCAGAGCAATCGGAATTGGCCCCTTCTCGTCGCCGATTGAGAGTCAACCTTACCACCTCTGACGATACCAACACAGACATCACCCGCCTGAGGCAACTCTTCAACGTACTCAAGCAGTTCCCCGGCCAAGATAAGGTATATTTGACCATCGTCAGCGGTGAGAGGACCACGAAACTCGAAGTGCCCGATCTGGCTATAGACTATGGCCCCGAACTTCACCGCTATCTGGTTGATGTCATCAACGAGCAGGACTTGATTGTTGAAGAAAGCGTGAGTTAGACTTGCTTATCCACCAGCCTCCATGTCAAGAAGGCGCTTCTTCAACCCAAGGCCACCGCCAAAGCCACCAAGGCTGCCATCACTAGCCACCACCCGATGACACGGCACAACGATCGGGAAGCGATTTCTCGCCATCGCCCCTCCCACTGCGCGGCATGCCCGGGGCTTTCCGATTCGATGCGCCACCCACGCGTAGCTCTTTACCTCGCCGTAAGGAATGAAGCGAGTTGCTTTCCAGACCACTTGCTCAAAAGTGGTCGCTCCCTCAAGGTCAAGCTTATCTGGGAAGGTTACCATCTCGCCATCAAAGTAGCGCTGAAGCCGCAAAGGCAGGTCCCCGAAAGCAGAGGCATCCTCGACCGCCCCGGGAATAGAGTCGTCAAGCCCAGCGAGCGCTGCCTCCAGAGATGACTCAGGCAAGGAGATTCGGCTTATCCCCTTCCCGAATCCACCTACAACCACCCAACCAAGCTTAGTCCCAACGACAGTATATCTCGCTTTCAAACCAAGCCTCATAGCTGGAGCAATGGCTTGACTATAATCCAAACCAACGAGATTTTCAATCCGCCGCTATCCCCCCCGCCACCCTCTCCCTTTGGTCAAAATTCCGCAAACTTCCTCCCATTATGGAACTGATTCTGCATCGTGAGCCCACGCCTTGTATTTGTCGCCCAAATATGCTAGCATAGACCGAGATAGGCTGAGGAAGAGTCGCACAGGAATATCTAAGGGCGGTTAATTCGGGGAACTAGTATATGGTAACGGAAAAGGAGAAGGCGCTCGATTTAGCGATCAGCCAGATCGAAAAGCAATTCGGCAAGGGTTCGATCATGAAGCTGGGGGAGATATCCGCAAGAGTAGCAATTGACTCTATCTCCACTGGTTCACTCTCTCTGGACTTAGCCATTGGCATTGGTGGCATCCCTCGTGGGCGAGTTGCCGAAATCTTTGGGCCTGAGGCATCAGGCAAATCAACACTTTGCCAGCACATCATCGCTGAAGCCCAGAAATCCGGTGGCATGGCGGCGTATATCGACGTGGAACATGCCCTCGATCCCGTTTACGCTGCCGCTTGCGGGGTTAAGGTAGATGACATGCTCATCTCCCAACCCGACACAGGGGAGCAAGCCCTCGAGATCACCGAAACACTGGTCCGCAGCAGTGCCATCGATGTGATAGTCATCGACAGTGTGGCAGCGCTGGTGCCCAGGGCTGAGATCGAAGGGGATATGGGAGATGCCCATGTTGGATTGCAAGCACGGCTAATGTCACAGGCGTTACGGAAACTCACAGCAGCCATAAGCAGGTCGCGTACCTCTGTGGTATTCGTCAACCAACTCAGAGAAAAGGTTGGCATTGTCTTTGGCAACCCAGAGGTAACCCCAGGTGGCAGGGCCCTCAAGTTCTACAGCTCGCTACGGATCGACCTCAGGAAGATAGACACCATCAAGGTAGGGAGTAAGGTAGTGGGCACTAGAATCAGAGCCAAGGTGGTCAAGAATAAGGTCGCTGCACCATTCAGATCAGCCGAGTTCGACATCATGTTTGAGGAAGGCATCAGCAAAGAGGGTAACCTCGTCGATCTCGGGGTCGAGATGGGGATAATTACGAAGAACGGGGCCTTCTTCTCACTTGGCGAGACACGCCTCGGACAGGGTCGCGAGAATGCGAAGGAATACCTCAAGCAACACCAGGACCTTGCATTCGAGATCGAGCACCAGATAATGGCAGCTGACAACGCCAATAAGAAATCAGCATCCTTCTCCCCCGTGGTTAAACCTGAAATAGTAGAATCAACTGACTAGCTCCGGTTTCACCCCTACCATACTCCAGTCCGACTCACCGACAGGGATGTTCCATCCCGCCTCCGCCTAAAAGTGCCTTGAGGAAGAGGATGAACACGGTCACTGTCTTTGAGACCCGCAAGAATCGCCAAGGGGTCAAAGTAATCCTCGACGGAGGCTCTGCCTTCAGTTTAAGCCTTGCTGTAGCTGCTGAGGCTGGGCTTCACAAAGGGCAGACGCTGTCAATTCCCGAGATCGAGAGGCTTAAGAGTACTGATCAGCTTCACCGCTCGCTGAATAGTGCGCTACGGTACATGAGCCCACGCCCCCGAAGCGAGGTGGAAATAAGAACCCGACTGAGTCGTCACGGCTTTGACACTGAGACTATCCAGAAAGTGCTCGCTGAATTAAAGAAACAGGGATTGGTGGATGATGTCGCCTTCGCCCAGTTTTGGCGGGAGAACAGGGAGAACTTCAGACCACGTAGTCGCCGATTCATGGAATTGGAGTTGAAGCAAAAGGGGGTTGACGCTGAAATCATCGCAGAGGCAACCATAGATGTCGATGACGACCAGGGTGCCTATCGGGCGGCACAAAAGAAGGCTCGCTCTCTTTCAGGGCTGGATTATCCCAGCTTTCGCAAGCGCATGGGGTCATTCCTGAAACGGCGGGGCTTCGACTATGAGTTGAGCAATCGTATTATCGACCGCATATGGCAGGAGCAAAGTAGCGAACTGCCAGACTAGCGGGAAAGAAAGGTTCTGAAATGGATGGGATATATCTAGTACCTATAGTTCTAGTAATGCTGCTCCTGGGTGCAGCAATTGGCTTCTTTATCAGGAATTTCATATTGGCCAAGAGATTTCGTCGCGCCGAAGAAGATGCTGCCAAAATTCTGGACCAGGCCACTACCAGGCAGAAGGAAATCGTTCTGGAAGCCAAGGAGGAAGCCCTGAAGCTCAAGGCTGAAGTTGAATCTGAAACTCGTTCGCGCCGTTCTGAGCTTCACCGCCAAGAGCGACGCATCTCTCAGAAAGAAGAGAATCTTGACCGCAAAACCGAAGCCCTCGATCGCCGAGAGCGTAATCTGGTAGCCAAGGAAAAGGAGGCAGATAGCTCCCTGGCTCAACTTGATGAGTTTAAGAAAAAGCAGGTTCAGCAGCTTGAACTCATCTCCGGCATGTCAACAGCTGAGGCTAAAGAACTTCTGTTGACCACGGTTGAGGAGGAAAGCCGTCAAGATATGGCACAGCGCATCCGTGAAGTTGAGGCTCAATTGAAAGCGGAAGCAGACCAAAAGGCTAGGGAGATCGTTTCCCTCGCTATCCAGAGGTGTAGCGCCGACGTCGCCTCTGAGACCACAGTATCTGTAGTCCCCCTGCCATCCGACGACATGAAGGGGCGGCTCATCGGCCGCGAGGGGCGCAATATCAGAGCCCTGGAGAACGCTACCGGAGTCGATCTTATAGTAGACGACACGCCAGAGGCAGTGACCATCTCCTGCTTCGACCCTATTCGACGCGAGATTGCCAGACTGGCACTGGAAAGGCTCATCCTCGATGGCCGTATCCACCCCGCTCGTATTGAGGAGGTAGTAGGTAAGGCCAGGAATGAGATGGACGCTATTATCCAGACTGAGGGGGAACAAGCAGCTTATAAGGCGGGAGTCGTTGGCCTTCATCCTGAGATAATTAAGTTACTGGGGCGCCTAAAGTATCGCTTCAGCTATGGACAAAACGTGCTCAGCCATAGCATTGAGGCATCGTATCTCTCGGGGATGATCGCCACTGAGTTAGGAGCTGATGTCAATATAGCAAAAACGGCGGGGCTGTTGCACGACATTGGCAAGGCTGCAGATCAGGAGATCGAGGGCCCCCACGCCGCCATCGGTGCCGACATAACCAGAAGACTGGGTAAATCCATGGATGTATCCAAGGCCATCGGCGAACATCATGGAGAGACAGACTCTACGAGTGTCGCCGGGTTTATTGTTTCTGCCGCTGATGCCATCTCCAGCTCAAGGCCAGGAGCCAGGCGAGAGTCCCTGGACCAGCACCTGAAGCGCCTCGAGGCGCTGGAAACCGTGGCATCAAGCTTCCCCGGCGTTGAGAAATCGTTCGCCATCCAGGCCGGCCGTGAGGTTCGTATCATGGTCAAACCGCAGGACATCGATGACCTCAGCATAGTGACATTGGCTCGGGATATTGTTAAAAAGATAGAGGAAAGCCTCGCGTACCCCGGACAGATAAAGGTTACCGTCATCAGGGAGACGCGCGCCGTGGATTATGCCAAGTAGAAACTGTAAGAGTCGAACGGAGGCCTTTTGAGAATATTGATGGTAGGTGACGTAATAGGCAGGCCTGGCAGACAGGCCATGGCAGCGCTATTGCCTGAGCTACGTCACAAGCACGAGATAGACATGGTCATTGCCAACGGTGAAAACGCCGCAGGCGGTTTAGGACTTACCCCAACCACCGCTGAGGAATTCTTTCAGGCCGGGGTAGACATCATCACGTCAGGTAACCATATCTGGCACCACAAAGAGATTATTCCCCTTTTGGAAGCTGACTCACGCATCCTGCGCCCACTGAATATGCCACCGGGTGTGCCCGGTTATGGCTACGTCATCACAGACCAGGCAATGATAGTAAGCCTGTTGGGGCGCGTGTTTCTGGGACACTTCGATTGCCCCTTCCGGGCCATGGACCACTTGCTCGAAGATGTTAATCCCAAACCTCCAGTGATACTGGTCGACTTCCATGCAGAAGCAACTGCTGAGAAAATCGCCCTGGGTTGGTATCTAGATGGTCGCGTCAGTGCAGTGCTGGGTACCCACACCCACGTTGGCACTATAGATACGAGGGTTCTACCCCGAGGCACCGCATTTGTAAGCGACGTGGGCATGGTAGGCGCTGCTGACTCAGTGATCGGCGACGATATCGACTCAGTGATCAAGAGGTTCCTTACATTGATGCCCCATAGACTATCAGTAGGCAAAGGAAATACAACCTTCAACTCGGTTCTGGTGGAGGTTGATGACGAGAGTGGCAAGGCATTAAACATCAACCGTCTTGATCTGGAGTTGAGTAAGTGATGAAAGCTGACCTTCACCTACACACCACCGCCTCAGACGGAATTCTAAGTCCGCAAGAGATGGTTCAGAAGGCTTCTCAACTCGGGCTTGATGTCATCGCGATCACCGACCACGACTCCGTCAATGGAATACCATCTGCCCTGGAAACAGCCAAGAGCTTTCCCCAGCTTCTGGTCATACCAGGAGTTGAAATAAGCACCGATATGCCGCAGGGCTGGGTGCATATTCTGGGCTACTTCGTAGACTATCGAGACTCTGAATTCAATCATGCCTTAGAGGAACTGCGCAATTCTCGCTATGAGCGAGGACTCAAGATAGTAGCCAGGCTGGCCGATCTGGGCATCGACATAGACTGGGAAAGAGTGCTTGCCCTGGCATCAGGAGGTACTATAGGACGCCCCCATATCGCCCAGGCGATGCTGGAACGCGGCTATATTGCCTCCCTCCAAGAAGCTTTCACTAAATACATCGGCAACGAGGGTATTGCACATGTCGAACGCAAGAAGTTAACACCAACCGAGGCTGTTGAGTTAATCATTAAGGCAAACGGCTTGCCGTTTATCGCTCACCCCGCAGACATCAAGTACCTCGACTCTCTTGTCCATCAGTTGAAGCAGATAGGGCTAGCTGGCATCGAAATATATTACCCCCACTATTCCCCGAGCAAAATCGCTCGTCTAAAGTCGCTGGCTAAAAAATATGACCTCATCACCTCCGGAGGCAGTGACTACCATGGTTTGGACAATACCATTGGCGCTGACATCGGCAGCGCAGACCTGCCGCAAGAGGCAATAGAACAACTTATCTCCCTTGCAGAGCAAAGAAGGATGGTGAACACATGATGCTGGGTTCCAGGGAAATTCAACAGATAATACCACACCGATGGCCTTTCCTCCTCGTGGATAAGGTCATCGAACTGCAACCCGGCGAGGGTGCCATAGGAATTAAGAACGTCACCGCCAGTGAACTCTGCTTCCAAGGCCATTTCCCAGACTACCCCATTTTCCCTGGAGTGCTCATCATCGAAGCCTTAGCTCAAGTGGGTGCCGTAGCAGTATTGAGCGTACCTGAGAACAAGGGCAGGATAGTTCTCTTCGCCGGAGTCGACAACTTCCGATTTCGGGGGCCGGTGTTTCCCGGGGATAGCCTGCGCCTAGAGGTGAAGTTCACTAAGATGCGAGGCCCCATAGGCAAGGGTACAGCCAAAGCAACTGTAGAGGGGAAAACCGTTGCTGAAGGCGAGCTTACCTTCGCGCTTACCAGCTCAGCATAGAAGCCAAACAGGTGGCCGGAATGAGATGTGCACTTCACCCCAATACTGAGACCAATCTCATGTGCGGCAAATGTGGGCAGCCAATCTGCCCCAAGTGCTTGGTTCAGACACCAGTAGGTGCGCGCTGCCCTGAATGCGCCGCCATGAAACGGCTGCCGGTCTACAATGTTACTGGTACCTTCTATGCGCGAGCAATTGCCGCGGGCCTACTTACCGCTTCCGCACTGGGGGCCCTTTGGCCGTTCATTCCTTTCGGCGGATTCTTCTACCTCATCATTGCGATTGGCATTGGCTACGCCATCGGCGAGGTAGTAAGCCTCTCTGCCAACCGAAAGCGTGGCCGTGGGCTACAGGCGATCGCAGGATTAAGTATGGTAGTAAGCTATG
>SDBU01004751.1_pt1 | contig 16529 bp, 15 predicted proteins | sample 2277071 | NCBI WGS metagenome assembly SDBU01 (sample SAMN10397929, study PRJNA504765) | marine sediment metagenome | isolation source: marine sediment core GS08_GC12, 126 cmbsf | place: Arctic Ocean: Gakkel Ridge, Loki's castle | collected 2008
GTGCTATTTGAGAAAAATAAATCTTGGTTGGCGCTGGCATGGAATAAACCTCCTCCTATCTAAAATATAACTCACTTTTGCTATTTGATTTTTTCAAATGTGAAGCGTAAAACGTGAAACGTGAAACGTGATGGGTGTTTCGTGTTGCGTGATGTGTAAAATGTGCTTGTTGCCCTCTTGCCCCCTTGTCCCTTTGCCCTCTAGCCCTCTTGCCTTCTTGCCATTTTGCCCCTTAGAGCCGATTCATAGACCACTCTGAGCGGCACATTGCTTGCTTCAGCTAACCGCTTGCAATCCTCATATTCCGGCACAGCTTTAAGCACCCTATCCCCTAATTTGCCTATTTTTACCCCCACATCTCCATATTCAGTTTTTACTGTCATAATCTCACGCGACAATTTCCGACGGGAAACCTCATAGAATCTAACTCCAAAGGTTGTAGTTTCAGCCATAATAAAATCGACAACTGCTGCCATCTTGTGATGTTCGACCAATACGCTCAACTTGGTAGCGGGGCGGTTTTTCTTCATTAATATCGGTGTAGTGAACACGTCCAATCCACCCAAATGGAATAATTTGTCCATAAGATATCCGTAGAACTCCGGGGACATATCGTCAATATTTGTCTCTACCATCATCAATCGGTCTTTGTCATATTGTGTTTGCGTTTGACCGATGACGACGCGCAGCAAGTTGGGTTGTTCGGCTAAATCGCGATTGCCGGCGCCGTAGCCAATGCGTTCAATTGTCATTTCGGGCATCGCACCGAATTCCTTCGCCAGTGTGGTGATAATCGCAGCACCGGTGGGCGTCACTAGTTCTTTGCGTATCGACGTTTGGCGGACGGGCACATCGCGAAGCAACTCCAGAGTGCCAGGCGCGGGCACTGGCAGCACACCGTGCGCACATCGGACAAAACCGCCTCCCAGCGACAATGGCGACGCATGGATTTCCTCAACGCCCAGTAAATGAATACCAATAACAGCACCGACAATATCCACAATAGAATCGACTGCACTAACTTCGTGTAGATGCACAGCGTCTTTGGTCATATTATGTACTGTTGCTTCGGCTGTCGCCAGTCTATCAAAGACTTGCTTGGCAGTATCCTTGATTGCTTGGTCAAGGTCGCTTTCATCAATAAGTTCGAATATATCGCGGAGAAACCGGCTGGGTTCATGTGTATGAGAATGTCCCATATTATTATGAGGTCGTTGGTGACTCAAGGGAACATCATCCGTGTGATGATTATGGTGGTTATGGTTATGTTCATCAGTTGCATGTTTTGGAATATTAGATTCGGATTCATGCACAAGTTTGACATTTACTTTAGTGCCTGCAATTCCATGCTTCTCGCTTTTGGTGAAGTTGAGGCTATATTCATCCAATTTTAATTTTGATAATTCTTTTCGTAGCACATCTTCTTCGATTCCCGCATCGACCAACGCTCCTAGAATCATATCACCGCTGATACCTGAAAAGCAGTCAAAATACGCTATCTTCACCGGTTATCTCCTTTTTGGAGTGCGAAAATTCAAAATAAGGCGACTGCGTCGCCAGCGAAAACAAAGTTTTCGCACTCCATTCTTTAAGTCTCTAATATAAACTTGACAAAGTTTCCCAAAAAGGATACCCTAATAACAGAAAATCGGGGTAAAATAACACCATCGGTTATTATACAAGATATTCAACAGATTGTCAATTTCTTTCAGTTGGCTGGACGAATGTCTGTGAGATTGCACTAGGAGGATTATATTTTGAACGTTGAAATTGAATTGAATGTGAATAACCAGATTCATCAACTTCGAGTGTCTCCGCAAGAAACGTTGTTAGATGTATTGCGCGACAAATTAGAGCTGACTGGAACTAAACGAGGATGCGACGTTGGCGAATGCGGTGCTTGCACTATTATTATGTCTGGAAAAACTGTTTGTTCTTGTCTAATTCTAGCGATTGAAGCATCGGGCAAACCAATCACCACAATCGAGGGCTTGAGCAATGGTGGCAAACTCCATCCGATTCAACAAGCTTTCATTGACAACGGTGCCGTCCAATGTGGATTTTGCACGCCTGGAATGATACTATCAGCCAAAGTGTTTTTGGACGACAACCCGAATCCAACCGAACAGGAAATCCGTGCGGCGATTTCGGGGAATCTGTGTCGATGTACAGGATATAGCAAAATTGTGGAGGCGATTTCGGAATTAGCAAATATTGACAATATTTAGTATTTGGTGTAAAATATAGTGACAATTAAGGAGAACAATAATGACTGGCGAATATTCCGTCTTGGGTAAGCGTGTGAAACGAAATGATGCTGTCGCGCGGGTTACCGGCGAAGCCATATATGCCGAAGATATCTACCTGCCAGGGATGCTTTATGGAGCAATTCTTCGTAGCCCGCACGCGCACGCGCGCATTCTCAACATTGATACCCAAAAAGCGGAGAGGTTACACGGTGTTAAATCGGTGATAACCGCGCGGAATGGCGTCCATCCTTCTGCGAGTTCAGTGCTTGCGGGCGAGGAAGTACTCTACGCTGGACAAAAAATTGCCGCCGTTGCCGCTGTTGATAAATATATCGCGCGCCGCGCGGCGAATTTAATCGAGGTGGAATATGAGATTCTGCCTGCTGTATTTGACACGATAGAGGCGATGAAAGCAGATGCACCGGTCGTCCAAGCATCCAGACATCCCACGCGAAATAACATTTGCAGTTTCAGCCGGAAAGAACACGGGGATATTGAGCAGGGTTTCCGTCAGGCAGATATAATCGTTGAAAATCAATTTGATATTGGGATGGCACATCAATCTTATCTGGAGCCGCATGCCTGCGTCGTCGATATGGATTCGTCGGGAAAATTGACTGTCTGGACAACCACGCAAGGTCAATTTGGTGTGCGGACAGGTTTAGCGCGTTTTTTTAATATGCCGCTAAATCAAGTTCGAGTCATCGGCACAGAAATCGGCGGAGGCTTTGGCGGCAAAACAGGTTTGATATTAGAACCCATTGCGGCTATGTTCGCTATGGCAACAGGCAGCCCAATCAAGTTGGTGATGAGCCGGCAGGAGGAATTCGTGGACGCTCGACCGGGTCCTGGATGTGTTGTAAACATCCGCACCGGGGCGACAAAAGATGGAAAATTGGTCGCACAGCAGGTGGAATCATTCTTTGATACAGGAGTATCTGCGGGCGCGCCCGTGGGTTTCTTTGACCGCACTCGGGGCTTGTATCGCATTCCGAATTTTGAGGTAGATATTTATTCCGTTTACACAAACAAGATAGTTCCAGGAGCTTACCGCGCGCCGGGTGCGCTCGAAATCACGTTTGCCTTTGAAAGCCAGATGGACATTATGGCAAATGAATTAGGCATGGACCCAATTGATTTCCGCCTGCTCAACGCTGTCGATGAAGGCGATTTGACGGTAGATGGCAAACCTTATCCTCCCATCGCATTGAAAGAATCTCTGAAGCAAGCCAAAGCATACATCTCTTCTTTAGGAAAGAAATCGGGCATTGGGATTGCGTGTGGCAAATGGATGAACGCAGTTGGCACATCAAGCGTCCTGATGAGTTTACATGAGGATGGCAGCCTCAATGTGATTAGCGGCGCTATCAACCTCACAGGTGTCAACACTTCGCTGGCTCAGATGGCTGCCGAAGAATTAGGGCTGCCGTTGGAATCCGTAAGGGTTCTTACTTTGGATACGGACGCTGCTCCGCCAGCAGCAGTCAGCGGTGGAAGCCGTACTACCTATGGCATGGGTTTGGCGATTCGACAAGCAGCGGCAGACCTACGACGCCAACTAATCGAATTCGCGACGGGATTCCTCAATATCGAAGCAGAGCAGTTGGAATTAGCAGAAGGATATGTCTGCTCAACGAAGGGAGAGCGGATTCATGTGGCAGAGCTTGCTCAACGTGCGATGCAGTCAAACCGTGGACCCCTCACCGCCAGAGGTTCAGCCTCTGACCCGTCCTGGCTGACTAATTCACACATATTCATCACTCAGGTCGCTGAAGTTACAGTGGATGCCGAGACAGGTAGACTTGACATACAGAAAATCAGTTCGTTCCAAGACGTAGGTTTCGCGATTAATCCCATGTCAGTTGAAGGGCAAATTCAGGGAGGAATTGCACAGGGACTTGGTTGGGGCATTATGGAAAGATTGATATTCCATGATGGCATTGTGCTCAATGACAACATACTCGATTATAAAATCCCAACGGCTCTGGATGTTCCTGAATTGGCACCTGTAATTATCGAAGTGCCTTCGGTCGATGGGCCGTATGGTCTCAAAGGTGTGGGCGAACCTTCGATGGTCGTCACACCCGCAGTGCTGGCGAATGCGATATACAATGCTGTAGGCGTGCGCATCAAAAAGACGCCGTTGAGTCAGGATAATATTTTGATGGGACTATCCAAAAATCCAAAGAATGGTCTGTCGCGCAACACGTAATACGCAACAGGATATAGTTAAGGAAAACCACAATGACACCTTTTGAGCATTTCAACGCGAATACATTGGACGAAGCGTTTCCACTGCTCGGGCCTGATTGGAACACACGCATCATTGCAGGGGGGACAGCTTTTGTACCTGAAATGAAACTCGGAATTATTACCCCCACGCGAATTGTCAACATTAAAGAGATAAAAGAACTCGAAACAATCGCTTATTCTCCGGGACAGGGATTGCGCATCGGTGCAGTAGCGCGATTAAATGATATTCAAAAATATGAGCAAGTTTCGAGCAAATTCAATATCTTGTACCAAGCAATTTGCCAAACTGCATCGCCGCAGATTCGCAACATGGCAACTATAGGAGGCAACCTCTGTCAGCCGCCGCGCTGCTGGTACTATCGCAATTCGCTGTTTCACTGTCTTCGGAAGGGTGGACAAAGTTGTTACGCCGTCGCCGGCGAAAACAAGTATCACGCCATTCTAGGAGGGAATCGATGTTTTATCGTACATCCTTCCGATTTGGCTCCTGCCCTCATCGCCTTAGACGCACAGGTGAAGATTCTCGATAAAAACGGCGAAACGGTGTTGCCGTTAGAGGTTTTTTTCATTGGACCTAAGGTAAATCTTTATCGCGAGAACATTTTGCAACCTGAACAAATCTTGACTGAAGTCCATATTCCCGAACCACCGGAAAATGCTTTTGGTATTTATCTCAAAGCGTCTGACCGAAAGGCTGTGGATTTTGCCACTGTTAGTGTGGCAGTTCAGATTACCTTTGATGAAGCTATTGTTCAGAAAGCCCGTATCGTGCTGGGTGGTGTTGCCCCGATTCCGTGGCGTTGCGAAGCTGCTGAAGAATGTCTGGTTGAAAACGAGATTAGCGATAATCTGATTTCCCACATCGCCGCTCTTGCTGTCGATGGCAGTTCTCCATTGACTCAAAATAAGTACAAAGTTGAGTTGGTGCAGAAGTTGCTTCGGAAAGGTTTGTTGGTATTTAAAGGGGCAAAAGGGAAAGAGGGCTAGAAGGTAAGGAGGATTTCTCGGAACTATTTTTCGTTTTAAACCATTTAAGTGAATTACGATTTACGAATTAAAAAACCTGATGGCCCTTGTGTTTCCGCCACCTAAAGGTTTGAAAAATTTATTGATACCTAACCCAATTACCATTTTTCCAAATTTCCAAATTACCCCAAAAAGGAGTGATGGCATAGGTTTTTAGACCACAATTATGAAAAGACTCGAAGGATTAGTCATTCGAGCCCAAGCCAGCAATTATTATGTCCAAACGGAGGAGGGTGTTATTCTATGCAGACTACGCGGACGCATTAAATATGAACAGCGCTCAGAGGATGGGAGAATTTTATATGCTGACCCTGTGGCTGTGGGTGATGAAGTAATCATCGGCTCCGAGGACTTAGAAGAAGGGGTAATTGAGGATATTTTGCCCCGACGTACAACGTTTTCGCGACGCTTACCCGGACGTCGACCAATTGAACAGATTGTCGTAGCGAATGTTGACCAAATTGTCGCGGTGATGTCCACCAAAATGCCTGATTTCAATTTCCTATTTCTAGACCGCTTTCTAATTTTAGCGGAAGCGGGCGGATTGTATTCGATTATTTGCGTGAACAAGATGGATTTAGCGACGGATGATGAGAGACAACAGTTATCTCAAGATTTGGAAGCATACGAGAAGCTCGATTACCGCGTTATTTACACCAGTGTAATAAAATCCGAAGGCATCGACGAATTACGTCAGGCGCTTAAAGACCAATTTACCGTTGTTGTAGGTGCTTCCGGAGTGGGGAAATCCAGCCTCTTGAACACTATTCAGCCGGGTTTAGGGCTGAGAATCGCGGAAGTAAGCACCAAAACCCGCAAGGGACGACATACGACCTCGCATGTGGAATTATTTGACCTAGACTCCGGCGGCCGAGTTGCCGATACACCGGGCATCCGAGAGGTAACTTTCTGGGGAGTCGCGATAGAAGAACTCGACCTGTATTTTCCTGAGATGGATGAATACTTTGGCAAATGCAAATTCAACGATTGCATTCATATCAATGAACCCAATTGCGCCATCAAAGAAGCCGTTGAGGCAGGCAAAATCAGTCCGATTCGCTATGAAAGCTACATGAGATTGCGCCTTGGTGAGAATTGACGCTCTTGAATTGACTATTGTCGATTGTCAATCCAAAGACAATAGTCAATAACATTGTAAAGGCGCGCCTTGATAATATTCAGGGTGTGTTCTAAAATATCGACGTGTGAAAAACTTGCATCCTGACGACATTTGAGTAGTTGTTGATAAATCAAAGAGACGGTGTTTTTCATTAAAGCATAGACTCTAAAGTGTTTAATTTCCGAAACCATATCCCCCATTCCAGTAATAGCCATATCCCAGTCAAAGAAGTCCTGTTCGACTTCAAAAGATGGCTCTTCCATGAATTTACTTTTGCTAAATTCGTCAAACTGCATATTGTACTTGCTTTGGAGCAGTTCATTGATTATTTTATACTTGAGGTAAGTTCGCCGCGCTTTTTCTAACAATAGAGTAACAATACCTTCCATAGGTTCAACGGAAGGGAAAAACAATTGCAATGCTTTTTGAATTCTTTCATCTACTGCTAACATTTTTCTATCCTCTCGCTTCGTTCAAGGGCAAGTCCCCTTGAGAGAGTGTTATTATCCCTTGAAGCCATTCGTTTCATGCGGAGTGATGTAGGATAATTTGTAAGAAACTCATTCTTTCAAGCTTGAACGGTGTCCAGGTTTCAGGGGTGAACAGGGATTTCTTTCAGATGCTCTAAAACCCATGAGCGAATGAGAAACTCGGGTTTTTCTCCCATTGCTTCGGCTATCCGCATCACTTTGCCGAAGCTTTCCTTATCCAGACCTATCGTCAACATCCATCTATGCCTCAGAGGATAAGCAAATTCCACATCTACCTTTTCAAATTCATCGGCACACTCCTCAGAGTCATGGGTGTCCCAAAAATCAGCTTCTTCCTCAATACTTTTAAATTTCGGTATCTTACTCATCTTTATCCCCCTCCCTTCTCTCGGTGATACCTCCTACGTTCAGCTTTCGTGGTGTTCCTTGCTGTAATCGCGAAATATCTCCCCTCGCCTCGGGGTGCAAGGAAGATAGTTAGAAAACGACCGGAATCGGTCTGACCGATAATCCTTAAGGTGTTGTTTCGCGCCCTGGTAACGAAAGGGTCATTGTAACAGGCTTCCTCCACTTCATTCGGTGAAACATTATGTCTGGCAATATGTTCGATATTCCAGTTACTCCACAGAAGCTCACGGATGTATATCAAAAAACTTCCTCCTCATGACCGTCAATGCTTTAGCAACAACTGCGCGCGCGTTTACCTGGGGGTAGTATTTCTCCTTGGTTGACTTTGTCATGTATTATCACTAAATGCTTGATAATTCGCATGCGCCTGAGAACATGATACCTTAACAATATATTATTTGCCAAGAGAAGAATCAATTTTTCGAGTCTCGTTATCACCCTCAATACGCGATTTATCCTTGACCCATTGCGTCGCTATCAAGGAAACCACTGCCATAGTCGCGCCACCGAAAAATACCACATCATAACGCCCCAACGTCTTCCAGAGAACACCTGCTATTATGGGCACAGTGACAGAAGCAATATGATTCATCGTCACGCCCATCGACAGCGTTGGTTTGATGTCCTCTGGCGGCGCGATTTTATTGAGATATGTTGTCAACGCAATTCCGCCGACAAAGATGAAGTTGTCGATGCAATATAAAACATACAGAATGTTGATTTCTCGAATAATCGCGTAGCCGATAAAAACAAAGAACAAGCCAATGTAGCTGGCGCTGAGCATAATGCGCTCACCCAACCGGTCAACTAACATCCCCATCACGGGCGAAAAAACGAAAATCATAGATTGGTTAATGAGTACCAATATGATAATGGTCCTGCGCCCGGTGCCGAATACATTGACGAGCAAGAAAATTGCGAACGTTATGAAAATTTGTTTGCGACACCCTTGTAAGAGATTCAGAAGATAATATAAAGAATATCGTTTTTTTAAAACAAATCGGCTTTCACGCACTGCGCCGATGAGATTTCGCGACGCAAACATGACCAATATGCCGCCTAATGCGACTATTGAACCGGCGATGATGAACATCCCGCCAAATTCCAACTTATCGATCAAAAAGAGACATAAAATAATGGCGCCTAAATTTGCAATACTCCCAACGCTACGCAGTTGCCCCAACGGTTTTCCTTTATCACTACTTTCGGAATACGCCAACGCCATAGCGCTCTGTAAGGGTGCCCAGCAGTGAAATCCAACGCTCCAAACCAACGAAAATATCACCAGACCAAATACCGTGCTTACCTGGGAATATGCCGCCATTCCAAATCCCATTATGATTAATGAAATGCCGCTAACAATCGGCGGAGCGAGATACATTGTGGCCGCTGTAAAAATGGCGTTCAGGAAACCCGGCGTTTCACGCAATCCTTCCATAAACCCCAATTCATGCGCCTCAATACCAATATCATTGATAAAATTGTAAAAAAGGGCGAATTGGATGCCAAAGAACGCCCCTGTGCCAAACACCGCAGCCGCTAACAATGTAAAATTTCGATTCCAACTTTTCATAGAGTTCCTTTCTAAACCTCAAGTGCCGCGATCCAAAAATGATATAAACTTTTTTCTGGTTACTTATGTTAAAATTGGCATCAATAGTACAATATATAGCAGTGCTTGTCAAGGGGGAATAGGATTTTTCTTGACCTTGACGCCGTTATGTTGTAGAATTTATTTGATTTGAAAAACACTTTTGGAGGATAAATTGAAAACGTTCCGAGTTACTATTTACTTGAGCTTTGCGCTACTTATGCTGCAATCCGCAGTGTATGCGCATAGAGAGGTACAGTTTGTGACAGCCTTCGGCGGAAAGGGTGAGGCTGAAGGGAAATTTGCGAAGGAGACCTATGTTGCTTTTGACCGGAACGGCAATATCTACGTTTCGGATACAGAAAATTATCGCATACAGAAATTCGATAGTAATGGCAAATTTCTCCTGCAAATAGACTCTGGAAAAGAGGATGCAGGCTTTGCTTTTCAAAATCCTACAGACCTTGCTATCGGCTCGGATGGCAGTATTTATGTGCTTGATTGGACGATGGTGCATATCGCAAAAACAGAATCGCCGAAACTATTTAACTATGGACCTTGTGTGCATAAGTTTGCTCCAGACGGCAAATTTACCGCGACGTTCACCATTGATAATTTAACCAAACAGGTTAAAAATTTAGAGTCGGCAACGCCAGGTTTGGACGCAGAGGGCAACTATGCGCTCATCATTCCTCGTGGTAACACAAAAAGACTATTTCTCATTACAGTCGATGCACAAGGGCATATCTACATGTTAGATAAAGACGAGGCAAACATTCATAAATTCAATACAGAAGGACAATTAGTTGCGACCTTCGGTTCACACGGCAATGGTGCAGGGCAATTTCGCGAGGCTTCGGACATCGCCGCGGATGACGCAGGCAATCTGTATGTTGTAGATACCGACAACCATAGGATTGTCAAATTCGATTCGGATTGCAAATTCGTAAAGACATTTGGCGAATATGGCGATGAGGATGGACAACTACGTTTTCCGTTTACAATAGCGATTTCAGAACGCGGCGATATCTTAGTGGGTGACAAAGCAAGATATGGCAAAAATTACGTCTCCTCACTAGCGCTTCGTAAAGATGACCCATCGCCGCGTTACGTTTTGCCAGGCGCAGAGTATGACAGCGTCATGTACAGAAACTTTCGGGTGATTATGCAACGAGTTCAACAATTCAGCCCGGATGGCAAATATGAAGGGAAAATATTGGTTAGATTGGCTCAAGATAAATTGCAGCATATAAATCTAAAATTGAAAGCCATCGACTATCAAGGCAATATCTATTTTGGGGATACCGATGCGCTTCTGCTGCGTAAATACGCGCAGGCATCACCTGTTAATCTGTCGGCGTTGCATACTGATTTGACGCTACTGTATGAGCAAGCTACTGTAGAGGTTGACATTGACAATCCCGATGACCTTGATAAGGATATCGGACTGAATAGAAGCGATTTTGATGAGGATGCCAAGATATACCTTTTTTTGACCGATTTGCGATTTCGTTATGATGTCAACGAGGATTGGCGGTTATCGATATCTAATTTAAGCCTTTATCAGGCATATCGACTGGAAGACCACTACAGGCGTTCTGATGATATAATATTCGGAACAATTAGTCAAGATGATAGAACACTTGAAGATTACATCGCGACTGTGGTACAGTTTGATGCCACTCTTATTCTGAACCATGAGGCGTATAGATACCGTGAAGCCAGCTTCTTTTGTTATTTTGGTGTTGGTAACTATAATTATGTCAACTATGCGCTCGCAAAACTCACCAATAAGCGGCGTTTGGATTGGAAGCTGTGGTTTTCACAGTGGGGGGCGGGAATACGCTATGATTTAGGCAGAAAGTTCCGATTGGGTTTCACAGCAGCTCAAGGACCGCCAGGTGGTTATTTTAACTACGAATACGACTATATCGACGAACTCGGCGACCTGTATGCTACAGGCTTCCGCGAAGGTGCGGAAACAATGGTATGGCTGGAGGTTGATGGAGTGTTTTGAGAACTGAAAAGTAGAGGATGCTCTCCGTCCCAATCTTGTGGTTTTAAGAATTCTCCCCGATAAATCGCCCCTGGTTCTCCCGATTCTCGGCCCAAATGAACTAGGGCTTGACTTTATGAGATATGGAGATTCAGAGGATATTCCGCTAGAAAGTCAAGCTATTGACTTTCTCCAAAATCTGTGATAACATATTTCAAATTGACTTCGATGCCGCAAAATCTATCATTGCCCCGATGCTCGAGGTTAGGAAAGGTGATTTGAATGCCACAATTGAGGTTGAATTTGAGCATAGAGAATCTTAGAGAACTTGTCTTTCAACTGCCCTTAGAAGATTTCATGAAATTAGCCATCGAAATTAAGGAGCGTGCCGAAACGTTTGAAATGATGCGACTAGCCGAGAGCGGGTTTGAAGAATGGAATGAACCAGGAGAGGATATCTACGATGAGAACAACAATGCCTAAAAGAGGCGATATTTGGCTTTTGAGATTTCCTTTCACAGATTTGAGTTCTTCCAAGGTTAGACCAGCTATTATTATCTCAGTTCATGGGGAAGATTTGATTGTCCTTGGGATATTCTCTCGTCTACCATCGGGGACGGCTAGAGATACATGGGTCATTGTTGACAAATCCAGTCCAGATTTTGCACAGACAGGACTTATGAAAACTTCTCTTATAAAAGCAGAGAAAATAGCAGTTATACACGAATCTATCTTGCGCAGAAAATTAGGCCGCCTACCGAAAACCCTTATGGACAAAGTTGATGTTGCTCTGAAGAAAGCTTTGGAGTTAAATTAGATAACTGTGAACTGTCTCTTCGAGTCCTATGACCGTTTGAGAATTGGCAGTACAATTAAAATGAACAGCATTGGCAATCTCCACGCCCAACCATGGAGCTAAGATTATGTTCTTAATTGATTTTAAAATTGATACAAATAGCTTTAATAGGGATGTTTGTCTACCAGAAAGAGAAATCTTTGAGTGGATGGGGGTTGTCTTTGCAAATAATCCAGACGGTGTGCCCGGATTTGTCCAAGGATGGATTAAAATTTTCGTTAACGGTCACAATATTTTACAGACGCCCGCCGGCGATGTTTACTACGACGCTTATGGAAATGAAAAACAGTATCCACAGGGCTGGAATACCTACCATGGAGAGATATTTCCTTTTGCTTATTGGTTCATTACTAATTATCAATCTATTATGGAATATTGTGGAGAAAAATATCTGGATATTGATTTTCAGAATGTAAACTCTTACATAGAATCGGATGATGAGTCGTTACACAAAATCTATGATTGGGCGACAAGCCACCGGCTAAACAGTTTTGGCGATTTTCCTTTAGTTTATTTTGTCAGGAGAAATCATTACATTGTTGTTTCGTACCATACCCTTGAAGCAAATATTCAAGAAGAAAAAATACCCGTGGCAGAGGTTGAGATAGGAGTGTTGAGATTTTGTAATGATGTGCTTGACGACTGGTTTGCCCTAAATCCTGATGTGGCATACAACAAAGCATTTCAGAAACTATATAAACGGTTTCATACTCTCATCTCTCAATATTTTGAGAACCTTAGTTGAATGTTCAACTACCGCTAAGATACCCCTACCCCATACGTACCCTACCCTGCAGCCGGTGAATCAATTCAAAGGAACTAGATAGAAGAGAGAGTAGCGTCTGGAATCTACTTCTATCAGTTGCGTCACATAGAAACCGAGTTTTTGGCAAAAACTCGGTTTCTAAATAATTCAAGTCAATACCGATGGTTTCGATACGCCTTCGTTGGTTTCGATACGGCTACGCCTACTCAACCCAAGCCTCAACCCGGCGGATAAAGCTTTTCAGACACGCACTTAGTAATTCGTATTCCCCACATTCAACGCCGCGAGAGCACTTATCACCACCGCTTCTTGAGCTTGCGTGATGTCAATCTTTTCTCCGGGCTGATGCGCGTCAGACAGTGCTCCGGGGCCGAATGTCACAACGTTATAGCCTTCCCTTGCGAATATGCGCGCATCACAACTCACCAACCAGGCTGTTGGTTCACCAAAATCCAATCCCAATGCGTCAAACGCGCCTTGCATCGCCTGCATCGCAGGACAATCAACCGGGCTGACATACGCGTCGTTATGCAATTTTTCATACGTCGTTATTGTTATCTCAGGTTTATATTCGACACCAATGAGGCGGCAATATTCTTGTGCGCCGCGGGTTACTGAGTTGCTCAATCGCTCCTGCACCTCTTCAATGGTATGCGTCGGAATAAAGCCCTGGCCCCCCTCTAAAATTAGATTTCCCGAAATGGAATCGTCCTCTTTATGCGAAAATCCCCCCTTCCCCCCTTTGCAAAGGGGGGTAGGGGGGATTTTCGCACTCCTTTGCCCCATCGTTACAGTAATACTGACATCAGAATTTTCTCGTTGATAATCCTTGAATGCCTTGACGATGTACGCTCCTTTGGTAATCGCATCGTCGCACTCCAAAATAGCGCCCATGTGCCCACTTTTGCCATGAACTTCTAGCTCATATTGGGATGAGCCATGTTCGATGAGCGTGTAATGTTTTTCAACTTTCGGTTTGCCTGTGACCGAGTCTATTTCTTGTGTTTTATCCCCGTAATCGTCGCAATATGCGCGAACAGCATCATCAATTATTCCACGCAGTTGATGGCTGTCCAACCCCTCGATTTTGAGATTAAATCCCACGTTATCATTTACCGCCGAAGGATGAACGCCATATTCGCCGAGTATGCCCTGGCATGTCTGAACCGGTCTTGTCGGAAACAAGGGATGGTCGCTTTCACTTTTAATCTGTCTGCCCTCTGCTTCGAGCGCGAGCACGATATACGCTTGCATCTCAGCGACATTGATACGCGGGTTGGCAGAACCCTTGGGTTGAGTAGCCGAAGGCGTATCGAAACTATCAAGTTCAACTTTATACCATAGCGCGCCGCGATTAGCAGGATGGGCTTTGTTCGAAGTAATTTCAAATGCGATAACCTCGCTGGCGTCTTTGAATCGCGTGTCAATAGCTAGTGACACGCTGCCGTTTCCGCCCGGCTCTTCATCTATCACAAACTGATAGACCCTATCCTGATTTATCGGCTCACCCAATTCCGCTAAAAGTTTAATCTGAGTAAGCATTAATGCTACCTGCCCTTTCGCGTCACACGCGCCGCGTCCATAAATCAGATTGCCATCCACCCGCACTTCTAAGTTCGGCGCAACAGTGTCAATATGCGAATTATAGATAGCTTTGTGCCCACCGCCACTTTCGTTTGCACCTTTTACAACAGCAACAAGATTGTATCTGCCGCTATAAGTTTCTCGTACAGATAAGCCTTGCGGACTGTCATCCGTTTTCGTATAGTGTGCTTGCGTAAAATATGGATGCGATTCAATGGCCTCATCAATGGGAATTCGCTCAACGATAATATTATCATCAATACTTTGTAATTCCCGCGTTATTATTTCAAAAGCTTTGTGTTCATTTTCACGTATGATGGAAATATCGCTTTTGGGCGTCGTATCAATAGCCAGCAATTCCAGTAACAAATCAACATAATAGGTTTTATATCTATCAGAATACGCTAACTCTTTTACCATTTCGCTCAGTGTAGTCATATTTTTTACCTCATCTTTCTAAATATAGAGCCGCCGATTTTCAGACTGCGCGGATTTGCTTTAAAATTATCAGCGCGGTCTGTTAATCAGTGGCTATTCCATCATTTATTATATCGGGTTTTTCTTTGAATGTCAATGAAAATTTTGCATTTGTTGACAATCCTCTTACCTCGTGTTATACTTTTGTTTCTATAAACATTCAGAAAAAAACAGAAACCGAGTTTTTCTGAAAAACTCGGTTTTTATTCAAGGAGGTATTGATGAACGATAGTTACGCAATCTGCCCCAAAGTGGTATCAAAGGGTAAAGAAACACAGACGACCATTCATGGACTACATGCTAGAACACTTCGTCCGGGCGAACGCTACCAAGTGCGTATTGCGTCAATGAGCAATCGTACCGATGAAGCCGTGTTGGATATCACCGCGTCGGTGTCTGCTGAAACAGCACCGTATTGCGAAGCGCACGAGGGTGGCCGGCTTGAATTCCAGTATACTTTTAATACGACAGGCGAGTATTCGCTCTTTGTGACGCGGCAGGGACATGAGAAGGAAATTCAGGTCACGATAGAACGCGTTTATGCCGCGTTGCCGGAATTGGCGCGCCGCAAACCTTACAAGGGTGACCTCCACATCCACACTTATCATTCCGATGGGCGCATGTCGCCGATATACATGGCGGTGATGGCTAAAAAGTTGGGAATGGATTTTGCGGCAATTACCGACCATGGCAAACGTGCCCCTTCTATCGAAGCTATCGAAAAGGCGCGGGAGATAAACTTGAATCTCTTGTTATTTCCCGGCGAGGAAGTAGCTTTTCCTCACGCCCATATTGTTGCCATTGATGCAGAACAAGGCATTACGCAGTTGAAAGGTGACAATAACGCGTATCAACAGCAAATCCAGCGCGTTGTTGAGAAATTATTGAAAAATACAAAGATGGTTCAAAATTTAACGAAGGAACAATATGCCCATGCCAAATGGACTGTACAGAACATTCACACTCATAACGGTTACGCTTTTCTAGCACATCCCTACTGGGTCTCAAACAATCGGTATGACTTCAATCTCCCCCTTTTAGAACAATTGCTTCAGGAGGGAGATATCGATGGTGTCGAAATCATTAGCGGATTTATCCCGTCTGACTTCGAGTCCAACTTGCTCGCCGTTACCAGGTATTATAACGATAAATCGTGGGACTATAATATTCCCGTTATCGGCTGTTCCGATACACATAGCCGAACGACCATTGATATTTATGGATGGTACTGGACAACCGCGTTCGCCGATACACTCTCTGCAGAAAGTATCCTTGATGCCATTACAGATTGCTATTCAGTGGCTTGTGAACATCCGCCCGGCGGACATTTTCGCGCTTATGGCCCCCTCGAACTTGTAGAATACGTCTGTTTTTTAGAGCGGGAATTTTTTCCAATGCACAACCGCATCTGCGCCATGGAAGGGGAATTATACTTCGACCTCTTAAGGGGTAAAATGGTCTCTGCTGAACAATTGAATCTCTTGAGGAAACATCTGAATGACCTCTATGATAACACGGGGTTTGAACTTAGCCCTTAACCCTTTTGGCTCTCGCTTCTTGCCCATCGCTCTCTTTAAAATAAATTTCACATTGCAAAAGTGCGGAATATAGGTTAAGTGAATTACGAATTACGAATTACGAATTACGAATTAGAAAAACCTGATGGATATTGGGGTTTCGCCACCTAAAAGTTCAAGAAATTTATTGATACT
>SDBU01004752.1_pt1 | contig 16528 bp, 14 predicted proteins | sample 2277071 | NCBI WGS metagenome assembly SDBU01 (sample SAMN10397929, study PRJNA504765) | marine sediment metagenome | isolation source: marine sediment core GS08_GC12, 126 cmbsf | place: Arctic Ocean: Gakkel Ridge, Loki's castle | collected 2008
CAAAACTCGGACTACCAACCAGTAGGCCTGCGTTTTGCTTCCTTGCCAGCCTTGTCCTCGCTGGAGCCAAAAACGAAACCTAATTTCTTTACCAGTCCTAAGAAAACAAGGACATTTCCGGACCTTGCTGCTCGAAGAATATTAGTTATATTTTACATAGTTGCGGTATAGTGGGCATAGTGGAGGTGTTAACATTATGAAACTACATGGTAAGCTGCGCAGCGTTACATTTTTTTTAGCGATATGTGCCAGCGGAATCTCTGCGTCCTTTTGCATTCTGTTAATGACCGGGGAGTATCAATCGGCACGCTACAGATTGGAGATACACAGCCTGGAGTTCCAGGGCTGGGAGGCCTGCAAACAAACCAAGCCCGCTTATTTTAAGGACAACACAGAGGCGGTGACTTCCTGCATAAATGGCTTAACCGAAGCGCGAGAAAATTTCTGGATCAAAATTCCAAAAGCACAATTGGCAGGATTGTTCGTATTAGCAGGTGTAGGCGGTGCGATTAGCGGATACTTAGTTACCTGGATTGTTGTCTGGTTTGTAGGTTCAGGTATTTACAGATTCATTAGATGGCTGGGGCTTTGTTTTCGCCGTCATTCCAAGCACAAAAAGCTTTTAGCTCAGAGAATAGCCGAAGAGGCAGCCAAACGCGAAGAATATGAAAGACATTTAAGCAATAAAAAAGCTGTGTTTAGTGACTGGAAATTAGTGGGTAGTAAGTCCAAGTAAAATAAAGTGCTTAAAGTGAGCTAAAGTTGGATGACAGAAGACGGATGCTCGATTCTCGATTCTTCCGCCTTCGCTGAAGCTACGGCGGACAAGCGATGCTGGATGCTCGTTAAATGGTAATTCGGTTAATTGGTGTTTTTTTTATTCACTACTAACTGACCAACTACTCACCACTTACCACTGACACTGTTCTTATTATTCGGAATGATAAAGTGCTCCGGGACGGTAAATCGCGAGCACAGAAGCAAGACTTCTTTTCCAACCTCTTCGATAACCGTCTCATTATCAATGTTCACAGCGATTTTATTTATGAAAGCGGCGATTTGGCGGGCCTGCTCTTCTTTCATTCCGCGGGTGGTAATTGCCGGGGTGCCAATACGCAGTCCGGTAGGGTCGGATGGATGAGCCGGGTCTAAAGGTGTGGTGTTATAATTAGTAACAATTCTGGCCCGGTCCAGGGCCTTTGCGAGTTTTTTGCCGGGTATATTTTTATTTTGCAAATCGATTAGTATTAAGTGGTTGTCGGTTCCGCCGGACATAAGGTTGAAACCATATTCGAGCAGCTTTTCGGCCAAGGCTTTTGCGTTTTTGACTATCTGCTTTGCATAAGCGACGAACTCCGGCGTGTCGGCCTCAGCCATTGCGACGGCTATAGCGGTCAGGGTGTGCATGTGCGGGCCGCCCTGGAGGCCGGGGAAGACCGCTTTGTCCACATTTTTTGCATGTTCGGCCTTGCATAGTAACATTCCACCACGAGGTCCCCGCAGAGTCTTATGTGAGGTGGTTGAGACTATGTCGGCGTAGGGTACGGGACTTTTGTGTATGCCGGCCACAACCAGACCCGCAATGTGGGCAATATCGCTGACGTGGTACGCACCTACATCTTTAGCTATGCGGCCGAATATCTCAAAGTCAATCTCTCGCGGATAGGCGGTGGCGCCGGAGATGATTACCTTCGGCCGGTGTTTTTTGGCAAGCTCTTCAATCTGGTCATAGTCTAATCTGCCGGTATCAGGATTGACTGTATATTGGACGGAATTAAATATTTTGCTTGTAACGCTGACCTTCCAGCCGTGAGTAAGGTGTCCGCCGTGTGGAAGAGACAGGCCCATAATGGTATCGCCGGGCTTGATGAGAGCCAGATATGCGGCCCAATTGGCGATTGAGCCGGAGTAGGGCTGAACGTTGGCGTGGTCGGCCTTGAAAATCTTTTTGACCCGGTCCTGAGCCATCTTTTCGATAAGGTCGGTTACCTGCTGGCCTTCATAATATCGTTTGCCGGGGTAACCTTCGGCGTATTTATTGGTAAGGCAGCTTCCACTGGCCAACATCACGGCCTTGGATACATAGTTCTCCGAGGGGATGAGGCGAACGGAGCCGCTCTGGCGTGCCGCCTCCTGCCGCATCAACTCATAAATTTGCGGGTCATACTGCTCAAGAGCATTTATCATATTAGTTTCTCCCTAAAGAAGTTTTTGTTCAGATTGCTTCGGGACATCCAAATGCTTGCCTGTTGCCTGCACCTGCAGGTAACGCAGGTACAAGTGCGACACACGCCACTCGCACCCCCGCTCTTGCTTTCACAAGAAAGCTCGAAGGTTACGCGAGTGCAGTCGCAAGACGAGTCAGCAGGCAGAATAACGCATTTAGACCCGTTTATAGCACAGGCGGACTTTTTCTACAAGTTTTTTATTTGTTGACAAACTTTGTCCGAAGATTACCATAAGCCGATTGAATAATGTATCAGAAAAGAAATTTGGTAAAAAACGTATGCCGGAAGAAGATGCCCAGGCGTTGGCCAAGGCCAAGGCTTTTTTTGAGAAAGCCCGCAAAGTAGCCGAGACAAACAATATCGATTACGCAATCGATATGTACCTACAGGGTCTGCGTTATAGTCCGGACGCCCTGGAAGAGGGGCACCTTCCGCTTTGTGAATTGGCCCTTCAGCGTCAGGGAAGGGGCGGTAAGAAACCTTCGATGATGGAAAAAATGAAGCATCTGCGAGGCAAGACGCCACTTGAGCAGATGCTTAATGCGGAATATCTTTTTGTAAGGGACCCGGAACATCTGCCATTTGCCGAGGCAATGATAAAGGGCGCGGTGGCCGGGGGCTATAACAAAACTGCCGGCTGGATTGCCAACCTGGTCTTCCAGAAAAATAATGCCGCGAAAAGACCGTCAGCACAAACATATATCCTGCTGAAAGATTCCTATGCGGCCTTAGGGCAATTCGACAAGGCCGTTGTCGCCTGCCAGTGTGCCTCCAGACTTAGGCCGGAGGATGGAGCATTAGCAGATGAATTTAAGAACCTCTCGGCGGAACTGACTATGGCCAGGGGCAAATACGATCAGGAAGGAGATTTCAGAAAAGCCCTCAAGGACCGCGAGAAGCAGGAGCTACTTCAAGCCCAGGACAGTGTGGTCAAGACGGAGGACTATCGCGTTAAAGCGGTTGAAGATGCCCGCAAAAAGATAGCCGAGAATTCGAACATTCCGGCGAATATATTTAATTTGGCCGACGCCCTCTCTGATATGGAAACCGACGAGGCGGAAAACGACGCCGTAGCGCTGTTGGAAAATACCTATCAAGCTAAAAAAGATTTCAGCTATAAACAGCGGGCAGGTGAAATTAGAATAAAACAGCTAAAACGAAAAATAAGAGAGGCAAAAGCTTGTCTTGAAACTAATCCCGAAGATGCGCAAATCAAGACCGGACTCGAAGAACTCTCGGGGCAGTTAAACAATGCCGAACTGGAACATTACCAGCTCTCCGTGCAGAACTATCCGACTAACCTCGCAGCCAAATATGAATATGCTATTCGTTTGGTCAGGAATGAAAAATACAACGAGGCGATACCTTTGTTCCAGGAGGCACAGAAAGACCCGCGGCGAAAGATTGCATCGATGAACAAAATAGGCTACTGCTTTTTTATGAAGGGCTGGCTGGCTGATGCAATTGATGTTTTTACCAATGCGATAGAGTCCCACGAGTTAAAAGATGATGCAACCGGCAAAGAATTGCGGTATAATCTGGCCCTCGCTTATGAGCAGCAGGACGATAAAGAAAAGGCATTGGAGATTTATCGCAAAATCGCCCAGTTTGATTTTGGATACAAAGACGTCAGCCAGCGAGTAGATGAATTGAGAAGCCAAAAAACAGAACCAACCTCTCAGTGAGTATTTGTAAATAGAATAAAGATAGATTTTCAGGAGATTACAGTGGCACAATCGTTACAGGCGAAAAAAAGGGCGAAACAAAACACCAAAAGTAGGACGACCAATCGCGCACGTAAAAGCCGGATAAAGACACAAATCAAACATTTCGAGACGGCTATAAGCGAAGATAACGTTGAAGCGGCAAGCGAACAATATAAACTCGTTGTCAAGAAATTAGACAAAACCGCATCTACGAGCACAATGCATAAGAAAACAGCCGCACGAAAGAAATCACGACTCGCCAAGAAGCTAAACGCACTCAAAGCCAAAAAGAGTTAATTGGTTAATTGGTGAGTAGTTAATTGGTTAATTTGCGGAGTGGTATGAAGACTACCTCGTTAGATAGGAACTGTTGCGTAAAACGAAAATCGACGATGTCACCCCTGCGAAAGCAGGGGTCCAGAGCGAAAAAACTGGATTCCCGCTGGAGTTTATCCCGCGCACGATGCGGGGCGGGAATGACAAATACTGTTTCCGCAACAGAAAATAGATAGGAAAAGATTATCTCACGGGGTAAATGTTACGGGGTGAATATTTTTTCTTGCTTTTTTAAGGCAATTCCGGCCATAATATCATCGGCATAAGCGGATACTCGATACTGGATTCTGGATGGGTGAATGCGCAGAGGAGGGGACGGGGAAAGTTGTAAGGTATATTGCGAGATACGAGATAAGATAATAGAAACCGAACCAGCAGTAGTACTCGAATGTGGCATACGTGGTGCCGGTGAGCTTGACGTTATGCGGAAATGATATAAACAATATTGAGGTGTTATGATGTCGAAGCGAATGTCTATCTTTGTAGTTGTAATAATCTGTGTCTGCGTTGGGGGCTTTTGCTTTCTATTGGGGGCCGGATATTCAGGTTTATATCTGAAGAACTATATTATGGATGCCAACGCGGGCTGGCTGAGCCAGCATATCAATCGGCTGGCAATGATTCGGACGGGTCGGGCGGAGGAGGCGGCCGGCGATATTGAAAAGACACTCGACAATTCGATTATACAATTAAGCTGGGCCGGTCTTGATGGAAACGGAGACTTTCACGCAGAACGCCTGCCGGAGATGCATCTGCGAGCCCTGCAAATGGCGAGGGGCTATGCAGATGCGGGTTACCGCGATGCATTCAGCGAGGAGTCGCTTCGCATTTTGGATAAAGTTGAACCGCCCGATAGAAAATCTTGCTCACCGGCAATACGCGAGCTTCAAGAGCAAACACTGGAGTAAACACATCTGTTTACTGTAAGCTAATAATGATGTGCGGTGTACATCCTACAATCTGCGCGGGAATGACAATTTTGGATCCTTCGACCCATCGTCAAAGCCATCCCCAAGCTTGCTCCAAAAAATCGGGGCTCGCTTGAGGCTGCCACCCATCGTGAAGTGTGAAGCGTGGAAGAACCCAGAAATCTATCTAATTTTTTTCTTCCTTTATAAACAAGTCGCAGTAGATACAATGTCAATATAGAATGATCTTAGTCAGGATTGGTAGAATGCCGGAAATTTTCAAAAAGCAAATAATCAAACTATTGAAACACAGCGATTATGCACCGGTGAAATTAGCACAATTAGCCAAGGCATTAGGTGTAAGCTCGGAAGATTATCCACAGTTCAAAGAGGCCTTCGACCAGCTTCGGCAGGTCGGGCACGTGGTGATTGGTGCGAGGAATCTGGTCAACCTGCCGTCATTGGCCGGTCAAATAGTTGGGACATTCAGAGCAAATCCTAAAGGTTTCGCTTTCGTAACGCCCCGCGAGCCAAATTCACACGGCGATTTATTCATCCCGCCGAGCGCTACTGCTGATGCAATGACCGGTGACATTGTTATTGCAAAGGTCAAAAGAGAAGGCAAACGCGGCGGGCAGATGCGGTACAGCGGCGAAATAGTCGAGGTCCTCGAACGGGCACAAAACAAATTCGTCGGGACCCTTTTGAAACATCCGGAGGCGTGGATTGTTCAGCCGGACGGAGCGAGCTTTATCGAGCCGATTTCCGTTGACGATGTCGGTGCAAAGGGGGCCAGGGAAAAAGACAAGGTCGTGGTGGAAATACTTTCGTATCCGACAGAAAAATATTTGGCACGCGGTGTGATTATCGAGGTATTAGGCAAAGCGGGACGATACGAAAGCGAGATACAATCGATAATCCGCCAGTATCACTTACCGGGTGAGTTTGAGGAAAATTGTATCGAGCAGGCGCGCGAAGCCGCTACTCAATTCAATCCAGAAGAATTGAACCATCGGGACGATATTACAGATAAAATTATTATTACGATTGACCCGCCGGACGCGAAGGATTTTGACGATGCAATAAGCCTCGAAAAAAACTCCGATGGCAACTGGGTCTTAGGCGTTCATATCGCCGATGTCAGTTATTTTGTGCAGCAGGATTCGCCACTGGATTCTGAAGCAAAAGATCGTGGGAACAGCGTCTATCTGCCCGGCAAAACAATTCCGATGCTGCCGGAGATTTTAAGTAACGGTATTTGCAGTCTCCAGCCCGAGCAGAAACGATTTGTCAAAAGCGCGTATCTAACTTACGATCAGAAAGGTAATGTTGTATCCCGCAGTTTTGCCAACTCTATTATGTGCTCGACGCAGCGTCTGAGCTATCAGCAGGCAGAGAAGGTTTTAAAAGGCCATACTAAAGATACGAAGCCTGAAGTAATTGACCTTTTGAAAAACATGGAAGCGCTCAGCCAGGTAATTGAGCAGCGACGAAGGAAAAACGGAATGCTACATCTGGATTTGCCGGAGCGCGAATTAGTAATGGATAAATCGGGACGGGTTGTTGATGCGCATCCGGCCGATGACAGTTATCCGCATACGATAATCGAGATGTTTATGGTCGAGGCCAATGATGCTGTAGCTTCACTTTTGGACAGGCTGAACCTGGCCTTCATCCGGCGGATTCATCCGGAGCCGGATGTTTTGAGTATGAAAAATCTTGCCAAATTCCTCCGTGCATTTGGATTCAGTTTGCCTCGAAATCCCAACCGGGCCGCTATACAGGATTTGTTAGCCGCCGTTAAAGGCGCTGATTGTTCATTTGCAGTGAATTTAGCCGTCCTGCGAAGTTTCGAAAAGGCCCAGTACGCCCCGCTGAACATCGGTCATTATGCTTTAGCTTCAAGACATTACTGTCACTTCACCAGCCCGATACGTCGATATGCAGATTTACTTGTTCATCGCGTTTTGGAATACTATCTTCAAAAACGTCCGGACTCGGCCAGGGACGTTTCAGCCGGGCTGGATTTAACAGAGATTGGCAAACACATCACCTTCACCGAGCAGCGAGCAGAGGGCGCTGAAAAAGAATTGACGACGGTGCTGATACTGCAAATGTTGAGCAAGAAAATCGGAGAAAAGCTTGACTGTGTTGTTACCGGATTAACAAGCTTTGGCGTATTCGTGCAGTCGCGAAAGTTCGGCATCGAAGGCCTTATCCGGATGGGCGATTTGGGGCAGGACTATTGGAAATACAACACAAAGGCACAGTGTATTGACGGCGAACATTCGGGGTGCTGTATCCGTTTAGGCCAGGCCATAAAAGTACGTATAGTTTCGGTGAATGTCCCCGCGCGTCAGTTGAATGTCACTCCTATCGAGCCATTGGCTACAGCGCCAAGGCAGCGAAGTAAAAGCAAACCGGGGAAAAAGAATAGAAGAAAGCGAAAAAAATAGATACCGAAAGTTCAAAACGACTCATATAACAAGTAATGTATCAAGGATAGAGTATGAATTCTGACGGCTTTGTCGAGATAGAGGGTCTGACCAAGATATACTCGTCCGGCAAGATTCAGGTTAATGCCCTTAAGGATGTGAATCTAACTGTTGAAGAAGGAAAATTCTTAGGGGTAACAGGGCCCTCCGGGTCGGGCAAATCGACTTTGATGAATCTTCTCGGCGGGCTGGATACTCCATCTTCTGGGACAATCAAAGTCGAAGGCAAATTTATCTCCGAATTGAACAAGGAAGAGCTGGCCCTTTACCGGCGATACCAGGTCGGGATGATATTCCAGACATTCAATATTATATCCTCCTATACCGCTCTGGATAACGTAGCTTTTCCATTACTTTTTGCAGGTGTGCCCAAAAAAGAAAGAAATCGGCGGGCAGGTGAGATGCTGACAAAGGTGGGGCTAATCAATCGCAAAGACCATCGACCAGCCGAGCTTTCCGGCGGTGAACAGCAGAGGGTGGCCATTGCTCGTGCATTAGTCAATCAGCCGAAAATCCTGCTTGCCGACGAACCCACCGGCAACCTGGACACAGGCACATCGAGACAGATTGTGCAGATGCTCTCAGACTTGAACAGGAAGCAGGGCCTAACCGTTATTATGATATCCCATGAACAGGCCCTCCTGTCTGAATTCGCTGATAATATTATACATCTGCGCGACGGGGAAGTTATTGAACAGGAAACAATCAGGTAAAAAATAGATGAGAATTTCCGATTACATCGAGCAATCCTTTTCCAACCTGCGCAAGAAAAAACTGCGTACCTTCCTCACCACTTTTGGAGTGGTAATAGGAATAGGGGCCCTGGTTTCGATGTTTTCTTTCGGTAAAGGCGTTCAGAAAAACGTTACAGACAGTTTCAATGAAATGGGGCTTTTCAATTATATTGCTGTCTATTCAGCCTCCAATAGAAGCAGAATCGAACAGGCCCATACGGACCCCGATGACCAGCATGACCAAATCCAAAATGAGCAAGTCCCCGATTCGGCAAACAGTCCAATCCTCGATGATGATTTTCTGCAGGAGGTCAGAAAGATCAAAGGCGTGGAATCGGCTTTTCCTGAAATTCGTTTCCCCGCTCTGATTAAATTCAGGGAAAAGGAACAGTTCACTATTGTCCAGGTTATGTCTGCCGATGTTTGTCAGTCCGGATTGATGAAACTAAGGGCAGGCAAGGCTTATGTCGATGATGCGGAAAATTCCTTGATTATAAGCGATTCGCTGCTGCGCCGTATGGATGTCAAGGAAATCGAAGCCGTGCTTGGAGAACAAATCGAGGTCTCCACCCTTGCTATTGATTCGGCCCTTCTTAATCCGGCGAACATGATGTCGATTATGCAGGGAGAAAAGCTTCCATTCAGCCAGGAGAGCTATAGCTTTACTATTGTCGGTGTGGCTGAACGTATGGGAATGGGTGGATTTATTCCGGTGCGCAGCGATGTTTATATGCCTCCCGGGCCGGCCGAAGGGATGAAAAAAATATCGCTTACAAGTATCCGGGATTTTTTCCAACCGGCGGAGAAGCTCAAAGGCTATTCGGCAGTGACTATCAAGGTGGCTTCGGTAAAATATATCGATTCTGTTAAAGAGCAGATGGAAGCGAAGGGGCTTAAGACCTTCGCACTGATAGATCAGCTAAAGGAAATCAAGACCGCATTTATCTTTATGGATATGTTCTTGGCATCGATCGCGATGATAGCCATCACTGTTTCTACCTTAGGGATAATCAATACTATGGTTATGTCCATTCTGGAAAGATACAGAGAGATTGGAATAATGAAAGCCATCGGGGCCAGCAATAAAGACGTGAAAAAAATATTTTTCTTTGAGTCTGGAATGATTGGCTTTTTAGGCGGCATTTTTGGTCTTGCTTTAGGATGGTTAGTGAGCATGCTCATCAATCAAGTCGCCAATTATTTTATGGCCAAGCAGGGAGCTCCATACGTTCACTTCTTCAGCTTTCCCTGGTGGCTTTGCTTGGGAGCGGTTGCCTTTTCCATATTAGTCAGCTTAGCGGCCGGCCTCTATCCGGCAGTGCGGGCAGCACGGGTTGACCCTGTAGTGGCACTACGGCACGATTAACCTCATTGACTTTAAAATCGGGAAAAAAACCATTTGACCGTTGAAGGCAGACAAATTTGATACTACAAACCTTATAAAGGCCATTCAACCCAGCTTTCGTTATCCTAAACTGGAGAACATAATGGGTGAAAGATGCAAGAACGTTCTGAATCTGAATTTTAACCAAAGAATTGAAACTTTCTGGCTGAAATATCCTTGAGAAGCAAACAAAAAGATTGAATTTTTAGATGGATCTGATATTCTATTAGAAAAGATGCTCAGCGGCGTAGCTGAGCAAGGATGTAAAATGTTATATGGGGAATACTATTTTAGTTAACCAATTAAACCTGAAGGTGAAGGAGTATTCCAATGAGCGACAAATCTTTCTTTGTAATCCAAAAAAGCAATTTCATATCCACTTTTCACCATATTACTAAGGAGGGAGGCCATGGCTACATATTACTTTGCACCATTTAACGATGCACAGACTGATTTCAATGTCAAAGATAAAAATTACAATGCTGGATTCTACTTGGACACGCCTGGCTGGACCGCCATGATCAGTACGCTCGGGAACGGGGATCAACTTGCTATTGAAGCACATGGGAACAACACCCTTCACTTATGTTCGAGCCGCGACGGTACCTTTCAAAATAGAGCGTGGATCGGCCCCCACCAATTGTGGGCGCTAATTAATCCACACCTTCCGCAAGCCTGCAGGACAATCATCATTCAGGCGTGTCATTCTATAGAATTCGGAGGATTCTTCAAGAATTATATGGGAGGTCGTGATGTATGGGCTTTCAATGGGACGCTAAGATCGGAGCGTTGGACGAGCAACCCAGATAGAAACACGTTCACACAGGTATAAAAAGTGAATGGGGCAAGTCTGCTCTTGGTGCAAAACTTCCTCTTTTGGCAAAGGTGACGCCAATAAAGTAAATGCTTCGCTCGTAATGACCCCATTAGAGTAAATGGAACTGTCAATAATGGGGCAGACGTTTCAGATTGTGGCCAGATTTCTCCACTACCTTCGCTTCGCTCACTCCGGTCGAAATAACAAAGGGGGGAAAGATGAATTGGGGCTTTGGTCGAAATGACGGGAATAGTCATGAGACTTATGAACTGGGGAACTACGCTTTGACAAACACGTTGCAATTGTGGGATTTGGGATTATAATTTCCTCAATGTTTAAGAATATTTCCATAATCGGCGATGGCGGGATGGGGACTGTTTTGGCTATGCTGTTGTGTGAAAAGCGTGAAGCGTTAAGCGCCAAGTGTGAAGCGAGCGACGAGCCACGAGCCACGCGCCACGAAGTGCGGATGTGGGGGTATGACCGTCGGCAGTTAGAAGAAATAGAGCAGAACCGTGAGAACAAGAAATTTCTGCCCGGTTATAAATTGCCGGAACAGCTTGTGTTTGAAGCCGACGACCAGCGTATAATGTCTGGGGTCGATTTGATTGTATCCGCCGTGCCTTGTCAGTTTATGCGCGGGGTTTGGAAGCGCTTGAAAGATTACGTTCCGCAGGGCGTTCCTATTGTCTCGGTCGCCAAGGGTATTGAGAATGATACTCTGCTTCGGCCGACCCAGATACTTGAGGAGATATTGGACGAAAAACGAGGGACGAGGGACGAGGGACAAGGGACGAGATTTGCAGTCCTTTCCGGACCTACGATTGCCGATGAATTAGCTCGAAGACTTCCGGCGACGGCCTGTGCGGCAGCCGAGGATGAGGCGTTGGCTAAAGAAATTCAACACACATTTTCCGATGGGGTACCCTGGCTGCGGGTTTATACTAATACCGACATTGTCGGGGTTGAGTTAGCCGGCGCTATGAAAAATATTATAGCCATAGCAGCAGGGATTATAGACGGCACAGGCGCCGGTGATAACGCCAAGGCAGCACTTTTGACCAGAGGGCTTGCCGAGATAACTCGTCTGGGGGTTACAATGGGGGCCAGAGAGCAGACCTTTGCGGGATTGACCGGCCTTGGTGATTTGGTTACAACCTGCATTTCGCCAAAGGGAAGAAACCGCTCATTCGGCGAAAGGGTAGGCAAAGGGCAAACCGCAGAGCAGGCCCAAAGGGCCACCGAATCGGTCGTTGAGGGCGTTGCCACCTGCAAATCGGTGGTTGCTCTTGGGGTCCGATATAATGTTGAGATGCCGATTACACAGGCTGTCTATGAGGTCCTGTTTGAGAACAAGCCAGTACAGACGGCTATTGCGGATTTAATGAAGCGCCGACTCAAGGCTGAATGATTAGTCCTATAAACCTTGTTTTCTCCCCCTGCAGCAAGAACTTCCGCAATCATTTCATATTCATTTTGATAGGACTTTTCCCTGTGCGAAAAATCTTCTAATTTTGAAAAGTTTTTCGTTAGAGAAAGATTTTAAAACGGTCCACAGGATTTCTGAGCAGAAGCTGTCCGGATGGATTTGTAACGGTGATTTTATCAGAAGTGAGGGTGTCTTTTTGCAATCCTCTGCAAAATGAGTAGCTGAAATTTTTGCAGACGATTAGCTGTGCCGGCTTTTGTTTCATATATTTTAGTTGGTATCAGGGATGTTAGAAGAATAAGGCCGAGTAATTTAATGCAGATAATGACCTGGAAACCCGATAAATCAGGATAATTCAGCCGGGGGCTTCCGTTTTATCGTGAGTAGCGAAATGGAAATCCCGGCTTGAGCTTCAGCTAATGTGGAGTGGTAGAATAAAAAACCTTACAGGTATTATAAGCGTTACGCTGATAAAAAAATACGCTTTTTTGGGTAAAATTCTCATGTTTAGACTATTGAAAAAGCGCGCATATTCGATTGGTGTGGATATTGGCGACGATGGCCTGAAGCTGGTCCAGCTTGGAGATAACGGAAAGGGTATAAGTTTAATTTCCGGCAGCAGTGAAAATCTACCGAAAGGTGTGAAAGCCGGCAGCAGCAAGTGGCAAAGATGGGCCATCGAGGCCATACGTCAACTGACATCGAACGGCGACTTTCAGGGCAAGGAGGTGATAGCGGCAATGCCGACGAGCGAGCTGTTTATTGATCATATAAGAATGCCGAAGGCAGATGAAAGCAAGCTCGATGATGCTATCTTTTCGAGGATAAAACAGAAACTTCCGTTCGAACCGGTCAAAGAGAACACAATAATGAAGTACATTCCTATGGAGCAGGATAATGTTCTGGTAATAGCAACAGAGCGGAAGATTATCGATAGACATCTGGCGATATATGAAGAGGCAGGCCTGTCGATTAAGTCCATAGGTGTTTGGCCGGTAGCCCTGGCAAACTGCTATACCAGGTTTTTTGGTCGGCGTAAATCCGACCTTGAAGCAATCGTAATGATAGTTTGCATTGAGGCGAACTTTACTAACGTTGTTATTTGTCGTCATAAGAATTTGCTTTTTGCTCGTTTGATATCGATAGGACTAAAGCAACTGGGTAACAAGAAAGGAATAACCAGATTGGTTCTGGAGCTGACCGCCTGCAGACGGCAGTTTGCTTCAATGTACCCAAAAGCTCAAATCGAGCGTCTGATTTTCCTTTCAGGCCAGGCTGTAAAAAGAGATATATGCATGACGATAGCAAAGCAGCTGGAAATGCCGGCACAGCTGGGAGATTGTCTGGCGGCAGTGGAAATAACTGATGCGGCCCGTCTAAGCAAGGACTCCAAAGGTGATAAAGGGTCTTTAGGGGCCCCGATAGATAGAAGGAATTGTCAGCTTAACTGGGCTATTGCTTTTGGGCTTAGCTTGTCGTAAAGACAATGACCGACACTGACGAGAACACTGACTGACACTGACAAGTTAGTGTTAGTCCGTGTTCTAAGAGGAGACAAACAAGAAAATGGTTAATATAAATTTTGTGCCCGATGATTACGTTCAAAACAACAAATCGCGCAGAACAAACTTGATGTATCTTGTGTTATTTTTGGTGCTGATGATAGCGTTAGGCGGTTCCTTTATGACCATCAAAATACGGCAGCGGGCCTGTAGTGTTAAAGAGAAACTCGTGAATACCAAGATGACGCAGATACAAAAGGCCATAAAACAGTTCGAAGAGCTTCAGGCCAAGCGCGGTGCAATGATGAGGACAGCTCTTACTACTGCAGAGCTGCTTGAGCCGGTGCCCAGAAGTGTTTTGTTAGCGTCGTTGACGAATAACCTGCCTCCGGGTGTCTCGCTGTTAAAACTGAGCCTGATTCAGAAAGCGCCCAAGCAAAGCAACCGTGCTGCGCCAAGCAGCAAATATCAAGCCGCACAGGCTAAAAAGACAGCAGCAGAAAACAAAGTCTCAAAAGAGAAATTATTAGAGACCCATATAGATATCGAAGGCATAGCTCCGAGCGACCTTCAGGTTGCAGCTTATATCGAACGGCTGAGTAATTCGAACTTGCTTGACGATGTAGCACTGGTGGAATCAAAAGAACATAAAATCGAGGACAGCACGTTCAGGCGATTCAAACTGACGGCAATGCTCGGGAAAGACGTTCATCTTACTAAGGATGACGTTAAGAAAATCAGGGACAGAGCTGAGAATACATTGTGGAATTTTTGAAACACGGACTAACACTGACATCAGTGTCCGTCAGTGTTAACCAATTGGCCAATTGACCAAACTAAGATGAGGACATAATTATGACAAGCGGTTTAAGAAAAGCTGTGTTTTCCGCCTTATTGTTCGGTGTAGCTATAGTCGGCTACCGATACATGATTAAGCCGGCCAACAAACATCTGACCGATACAAAAGGGCGTCTTGAGACAAAATTGGTTCAATTAAGCAAATTTGGAAAAGCTGCTACAGCAGCAGAAGACCTTACAAAGCAGCTTGAGCAGCTGGAAGAGGCGATAAAGTTTTTTGAAAGCAAGCTTCCTCCCAAAAGCCAGATTCACAAGGTGCTTGAGCAGGTAACAATGATTGCCCAAAAGCAGGGTCTAAAGCCCAAAACAATTCGAACACTCAAGAAAAAAGAAAATAGCGGCTATATAGAACAGCCGTTAAAAATGGAATTGGAGGGCAATTTTAGTTCCTTTTACTCGTTCCTATTAGAGCTTGAGAAGCTTCCTCGCATAATGAAAATTCGTGAGCTTAAGCTGGATAAGCATAAAAGCACGGAGGGCCAAATAACTGCTGATTTTATAGTAAGTATATTTTTCCAGAATAAAACCGGTTAAGTGGTGAATGGTAAATGGTGAATGGTAAACAGTGACTGGTAAATAGTAATAACCAATTACCCGTTACCATCTTTAATGGAGCTTAATTATGTTATCTTTTTTACGCGATCAAAGCCTTGAAGATTTACCGGCGCAAAAAAAGGCGAGCAAAACCGCCGGCAAGTCACCTGGTGACGGCACCGAAAAGTCACAAGAATCTGAATACCTTACCGTGGCGACTCAGAAAAAACGAGTTCGCAAAAGTACCACGCTGCTTGCCGTTTTGTTTATTATAGGTCTTCTGTGCCTTTGGTTTATGATAAAAAAGAGCACCCCGAAAGCAGCATCCGCAGGTTCTTTCGAAACGGAAGAGACGCTGATTGAGACGGCCATTAACCGACTCACCGGCGTTAAGTCAAGAATCTTTAACAGGATGGATGAAATAGTCAAAAAATTCTATGAGTTTTCCGACGTGCCACAGGTCAAGGTCAATGAGCTGGCGAAAAATCCTTTTGAGGTTGAAACCTTTTCAGCCAATTTAAGGGAGAAGCCCGGTGCTGAGGGAATTGACGCAAAAAAGCTCTGGCAACAGCAGATAAGATATAAATCAAAGAGCATGCAGCTTTTGAGTATTATGCAATCGAACCAGGGCAATTGCTGCATGATAGATGATAGAATCCTCTATGAAGGTGATTCAATAAAAGGTTTTAAGGTTCTCCAAATTGGCGATAATTACGTCAAGCTTGAATCGGACGGTATGCAAATAACATTGAAGCTGTCGGAATGAATCCCGTCAGAAATTCTGTAACGGGAATCTAATGAAACACAAAAATATGAAATTTCTAACGGGATGAAACTACCCTTTATATCTGAAAGAAGAAAGGATTCATCGAAGCCGAAAAAGGATTTAGAACGGAGCTTATACACCGGCTCGGCACCAAGTCCGGACTGTTCCGAGGACCAGTCGGTACGGGGGCTAAGCGAGCTTTACTCTCCGGAGCAAACCAGCGATTCGCACGTGTACGACCTCGCCGATGTCCTGCAGGAGATGGGCAAGATTAATGCCAAGGAGCATGCAAGCCTGCGAAAAAAACAGCAGGCAAAGCCGACTCCTGATGTCACAGCATTGCTGTTGAAAATGGAGAAAATTAGTGCTGATGATATTTTGAGGGCCAAGGCCAAGTTATATGACCTTGAGTTCAAACATATAGTACCCCAAGACGTGCAGAAGGAAGCTTTCGAGAAGCTCGACATCGATTTTATAAAAAGTAACTCCCTTTGTCCGATTGCGATAGAGCAAGGGACTTTGGTTGTTGCAATAAGTGAGCCGGCAAATGTCTTTGCGATAGAGGACGTGAAAAGACAAACACAAATGGAGCTGAGGGTCGTAGTCTGCAGCACAGAAGACATTGAGGCCTTGTGTGATTCCTTCAAGGACGAAAGGCTTGATTTTGACCTCGATAATATCATAAACGATATGGCGGATGTTGAGGTCGTTCAGGACCAAGAGGAGGATTCTGAAGACCTGGAACAAATGGCAGGCCAATCGCCCGTCATTAAGTTCGTCAATTATCTGATTAGCACCGCAGTGCGTGAAGGCGCCAGTGACATCCACATC
>SDBU01004753.1_pt1 | contig 16527 bp, 12 predicted proteins | sample 2277071 | NCBI WGS metagenome assembly SDBU01 (sample SAMN10397929, study PRJNA504765) | marine sediment metagenome | isolation source: marine sediment core GS08_GC12, 126 cmbsf | place: Arctic Ocean: Gakkel Ridge, Loki's castle | collected 2008
ATTTTCTACTGCGTGGTCGGACCCGGGTCAGTGCTTCCGGCTATGATCTTGTCTTTGCCCTGCTTATTCTGGCGACACTGGTATCGGCCCTGTTCGCTTACGACATCAGGCTTTCAGTAATTCCGTCACTGCGAATTATCTGCGTCTACCTGGCCTTCAGGCTGGCTTTTCTCTACGGCCTGAAGATTGGTGTTCGTCGGCTATTACTGTTTTACATAGTGCAGGCATCACTTCTGTCGATAGTGGCCTTTGTGCAGTTTGCGCTGCTGGGGGGACAGGTTCGTTTCTTCGGTATCACCGGCCTGGCTCTTCAGTACTTTGCCATGACGGCTCTGCCGATGGCACTGGCGTTTTTTATCTGGTCGGAGTCGAGATTGACCCGCATCGCTTATGGCCTGATGAGCATTGCCTGCGGACTGGGAATCTTCGCCACCCAGTCACGCGGTCCCTTTGTGGCGGTGGTAATTGCCGTGCCGGTTCTGCTGGTGGTTGCCTACCGCAAATCGGCTCGTGAGGGCACCGTCCGGTTTACCCGGGACGTCAAACAGGTTCTGGTCCCGGTATTACTCCTGGCCGGGGGATTGCTGATTATGGAGGAATCTTTATTCGTCAATACCCTCGGTCGTATCAAAGAACTGATAGCCTCTATCGATGAACCCCAAGGCACCGTGGCCAGACGGCTGGTGCTGTGGCTGGCTGCCTTCAAGGCTTTCCTGGCCTACCCGGTAACGGGAATCGGGATAGGTAATATGCGCCTGGTCCACCATATAGTACCGGAAATCAGGCTGGAGCCATTGTGGTATCTGGTGAAAGGGATGTCGGCTCACAACGTTTTACTGCATTACCTGGCAGAAACCGGACTGCTGGGAACGGCTGCCCTGGTGGCGCTGTTTGTCAAAGGGTTGCGAACCGGCTGGCGGGCGTTTAAGACTCGATCGATTTCGGCCGACAGCCAGGTCTCGGCAGCACTCTTCATGGCCATGTTCGTCTGTTTTCTGACGATGCTCTACATGCGAGCCTGGACATGGGGGCAAGGCGGCTATATTCTAGCGCTGCTGTTTGGGCTCAACGCCGCCTGGAACAGCAGCCGGACCACGGCCGGTGACTAAACCGGTCGGACCGGTCTTCTTCAGGATAAGTCGATTCCCGGGGGGACAACGGATCGATCATTTACCACAGATTGAAATCGCTGCCACACAAGTCGGTATGGCAGCGACCATAAAAAAGATATTGGTTGTCGTCTGCAGTTGCTGCAGACAATCAGCGACTAAACCTTTTTCTTCTTATGACGATTGGCGCGTCGACGTTTCTTGGCCTTATGGGTTTTGATTTTCAATCGTTTGCGCTTTTTCCCGCTCGGCATCAATCCTCCGTAAGAATAGCTGCATCACTCAGATAGACAGCTTGGTGATCATGTTCTTGAATTCGTTGGACGGTTTGAAGACGGGGACCTTTCTGTCGGGCACCGGAACCACTTCACCGGTGCGCGGGTTGCGAGCTTTGCGTGCCTTGCGCAATTTGACTTTGAAGGTGCCAAACCCTCTGACTTCGATGTTGTGCCCACTCTCGAGAGACTTCTTGATCACATCGAGTAGTGAGTCCACTACGACCGCCACGTCGGTTCTGGTAAGGCCGGTTTTCTCGGCCACTCTCTCGACCAAATCAGCCTTCGTCAAAACATCCTCCCTAAACCATAAGGGTGTCTATCAAACTTCTCACTTTTCTTCAAACTTCGATACTGCACCAAAGGGCCGGTTGCCGTCAGCAAGATCGTTAACCCTTTGGGGCAGGAAAAGATACAAAACTCGCCAGCCAAGAAAAAGCAAAAAAAACGACTTGTCTACAGTTTTTCGGGAAAAATCTAAAAAAAACTATCGGTAGAGATAAAGCAACTGGGGGCCACAAACATCATCGGTCACCGTCGATGAGACATTTTCGAAAAACCGGCCCAACAAATCAAAGGGAGTCAGTTTCTTTTTCTTGTGCGGTCTGACTATCCGCGGTTCACCTTCGATTCCGGCCAGTTCGGCAGCTAACTCGGTAGCTTCCTGCAATCCACCCAAAGTGTCAACCAGTCCGAGATTCCAGGCCTGCAACCCCGTGAAAATGGACCCATCAGCCAGCGGGTAAACTTCCTCCTTGTCCATACCGCGCCCCTCTGAGACCGCCTGGACAAACTGCTCATAGGCATCCATGACAACTGATTGCAGCATCAACTCCTCTTTCCTGGTCATCGGGCGACTGTAACTGCCGACATCCTTGAACTCACCGGATTTGACCGTTTCGGATTCGACGCCAAGTTTTTCCATCAGCCCCCGGAACGTCAAAAACCCCATTCTGACTCCAATCGAGCCGGTGATAGTGCCCGGATTGGCTATGATACGATCGCTGGCACAGGCAATGTAGTAACCGCCCGAGGCGCTTACGGAGGCCATGGCGGCCACAACCGGTTTTTGTTCTGAAGCCCGGCGGATGGCAGCGTGGATTTCCTGACTTATGGCGACTTCGCCGCCGCCACTATTAATATGAACGATAATCGCCTTAATCGAACGACTGTCCGCCCAGCGATCAAGCTGTTGGATGACGGGGCGCCCGGATTCTTCGGTCATGAGACCAAACATCTCCACGACACCGATATTGCCGCCCAGTCCGGCAAAGCCGATATCAGCATCCGGCGACAGCAGGCCGATAAACATCAGCCCCATGAAACCCAGGGCGAACAGGAATACCAGGGCAATTACAACCCCGACAACGACATCCCTTTTCCTGGCCACAGACTCTCCGTTACTATTGGTAGATTTTTAGTTTTTCGCCGACCCTCAGCATGTCCGGATCGGAGATATTGTTGTTGGCCATAATCCTGGCCATATTCGTTCGATACTTGCGGGCAATCCGCGCCAGCGTCTCGCCTCGCCGTACCTTGTGAACTACATATTCGAGATCGTTACTGGCGCTGACAGCCAGGACCTGTCCGGGGTAGATACGGCTGGACCGATCCAGACCGTTGAGACGGCGAATACCGGCGGTGGTGGTGCCGAAGCGCCGGGCGATATCCCACAGGGTATCACCCCGGCGGACCTTGTAAGTACCTTTGCCGGTCCGATTTATCTGACTTCCGGATTTGTTCGATGACTTGGCGACACTGGCCGTAGAGCCGGATGGCTTGGAGTTAAGCACATTTTTTTTTGCCAGCCGCGTGGCGCTGGAGGGGATTTTCAATGTCTGACCGACGTAGATTCGCGAACCGCGTTCGATATAGTTGATCCGGCGCAGGGCGCTGACGGATGTCCCGAAAGCTCGGGCAATATCCCACATGGTGTCCCCGGACCGTACCGAGTAGACCGAGTTCCTGGCCTTGTAATCACCTTTTTTCCGGCTGGTCGCCGCCCGGTATTCACGATCCAGCGGCACCGGAACAATGAGCGTCTTACCGGCATATATCCGGGAGCGACGGCTAAGGTTGTTGGCCTCGAAGATGGCGTATTGAGAGACACCATAACGGGACGCGATAGTGCTGACCGTTTCACCTCTCTTGATCTTGTGCCGTACCCAACTGGTCTCTTTGGGTGAGGGCATCGAGGGATAGGCCTTCAGGAATTCCGCTTTTGTTCCCTGGGGAATCTTGAGCGTGTATTTCTTGGCGTTGGGTGGGGTGTACTTACGCAACAGTTCCGGATTGAGGTCTTTCATTTCCTTGAGCGAACAATCGACCGCTTTGGATACCACCGACAAGTCCAGGCAGCGGTCGACAATAACTTCATCCCAGACTACTTCCCGTTCAAACTCGATTTCATTAAAACCATACTTGGCCGGGTCCTTGGCGATAATGGTCGCGGCCATTATCAGCGGCACGTAGTCCATCGTCTGCCGCTTCAGTCGCATTTTCCAGAAATCGATTGTTTTCTGCTTCTTGATGGTTCTGCGGACTCGACCGGAGCCGCCGTTATAGGCAGCCATGGCCAGTTCCCAGCAGCCGAACTCGTTGTACAGGTCCTTGAGGTGTCGGCAAGCGGCATCGGTAGATTTGATCGGATCCCGGCGCTCGTCCATCCACCAATTACGATTAAGACCGTACAGGCGGCCGGTGGAACTGATAAACTGCCACAGTCCCGAGGCCCGAGCCCACGAATAGGCGCGCGGATTGAAGCCCGATTCGATCAGCGACAGATAAATCAGGTCCAGTGGCAGACCGTGTTCTGCCAGCATCCGCTTCATCATAGGAGTATATTTCCGCGACCGGCGAAGATACTTATTGAAAGCATCCCGCGCCACCGTTTGGAAGTATATGATCGACTTCTTCACCCGGTCATTCAGCACGATCGGGATGTCGTAAGTGATAGCCGGAGCTTCCTGGCCGTAGACGATCATGGTGTCGCGCTCGAGATTGTTGATCAGATCGCCGAACCTTTCCACTATCACCGAGGTGGTAACGTCTTCAGACAGGTGCCCCAGTGATCGCAGAGCCACCCGGTACTCGGCGACAGTGTTGTCCAGGATAGCGGTGTGTTTCTCGGTTTCCGGAGTGGGCAGCGAATCAGCCTCGATATCCAGAGCTGCCAGAGTTTTGAGTGCCTGTTCAAAATAGTACTGGGCTTCTTCCCAGGCCGCTTCCCGGTTGGCGATAGCACCCATCGCCTGGTACTCCTCGGCCAGTTCCAGCATTCTCCAGATGTCGTCATCCACGGCCGTTGCCGAATCATCAGGATCTACCGCTGAGTAGGAGAATTCCCCAAAAAAGGCAGTTTCGTCGACCGCATTCGTTGTTTGTGGAAAGTCGCTGTTGGCTGCTTCTGATTGCGAACGGTCGGCCGAGGTACCGCTGTCCGGTGGTATGGTCGACTGTTGCGGTAATCGGTCTGGGGAAACCTCGTTGCCGGTAACGGCTGCGGAGTCTTCAACGGCTTTCTCCGTGTCACGTTCGCCGTACAGAACCGGACCATCCATACCGGCTCGTCCGGCGCATCCGGTCAGAATGGCTGAAACCAGCAGTATCGCCCCAAAAACTGTCAATGATGCCAATAACTTAGTTGTCATACTTCCTTGTACCCGGTAATAAGGAGTCTGTTTCTTGCTTCCTGCAGTTTTATCGGTTTTACCAACAACGTTCTTTACGTACGGGACTCACGTCTAACTTGTTGCCAAATATCGCATAATGACCAAATTGTCAAGTTTTTTCGCCATCAACGACCCATTGTGACAGCAGCGCCGCCACTTTCTTGCCCAAGCTGTCGCGATCACTGCAAAAACTGCCCTCAACCTGGTTGCGAAACCACGTCATTTGCCGCTTGGCATAACGACGGGTATTCTGTTTGATACGGCCCACGGCTTCCTCCAGCGACGTGTGACCGTCGATGTGATCCAGCAATTCGCTGTAGCCGATGACGGCTGCTCTCTCAAGCTGGTCGTGCCGTCCTTCATCAACCAGGGCCGTGACTTCCTGAAGCAGCCCGGCCGACATCATCCGGTCCACGCGGGTCTCGATATCGCGATACAATTGCTGCCGGTCCGGCATAAGGCAGAAATACCGGTAGTCAAACCGGCTTTTACGGCCGCTGTTTTTGACAGCCAATTCCATCCTGGTCTTGCCGGTGAGATAGTAAACCTCCAGCGCCCGGATGACCCGTACCCGGTTGTTGGGATGCAGCCGGGCGGCCTCAACCGGATCTATCCGTACCAGTCGTTCATACATTGCCGACTGGCCGAGTTGCTGCATCTCATCTTCCAATCGTTGACGCACCACCATGTCATCCTGTTCAATCTCAGCTATGCCTTCGGTCAAAGCTCGCAGGTAGAAACCGGTGCCGCCGACTACGACTGGAATGCGGCCACGGCTGAGAAGTTCCTCAATCGCCTGTTGGGCATCTTCCGTAAAGCGGAAGGCGCTGTAGCGTTCACCCGGCTCGATCAGGTCGATCAGATGGAATCCGATCCGGCGGCGTTCGTCGTTGTCCGGTTTGGCGGTACCGATATCAAGCCGACGGATGATCTGGCGGGAATCGGCCGAGACTATCTCCAGCGGGAATGCTGCCGCCAAGGCTACCGCCACGGTGGTCTTGCCCGATGCCGTCGGTCCGCAGATGATCGGTATCGGACGCGGTTCAGGCACGTTTGAACTGCCGGTCAAGGTCATAGCGGGTGATCTTGACAAAGGTCGGGCGACCGTGAGGACAACTGTAGCGATCCCGGCAGGCCATCAATCGCGACACCAGAACGACGGCCTCATCGTCGTTGAGACGGTCACCGGCCATCACCGCCGCCCGGCAGGCAAGTGATTGGGCTATCGCCTTTTTCATGTCGTGGCCTTCCTTTTTCATAGAGGCGAGATCATCGATGATCTGCCGGAATGTTTTTTCCGGCGGCTTTCTCGTAAGGATAGCGGGGATGGCTTCTATGTTCACCGTGCGTCCGCCGAAAGCGCTGGCGGTGAATCCTGACCCGGCCAAAAGATCGCCGGCTTCTTCAAAAATCGACCACTGCTCCGGGGTCAGTTCCACCTGGACCGGAAACAACAGGTTCTGCCCCGATACGCTCTGCCGTTCAACCAACGGCAGCATCTCTTCGTACAATACCCGCTCGTGGGCGGTGTGCTGGTCGATAATGTAGAGATCGTCGGCCCACTGCACCAGCAGGTAAAGTTCGGCGAAGCGCCCGACCAGGCGCAAACCTTCCGGGAGATCGGCAGCCGGTGCCGACTTCGAAGCCGGTTCCCGATCGGTTGCGAGCATTTCCCCGGTCTCTTTGTCCACACGGGCAGTCAGAACATCGTTGTCGGTACGACCGGACGGAGTCCGGCAAAGCTCTTCAAAGGCCGTGCGGTTAAACTCCTTTTGAGGTTGTACGCCCGGTATTAGTCCTGATGATTGGCTCGTCCGATCCGGAGTGTCCGGAGCGGCTTCCGACCGTGGAGGTAATGGTGCCGGCTGGCCGGTCTGAAACGTTGGGATTATTGCCGCATTTCGCAGGGTTTGCTGAATTAACTGGCAGATGGCGTCGTGGATCTCGCGCTCACGTGACAGGCGTACTTCGGTTTTGGCGGGATGGACGTTGACATCGATTTCAGATGGGTCGACCGTCAGCAACAGAGCGCCCACCGGGAATTGACCGCGCGGCAGCAGTTCACCATAGCCGGCAGCCAGGGCATGAGACAGTGTCGGCGACTGAATGAAACGGCCGTTGACGAAAATGAACTGACCGTAGCGGTTGTTCTGCGCCAGTTCCGGGCTGCCGATACAACCGGCTACCGTCACCGAACCGGCCGAACCGACTACCGTCAGGAACGGCTCGTTATTGCCCAATAGTTCCGACACTCGTTCCGTCAGTGAAGTACCAGCCGTCAGAGCAAACAGCTTACGATTGTTCATGGTCAGTGAAAAACCGATTTCGCAGCGCCCGATAGCCAGAGCGGTCGCCAGACGCGAGATGTGGCGAGCTTCGGTCGTTTCCGTCTTGAGGAACTTCCGTCGGGCGGGAGTATTATAAAACAGGTTCTCCACTTCCACGACTGTTCCCGGCGGTGCGGCCACCGGCTCTTTGGAGTGCAGGACACCACCCTCAAAGATGATTTCCGTGCCCGATGCAGCAGCAGCCGTTCGGGATACCATGCGCAGGCGTGATACCGATGCAATCGACGGCAGCGCTTCACCACGAAAACCGTACGACAGCAGTTGGTTCAGATCGTCGAAACTGGATATCTTGGAGGTGGCGTGGCGGGAGAAGGCGATCTCGATCTGCTCTTCATCAATGCCGCAGCCATTGTCGACGATCTTGATCAGCTTGGTGCCTGATTTCTCGATGATGATATCGATGCGACCGGCGCCGGAGTCGATGGCGTTTTCAACCAGTTCCTTGACGACCGAGGCCGGACGTTCGACCACTTCACCGGCGGCAATCTTGTTGATGACGCCGATTGGCAGTGGTCGTATCATCGGTGCTGCACGTTTGTCGGTTGATGACTCGGTCATGTTACTATCTTGTAGGTCGAAACTACAGGGGTTTCGACATACGCTACTCGATTACTTGAGATCAAGATGGTTCTGATGTTTGTCTTTTACCATTTGCTGAGCACGTTTTAAGGTACTGCTTGTGTCCGGCAATTTCGGCAGCTTCCCCTTGAAAAGTTCGTCGATTGTGACAATTTGTAGAACTGGAAATTCTTTGTCGTGTCCGGGCAGTTGCCATTTACCCAGCGTAGTGGCTTCACGCTTCATACCGGCAGTGGGAGGTTGTAAGGCAATGAGAACACCCAGCGGAGCACTTTCACGCTCCATCACTCTGGCCAAAGACCTGATATCACGTGGCTGATATTTACCGCCTTTTACCTCGATAATTACCTTATGATACTTCTTCTTGTAGTCCTGGAAGTAAAGGAAGCCATCTATGCCGGTGTCGCCTCCTCCGGTGCTTTTATACGGCTGTCCTCCAAGAAATGAAACAGCCCAGCTTTCAAATTGGAATGGCGACTGTTTGAATAGTGCCCTGGCGTCGTCTGTCGATTTTGGCTCTCCGACTATTTGAAACTTGCAGTCAGGGAAATGTTCAGAGATTCGTTTCTTGATCAGGGCCACTGCAAGAAATGTAATATCAATCCCGATCCAATTGCGACGCAGCTTTTCTGCTGCTGCTATTGTAGTGCCACAGCCGCAGAAGGGGTCGAGTACAACGTCGCTTTCGTTTGAGGAGGCTTGCATGATTCTTTCAAGAAGGGCAAGTGGTTTCTGAGTGGGATAACCCAACTTCTCCTTTGATGCTGGATTCACAGGTGGGATATCACTCCAGACATCTTGGAGCGGTGTACCAGGGATTTCATCCAAGTAGCGTTTGTAACGAGCTAGGCCGGAGCGTGTATAATAAAGCCGGTCTTCCTTTTCGTATTTCTTCATGGTGTCTAATGGACAACGCCATATTCGTGTTATTCCCTTCCATTCATAGTCGTAACCTCCACCCGATAAACCACCGGCAGTTAAATCATAATCTTGAAAAACCCGGCCATCTTCGTCCTTCCTAAAATGAGTTCGTAAGTATTCTTCCGAATAGTCCTGAAATATTTTATTCCATATAAAGATATTACTTTTCGTGTAGTAGAATAGAATATCATGTGTGCTGCCATACCCCTTCTTATCGCTGTGTCCGCTGGTTCGCTTCCAAACGATCTCGTTGCGAAAGTTTTTGATTCCAAAAACCTGATCAAGAAGAATTTTAAGATAGTGACCGGCTGTAGGGTCGCAATGAAGATAAAGCGACCCGGTTGGCTTAAGCACCCGGTGAAGCTCGAACAGCCGAATAGCCATCATCGTCAGGTAGGCCATCATATTGGTTGGCCCCATAAACTCACGGAACGCCAAGAGCATTTCTTTTAATTGCGCAGGATAGTCGCCGCTTAACATTTCATCATAAGCCGCCTGCGTTTCGTCGGTCCACCACCAGGTATCCTCAAAAGCTTGAATCTGGGCCGCGGCCTTCTTGCCCGTTTTGTCTTGAAAGATCACATTGTAGGCTCGATTGGAATTGAAAGGGGGATCAAGGTAAACGAGATCGACCGATTCGTCTTTTACGTGATGACGAAGTATGTTGAGGTTATCACCGAAATAAAGACAGTTTTCAGCCATATAGGTAAGGAAATATATAGTTATACCTCAGCGCAAGTCTTAGTTCATCGCGGCCACACATCTCATACATCACTCCAACTCCTCTCTCAACTTCCGCAATAAATCCAGTGCCTCTATCGGCGTCATGTTGTCCGGGTCAATCTCTTTTAACTTTTCCTCTACCTTTGAGGGGCGCTTGTCAAAAAGAGAGGTCTGTACTTTCGTTTTGTATATCCCTTTGCCCAGTTCGCTTTGTGTAAACTTCCCCGACTCCAGCAGTCGCAGGATCTGTTTGGCGCGGTTGACCGTGGTTCGGGGCAGTCCCGCCAGTTTGGCCACCTCGATACCGTACGAGTCGTCGCAGCCGCCGGGGATTATCTGGTGCAGGAAAATCACCTTGTCTTCCCATTTCCTGACGGCTACCTGGTAATTGTGAACCCGCTCGCACAGCTCGGCCATTCCCGTCAGTTCGTGGTAATGAGTGGCGAAGATAGTCCTGCAGGCGATTGACTCGTTGATATGCTCCACCGCCGCCCACGCCAACGACAGACCGTCGAAAGTAGACGTCCCCCGGCCGACTTCATCCAACAGCACCAGCGATCGTTTTGAGGCGTTGTGCAGTATGTTGGCCGTCTCGACCATCTCCACCAGGAACGTGGACTGCCCGCGGGCCAGGTTGTCCAGGGCGCCGACACGTGTGAAGACACGGTCCACCAGGCCGATTTCGGCTCGGTCAGCCGGTACGTAAGAACCGATCTGGGCCAGTATTACAATCAGGCCGATCTGCCGCAGATAAGTTGATTTGCCCGACATGTTGGGGCCGGTAAGAATATGAATCTCGCCGCCGTCGGAGGCCAGACTGGTGTCGTTGGCAACGAATGAACCGGGCGGCAGGACCGTCTCAATCACCGGGTGTCGGCCATTGACGATAACCAGTCGCGTGTCCTCGAAGATTTCCGGTCGGCAGTAACTCTTCTGCACGGCCAATTGAGCCAGCGACGCCACCAGGTCCAGTTCGGCCAGCAGTTCGGCGGTGTGCATGATGTCGGCAATCCGGGTGCTGAGATAGTCCGTCAATTCCCGGTAGAGCCGTTCTTCCAGGGCAAAAATCTTCTCTTCGGCACCCAGGATCAGTTCCTCTTTTTCCTTGAGGGCGGGTGTAATGAACCGCTCGGCATTGACCAATGTTTGTTTTCGCAGGTACTTTTCGGGGACGGCTTCGAGGTTGGCTTTGGTAACTTCGATATAGTACCCGAACACTTTGTTAAACCCGACCTTCAGGCTGCTGATCCCGGTTCGTTTCCTCTCGGTTTTCTGCAGCGAGCTGATGTATGATCGTGCCCCTCGAATAGAGTCGTTTAGTTCATCCAGTTGTTGTGAGAAACCGCGTTGGAAGAGACCTCCCTTACTGGCTACCAGGGGAGGTTCATCGACCAGGGCTTCGTCGAGGTGCGAAACGATGTCGGCACAGTCCGGCAGCGATGCCGCCAGTCGGCTCAAGTGAGGGCTGAAAACATCAGCCAGGATGGTCCTGACACTGCGAGAGATTATCAGAGCCTCCTTGACACCGGCCATCTGGCGGGGGTTGATTTTGCCAATCCCCAGTCTCCCGGCCAGCTTTTCCAGGTCAGGAAGGTGTTTCGTCTGTTCCCGGATACGAGCCGCCAGTTCCCGGTTTTTGACGAGTTCCGCAATTCCCGACTGGCGCAACTCTATTCGGCTTCGGGACCGAAACGGCCGCAGCAGGCTCCCCTGAAGGAGTCGGGCACCGGCGGCCGTGTGACACAGATTCACGACCGAAAACAACGAATGCTCTTCACTGCCGCCGGCAATGTTTTTCAGCAGTTCCAGGTTGCGGACCGTGCTGTAGTCCAGCATCATGAACTCTTCGCGGTCAAACTTCGTCAGCTTGTGGATGTGATCCAGACGGTCGCGGTGGTTTTCACGCAGGTAACGTAAAATGGCTCCGGCTGCCGCTACGGCCAGCCGCTGACCGGCCAACCCGAATCCGTCCAGGGTAGAGGTGCCAAAATGCCGGTTTAAGTCCCGCCGGGCAGTTTTATAGTCGAAATTCCACTCGCCAAAGAAAGTCACCCGGAAGCTGCCGTTGTCCAGGTCAGCCAGGGTTGCCGCGTTGTTCTCCTGCCATCCTTCCGGAACCAGTATCTCCGAGGGCTCCAGCACCCGCAGCCGCTCCATCATTTCTTCGGCCGGTCCCTCGTCGACCAGGAATGAACCGGTTGACAGATCGAGCGCCGCCAGCCCCATTGTTCTGTTTCCTGATAGACATAGTGCCGTCAGCCAGATCGAACGATGGTCGCTGTCGGGAGTGTCGACAGTGGTGGTGCCCGGCGTCAGGATTTCCACGATCTCGCGTTTGACGATGCCACAAGCTGTCTTGGGGTCCTCTACCTGTTCCACCACGACCACTTTCAGACCGACGGCCAGCAATTTGGACAGGTACTTGTCGGCTGCATGATACGGCACTCCGGCCAGAGGAATACGCTCGGAACTGCCGTGGGAGCGGGAGGTCAGGGTGATGCCCAGTATCGGCGCCGCCTTAACGGCATCATCACCGAACATCTCATAGAAGTCACCCATGCGGAAAAAGAGGATTTTGTCGGGATGCTTCTCTTTGACGGCATGGTACTGTCGCATCAGAGGAGTAAAGGAAGATTTGTCAGCGGACTTGCTCATCGAGCCACAACCTGGAAGACCTCCTTGTGATTGGCCTCGAGTGTCTCCTTGAAGGCGAGGGCTTCATTGTAGGTCTGAAAACGTCCCACGTACACGATTCGATACTTCTTGTCGGAAATGGTCTTGGTTTTGACATCAACTTTCTTGTCGTAAGTGGAGAACTTCCTAGCCTGGCGCTCGGCATTGCGGCGCTCGGCAAAAACGCCAACCTTTACGGAGTAGAAGGTGCCGGTCAGTTTTTCGGCGGCGGCGTCATCGGCATCCGGCGACGTCATGCCGGACATGCGGTCAATCAGAATATCCAGGCCGATGGCCGCCGGGTAACCCTCACGCAGAACATTGAAATAAAACACGGCATCGTCAGTGCGTGAGGCATCGATTGCATTTTGAGCCAGCAGGAACAATGCCTGAGAAACACCCGGTCCGGATTTTTCGCGTGTCAACTGGCGCAGCAGTTTGACGGCTCCGATTTTCTTGCCGAAACTGAGCATTATGCGGGCTTTGTCCAGCAACCCCCATTGCCGGGCATCACCCTCGGAGTATTCCAGCAGGTAACGATCGGACTGGCGAACCGCCGACTCATACTCCCGGGCTTTCTCATCCAGCCAGGCCGACAGTCGCAGCATCTCGCCACGGAATCTTCCCGCTTCCCACAGAGTACCGTACTCGGTCACCAGTTGGTGGAGTTTTTGAAGGTTACCCTGCAGAAAATGGTACTGAGCCAGGCGGAAATAGATTTCTTCATGGTATGTCGGAGACACCGAAGCCCGCAGGGCGGCTTCCATCAGACGAGCCGCCTCGTTCCCGTTAGGTTCCAGCAGGCTCATGTAGAATAGACGATTACCGTCGCGCAGCGATGCCGTGGATGCTTTCGAGAGGGAGTCGCGGGCGGCGTCAAGTTTACCCCTGGCGATGAGGCTATAGATACTTTCCGCCGATGCGGGTACGGCCAGGACAACAACTGCCGCTACCAATACCAACCATCTCATTATCATTGAAACAGAATTCCGGGTGGCCGGTCCGTCAGGCGATACCGACCGGCTCAGCATCGGTCCACTCGTCTTTCTGGCGGCTGAGTTGTTTTTCCCGTCGCTGCTCCAGTGTGCGGAATAGCTCACGGATTTTGCGGGTCTCGTTCTTTTCCAGATAAACTCTGATCAACTCGACGATCGAGTACAGGTCATCCGGGGAGTCATCAACGATCTGAGCCAGGAGCTCTTCGGCGGCGTCAAGATCACCCTTTTTTTCATGGAACTCCGCCAGCGTCAGACGAGCCTGAACGTTTCGGGGTGAATCTTTCAGTATCCGTTCGCATATCTCGGCGATTTCGCCAAAGCGACCGAGATCAAACAATGTCTTTTTGAGTCGCTCGATCACCCGATGACCCTGATCGGGCACCGCTGTAATGAGCTTGCTCCAGAAATTGACGGCATCATCCTGACGGTCCTGCTCATAATAGGAGTCACCAACCGCCAGGTAGGCCGGCACAAATGACGGGTCCAGTCCGATAGCCTCCTTGAAGAGCACTCTGGCCTTGTGATACTCTTTTTTACGGTACAACTGTTCTCCGAGACGATGCTTAAACATGGCCAGGGGACGTTTTGATTTGTTGCCTTCCAGCCTCAGAACAGTGTTGGCGATGTCGTAGGCCTCTTCCCACTTGTGTGCCCGCTGGTACAATTCCAGCAAATTGACATGCGCCCAGTGGTTCCGTGAATCGAGACTTACCAACTCGCGCAAAGCAGCTTCGGCCATGTCCAGATCGTTGAGGTCTCTGTAATCAAGGGTCAGTTGTTTGAGGATGGCCGATTTGTCGCTCACGGACAGATCGCTGCGCAGGGTTAAATCCTTATGTACCTGTATGGCTCGTTGCGTTTTATTGTTTTCGCGGAGTATCTGTCCCAGCCTCAGATAGGCATCAAGATTGGTGGAGTCTTCAGCCACCACCTGGCGTAACTTGGCAAACGCCGACGCCTGTTCACCATCCAGAAGATCCCGTAACGCGGCCATGTACAACGACGATACCGGCTTGACGGGCTTGCTGAAATACCGCTCATAGACCAGGTAAAACGCCACTGCCCCGGCCAGCAGGGTCAGAAACACCAGCAAGTACTGCGTCATGGCTGTTCACTCGCTCCGAAATGTGAACCGGCGGCACCGGCCCGTTTTTCGGGATGGGTCAGCAGGTCGGCGGACTCTTCAATGGGCCGGTTCCTCAGGATTGTAACTTCACCCTCCAGACCCCGGGCTTGCTTGCGCGCTGCGCGCAACTGCACCGATAGTCTGATATACACCGATATGAACAACGCCAGCGATACTACGACACCGGCGGCGAAAGACCAGAACACGACCGTAATCAGGGGAACGTCGACATACTTGTCCCAAATCAGGTCAATGGCTACCGCCTGGCCGGAACCGGCATTGTGCAGGGCGAAAGCCACCACGCAGACAACCACCAATGCCATCACGATTGCCCTCAGTATCCACATAGATCCTCCACAATATCATTTTTCCTTACCGGATCCGGCAACATCGAAAATGCCCGTCAGGTTTGAAGCGCCTTAGCAGACTGTCGAAAAAGTGTTCTGTCATGCTCAATTGCCAACACAATCGTCATCCCCACGAAGGCGGGGATCCAGTAACCTATTGATATATGGATTCCCGCTTTCGCAGGAATGACAGAGATAACATGGCAGTAATCTTTTTGACATACATCCCGTGTTTTTCAACACCCTGTCAGGATTTCTCCTCCTTCCTGGGTATTTCGCCGCCCCAGGTGATAGAAGTAATCATTTCCATCATCTCTTTCATGATATCGTCGAAGTAGTCAAACTCGCAGATGACGTGGCAAAGCACCACCGTGTTGTCTTTTCTGGCGATCACGATTCCCCCGCCGTACGCTGCGGAGACCATCATACCCTTGTTTATGTCGCTGGGGTGGGGTATCGGTTTTCTATAGTTCGATTTACCCTGCCAGATCGCTCCCACCTGCCCTCCCACCGACAGCGTGGTCCGCCTCTTGGTGATGGTTTTCTCTCGCTCCGTCCCTTCCTCGATGGCCTGATCATTGAGGATCTCAAACTCTTTGAGGATTTCCTTCTTCTGGTGGGAGGCATAGGTGCCGCTCAGCAACGAATCCAAAAACGCCATGGCGCCCATGCTGGTGGTGTCGGCATAGAAGACAATCCGGGGGACCTTGGTATACTCCGACGCGTTCCGGTAGTCGGTGGGAACCTCGAAATTCTTCTGCGTCAGAACCAGTCGAAAGTTGCTCTTGTCGAGTTGGATCTTGTATTTCCAGCCCTCATTGATGGAAATGCTGAAGTTGTACTTATTGTCAGTGAAAACTTTGTCCTGGACCTTTCCGGCCTGATCTTTCTTCTTTCGTGCCTGAAGGCCCGGCGCCGCCAGAGTTACTATAAGGCAAGCCAAAATCAGCTTTTTCACAATAGACTCCTTATTTCAAGTAGCGGGTTACTTGAATCACATATTCAATACTTATACAACGATAGTCAAGGAATAAATGACCTCAATGGAGGCAGACGGCCGCCATCAAGGTCGATCAAAGATACCGGATACACTGTCGAGTTCGTTACGGGCAAGGGTACGGAGACGGTCCACCCTTAAACAGGTATGCCACCAGGTAAGTAATATCAGCCACGATGATATCACCGGAGGCGTCGACGTCAGCCTCCTGTTCACAGGGCGGAACCGGCCCGCCGGAAAACAGGTAGGCTATCAAGTACGTCAGATCGCCGACATTGATTTCATCGGTGGTGTCGCCATCAGCGTTACCCCGCATACCCAAGCAGCAGGTGGGATAGGCCAGAGCGGCGGAGACGATCTCCGGTCGATAGTCGAGTCGGCTGCCGCTGAATTCCGGTTGATAGCTGCTGTAACCGGTCATGGCTATAAGGGCGCTCTGGCCCGGGCCGGCCGATCCGGAAATGTGCAGGTACAACCTGGCTATGGGACCGTAGCCGGGCGACAGTTCGGACGAAGTGCCGCTGGAGGAAGCCTGTAATTTGATTGTAGCCTCTTTACCGGCCGGATTGAAATGGGAATACTGCTGCACGGCAAAGTAGTCGGTCCGACAGCCGACCGTCGAAAACGAATCGTAGGTGACGTCAAGCGTTCCGCTCCACTGCAACGGCAGTCGGAAGAGGTTCACCGGAACGTTGTGGCGGGCCATTATGGTCAAAACCACCGTGCTGCCGGGTGTGACGTTGGTATCATTGCTGCGCAG
>SDBU01004754.1_pt1 | contig 16527 bp, 15 predicted proteins | sample 2277071 | NCBI WGS metagenome assembly SDBU01 (sample SAMN10397929, study PRJNA504765) | marine sediment metagenome | isolation source: marine sediment core GS08_GC12, 126 cmbsf | place: Arctic Ocean: Gakkel Ridge, Loki's castle | collected 2008
TTAGCTATGACAAAGTAAGTGTGATATGCCATATATGAAGTTTAATCTATCGTAGATAAAGCGTTATCCGTAATAAATAAGGCTTAATATGTCGCAGATGAATTGTGATTTGCTACAGATGAAGCGTTATCTGCCATAAATGAAGCGCCAGTTGTAGCATATTAAGCGTGATATGTCGCTGATGAAAGGTGATTTGCCATGGAGTAAGCCGACTTTGCCACGATGTAGACTTACAATTGCTCAATGTAACCTTACAACGCCGTGATGCAACCTTGCAATGCCACGATGTAAGCGTACAACATCATATTGTAAACGTGCAACACTTAATTTTTGAGCCAAAAAGCCAACTTCCGGCCTTTTCCTGCTATTTCTTTGCTACGGTTTTTTCAACAGCCCCTTTAATGCCTTCATAGTTTCCGGTGACCATTTCATTATTGACTCCTCTCGCTAAAAATGATTACAAATTCGGTATAAAACAAAAATAGGAAAACAGACTGTTTCTGCCAGTATAAGAAGTTCCCACTGCTTGGCCAATCAATAATAAATCATAACTCTGAAATATTAAACACAAAACCCCATCTTTGTACAACCGTTTTCAGAGCAATTTTCTTAGGCGTTTGGCTTTACAAAGAAAACCCAAGGCAAGATAGCTTCGAATACTGATATTGTCTCTTTTTCTTACTTTTTTCCCCGTTGAATCGCTTCGGATTCTCGCCGGAGTTTCCATTACAGATACAAGTTGTTTCCTCTTTTGGCAATATTGGAGATGTTTACCGATTTATGAGGTTGAAGAAGAAAAGGGGATGCCAAACACTGTGTAGAAACACAACAAAAAGAACTGAATGCACGAGGTTGGCGATTGAAAAGTGCCTAAAGTGTAAAGTGCCTAAAGTTATAGAGTTTTTTTTTCACTTTCGCTCACGTACCTGTGGCACAAGTTAGCTTACTTTAGGCACTTTAGTTCACTTTATCCGCCGCGGCGGATTTAGCTCACTCCTCACTAACGAGCATCCAGCACCCAGTGGGGAGTCTCGGAGTTTTTTTTAGAATATGCTTTACGCCCAACCTGACGTGATGTACAATATATATTCTAATGGATTAGAATCACACTAATAAAGAGTTCAAAGTTCATGGGTGGAGAAATCAACGTCGAATTTGACTACTTTTATGCAAAACAAACCCAATTTCCTGGGGGTACTAATGAACGCAAACGCTTTTTCACAAGGGGATTATGAAAATGAAGCACGTCTTCAGACTCGAAGAAAACAAAGCCAATCAAACCCAATTTCAAATGCCCAGATCGGATTCGGTCTTTGAGTTTGAGTGAAAATGCTTACACCCCCCCAAAAAAAATAGCTCAACATGCAAAAGACTTGACATCTGTGGTGTTCTAACATAGGATTTTCGGACAGTTTTGTTTATGGTTTTGTTAGGGAGTTTACTATGGCTGAGATTAAGCCAAGAATAAGCGTCGAGTATGCCAAGAAAGCGACGATAATTAGTTTTACCGACGAAAAAATCCTCGAAGAAAGTGACATTAAGGCGCTTCAGGATTCTATTATGTCAGTTGTCGAGCAAACGGAGCGAATAAAACTGATTTTGGATTTTGGCAATGTCCAGTTTTTGTCGTCTGCTGTTTTGGGACTTTTAATAAGGCTTAGCAAGAGGATTTACGAACATGACGGCCAACTAAAACTTTGTAATATAACCCCAAAGATATTCGAGATTTTCAAAATAACAAGGCTGACTAAAACCTTCGATATTTATAAAGATGTCGAAAGTGCGGTCGAGGATTTATCTTAAGCTAATTAGGCGCCCAGCACCAATTGAATCGGTGGGCAGGCTTATTTTAAACCGGTCAATGCCGTGGACTTACAGCAGAGGACTATTGGTGCTGGGTTGTTTCGCTTATGGTATCAAAAGCAACAATCAAATACTCAATGGTTGTGGAAAGCAGGCCATCTGCTATTGTCGAGGTGTGCGAGCAGATCCTTTCTAAGCTCGAAGCCAACGGTTTCGACAAAGATGATACTTTTGCGGTTCATTTGGCCCTGGAGGAGGCTTTTCTTAATGCCGTCAAGCACGGTAATAAAATGGACCCCACCAAAGAGGTTAAAATCGACTATTCTGTTGGCTTAGATAAAATTGAAATTTCCATGACGGACGAAGGGGAGGGCTTTGAACCGGAAGCAGTAGCAGATCCGCGGTTCGGCGAGAGTCTTTACAAGCCCGGGGGCAGAGGATTGCTGCTTATAAACTCGTATATGGATGTGGTTAAATTCACCGAACGAGGCAATAGTTTGTATATGGTCAGATATAAGGAAAAACCACCTCTGGCAAAAAGGGGTGACCAAACACAGGTATGAAGTCAGAAGTCAAAAATCAGAAGTCAGAAGTCGGAAGTCAGAAGTCGGAAGTCAGAATCCGTCCTCTGTCCTCTGTCCTCTGTCCTCTGTCTTCTGTCCTTAGCAGAGTTTTTATTTTTTGCAGTTGTTTGTTTGTTTTAGGCGGTTGTGTATCCAATGACGAGCCGATGCCGGAGATTGTATATGACTCCGGCTCTAAGTCCGTACTTATTCCGCCGAGGGTTGTAAGTCTGAAACAAAGCCAAGGAAATGCTTATAGAAATGTACCAAGAGGCTGGTTACCACCTTCGCGGTTGGAAAAAAAGTGGGTTGCTGTGGTGGTACATCACTCAGCAACAGAAACGGGAAATGCAGCTATATTTGACAAGATGCACAGAGAACAGAACCACTGGGCAGGGATCGGCTACGATTTTGTTATAGGTAACGGCACAGACAGCGGTGACGGCCAGATTGAGGTTACGTTTCGCTGGCGAGAGCAGATTCCCGGCGCTCATTGTCGGGCAACACCCAACAATTGGGCCAATAAAGATGGGATAGGAATTTGCCTTGTTGGTGATTTCAGTCGCACAGGACCTACAACACAACAGATGCAGTCCCTTTTGAGATTGATACGCTTTCTACAAAAGCGGTATGGAATTCCGAAGTGGCGAATTTATGGTCATAAGGCCACTCCGGGAGCGCGAGTAACTGACTGTCCGGGGAGAAGGTTCCCGATAACCAGGCTGAAGTCGATGCTTTAATTACCAAATTTATACCTAATATCCACATTCAGACAGAGTGTCTGCCGCGTCCTATAAACTCACTTTCAAACTCCATCCCGCACCAACTCTCTCAGGTGTGAGTTTAGCGTAAACCAACGTTTCTGGGCGTTTATTGGGGTTTTCCGTGCTCTCAGAAAACGGGAAAAAACATTTCGATTTGTTAATAGACGCCGTTTTGAGGCTAAAAAAGCGTATTTTCAGGCTACACATATACCCAGTTGGTGCGGGATGTTTTTTGGCAGAATTAAGCCAAAATATTACTGCTAAGAAAGTTGCCGTGTAATTATACCGAAGTTTTCGCAGGTAGCGTTATTCAACAATCGAAGTAAGGAGCCGGTCGAATGGATATGTATAAATCATTGTCTTCCCCTGGCTTTATGCTAACTGAGCAGATTGCACGGCAGATTTTTGAAGTTTTGCCCGAGGGAGGGGCTACAATAATAATTATGGACAGGGACGGCAACAACTGGCCCAGCGACCCTGAAGAATTTGCCAAGCTGAACATCAGCGAGTCATTCTTGAAAGAGCTTTGCGCTAAGATTGACGACGGTGCTGAGCCGGTCGTGACCGGCGCAGATGATTGCAGTGTGATTGCTGCACAATTGGCGACAGAGCATAGTAATTGCGGATATGTGATTATCGCTCTGCCGCAATACAGCCCTGAATCGATATTGATAAATATCAACCTGATTGAAATATTACTTAATCAAATCGGCTTGATAGCCCAACTAATCGAGAAGAACAATCTCCTCTACGAAGTTCAAATGAAACACTACCGGGTGTGTGGCCAGAGCGAGATAGCTTTGAATTAAGTAGCTATTAGGCCCAGCGCATCGCTTTTTCCCCTCAATCGTTTTGCTATAAACTGTCTCTATTACCTTGGAAGCAAATACATGACCACAGAATTTGGGGTAGTTTAAGCATTCATAATATTCACTACATAGCAATGCAAGCTACCTGTCAATGCTAGTGCTCGAAACTACTGCTCTATGTTCTTTCTCCTGTCTTCTGTTTTCAGCTTTCTGCTTCTCTGGCTTCCGTGCTGCGGCGGGCTCCGCCCCGACGAGCGCCCCGATGAGCTGATTTCTCCGTAAGGAGTCCCAAGGACTGTCTTCTGTTCTCTACCGGATGGTTATTAATTGTCAGGAGGGAACTTTATTTCAGCTCTGCTGACCTATTTATTCCTACGTTGGTTCTATTTCCATCGAAGCTGTTGGAGTTCTTCCTTGGTACGGATGAACTTAACGGTGCCGTCGTTTAAGAGAACACATCCGCCATTTGGGTCGTGGTTATCGAAACTAAAAAGCTCAGGCCCAATGTTCGTATTCTCAAGACTGATCTCTGGACAACTTAACTTCTTTGTTCGCGGAAATAAGTTCTTCCAAGTGCTTGGAAAAAGCATCAATCTTTAGTGCCATTAAAACTTCATGAAATATGATATGATTAATAATACAAACAAACAGGAGAACGCCCATCCAAAACCAGTTTTGCCGAAAAATAGCAAAAAACATCCCTAGAGATAGAAAAACTGGCGTTGAGATATGACTTAAGATCGATAATATTTTTTCAATACCTTTATTTACTTTACGAGCCCCTTTCCGATTTGATGCCTTCGTAATTGACTGGACAGTATCCGATTTCTCAGAAATGATCTCCTCTAAGCGTTTAAAGCAACTCTCTATTTTCAGCGTCATCAGAACACTCAAACAAAATACAATAAGAAGAACAGTAAGAAAGAAAAAAATGAACATTCCAAACCATTTCTGGCGGAGTCCTGCCCCGATCCCTATGAGCAACAGAAACACTGTTTGCGCAACAAATACAATCAGCGCGACGACTCTTACACGTTTCACCATTATGAATGTTCTCCTGCTTAAAAACAATTGTCTTTATCGTTATACAACTTATTTATTATATCAGAATGATATCTTTTGTGGATCTCCTATTATTAAATTGCTCAGTTATCCTCACACTCGAGAACTCGATCTAAGAAGAAAGCTTTTACTTTTATAGCTTTACGAATGTAACACCTTTCAGCATATTAATACCCCGTTTCATCCATGTCTTCTTCAAGTTGTTCTACATAATCATTTAACCCTGCCTCCTCCCAGATATTATGAGCTTTATTCCAAATTTCCCAAGCTACCGGATCTGTGATTACCAAAACAGAGCCACCTGCGACTAAGCCTATCCCAATACCAGCAGCAAGGTAATTTTGTGAAGCAAGACCACTTTTAAACACATCGCCTCCAATTGCTATTGCAAAAGTACCGGCCACCATTCTATAGCCTTCAGTTGCTTCCCATGTCGAATGTGCAGCAGCGCCGGCGACTATTACAATCCCTTGCCAGGTAGATAAATCTTCAACATCACATTCATATGCAAAATCTTCTGGATTTGTAAATTCCCATGTGACGTCTTCCTTGTCGACTTCGAGGTTGTAGAAATAGCCGTATGTCCTGATGTAGTCAAAATACTCATCCCAGTCAGTGAAGAAGTACGTGTCTTCAGGACCTTCGCTATTCATAAGCGAAACAACGAGATGAAGCGCTTGGTCATCATACCATGTAAATCTTAAACTGGACCAGAGCCCACCAATATCTATCCTGATAATTGGGTTGTTCCTACAATACAGGTACCAATTAATGCCATCGCTGTAACCAACCGGGTCTGTTTGCATAAACCGGCCGATGTGTGGATTATAGTATCGGGCGCGGTAGTAGTAAAGTCCTGTTTCGATATCGAATCTGCGGCCGGTGAACATGTAGGGATTGGTAAGGAAGTTGGGGTCTGAGGCCGCCACCTGGCCGTAGGCGCTGTACTCGTAGCTCTGGCAGCTATCGCCGTTAGAATTACTTAATGCCACCACGGAACCCAGGCCATCGAAGTGGTAGTAGTAGGCCTCGTTATTATCAGCCCAGGGAGAGTCCTATTGTTTTTGCAACGGCACGAATATGTGTAGCCGCCAGGCGGTATTCTTCTGCGTTTGGTAAGTGCTCTAACATTAGCGGAGTACGAGGTAGTTTGCTCAATTCTCTCAAAAACGCAGCATAGTCGAGTGCTCCCAATCCCGGACGAACTTCATCAAGATGGGTAGTGAGTTTTGTACTCATAAGAATGTCTTTGGCATGACAGCTTTTAATATAAGGGCCAAGTTTTCTAAAACATTCGCGGATAAGTTGTCCATTCTTAAAATATCTCTGTGGACTGCAGACGAGATTGACAGGGTCGAGATGGACGGCAAATCGCCTGCGGTCAATGGCTTTTAGTAAGCGTAGATATGAATCAGGGGAGTCCGGATAGGCCCACGGCATCATTTCCAATGTAAAATATGTTCGGGTTGGTTTGACATCATCAATGATGGCACGTGTTGTTTCGACAATCATATCAAATGTTTCCTCGGTCAGGTTTTCCGGAGAGGGGCCGGCCCAAAGTTTGCCTCGCGAACCGCTAATATTTACACAGCAGCTGGCCCCGATTCTCTCTGCCAGAGCCAATTGCCTGCGGCATTTTGCCAGGGCTTGGCGCCGGGTTTTTTCATCGGGGCTGATTGGATTGCTCCATGCTCCGACTTCGGCGATGATTATGTCGGCTTTTTGAGCCGCACGGGCATAGGCATTGACGACGTCGTCTTTTTCTCCGGCGCCCACGGGACAGTAAGCGGCATTATAGCCGAGCTTTTTTACAACATTTACCCAGGCGTCCGGGCCGTCAAATTTTTCAAATGTGGGACCTCCAAATCGCAATGATGGTAGTTTTGTCTGCGCGGCCGGTAATTTAGTCGCTGACATATAGGCCAATGTAGTTGTGCCCGCCAGTGAATTCTTTATAAATGTGCGCCTGGACATTGGATTTTTCTTGCTCAGCATTTTTTGCTCCTTTCCTTAAAGTATTGAGCCGTGAAACAGTAAAACCAACGACCAATCAAAATCTATGGATGAGATTTTACCCTATAGAGATGATAAATTCAGCAAAAATAAGCTTAAGTTCGATTTTCAAGGTAAAGACAAAGTTTGAATTGCATTTGAGGATGCAGTTGCTATAATTCGTGTCGCGTATCTTTCGGCTACGCTCAGGACAGATGTCGTATTAGGCAAAAGAGGTTATGCACGATGTACGATAGAAGGAATTAAGCTGAGGCAAAAAGTGAAGTTCCAGGTTTTTAATAACGGTAAGGTTGTTGATAAGTTTGCATTATGCGGCGCTTATCTTTTCGGCGGTGATGGAATCGGTATCCGCCGGGCCCAGATTACCTTTAAGAACGGTTTTATAGAGTGCAAAAAGCATAATCTGGAAACGGCAGGATTGGCTTTACTGTGGCCTATAGATGGTTTTGGCAAGGTGCTTTTGCCAACAACCTGCCTGCCTGAAAGAGAGCGTCCGTATAATTTGAATGTGGAGATAGCGCGTGCAAAGCTAATGCAAATTGTCAACAAGCGAGAGGACTGGTTGTTTTTTGACAGCATAGAGGATTTAGGAGATATTTGCAAAGAGGGCCAGGATTTATTTATTCGGGCAATTCAAAATATTTCAGATGCGCCACAGTCGTCTAAACTGGCGGATGATTCACTTAAAAAAGCGGCAGTTTTTTCTGAAAAGCTGGCAATAAAACAGGCGGAGTCGCTTTTTGAGACAAGGAGCAAGAGCCATGGTTTTGGTCGAGGCTGCCTTGGATGCAGAGTGGACCCAGTGGAGATTGGTAATCCTATATACGTTGAGAAGCTACTGGAATTGTTCGGGTCTGTAACGATTCCAATAAACTGGGCCCAGATAGAGTCTCATAAGGGCAGTTATGATTTTTCGGTGGTTGATGCCTGTGTTGATGTGCTTGGTGAAAAGAAATTGTCGCTCAGCGCAGGGCCGTTACTTTGTTTCTCAAACAAGTATCTTCCCAAGTGGCTGCTTAACAGCGGAGCAGGTTTTGAAAAGATTCGAGAAGCGGCGTATCGATTCATTTCAGAGATAGTCGCTCGTTATAGTGGGGTTGTTCGTGCCTGGTGCGCCATAAGTGGTTTGAATGTGTTTAACCACTTTGGCTTCAGGTTCGAGCAGATTTTGGAAATGACACGTGCGGCGAATATGGCTGTAAAACAGGGCAGCGACAGGGCTTTGAAGATAATAGAAATCAGCAACCTGTGGGGCGAATATTATACGACAATACCAAACAGTATTCCGCCATTAGTGTATATGGATATGGTTGTGCAGAGCGGGATTAATTTCGATGCGTTTGGGCTGCAAGTCCGATTTGGTAAAAATCAATCGGGTATGCACGTTAGAGATATGATGCAAATATCGGCAATTCTGGATTCCTTTGGGCCTATAGCCAAACCTTTGTATGTGACAGATGTGGAAGTTCCGAGCCAAAATGGTACCGGTTTACAGGACGGGAAAGTTGCCGGCGTATGGCATGAGGAGTGGAACCAGTCGCAGCAGGGGCAATGGATTGAGCAGTTCTGTAAAATAGCGCTCAGCAAATCGTTTGTTAACTCCGTGACATATTCGAACCTCACCGATACAAAGGACAGTACCATAGCCAACAGCGGCCTGTTGACGGCCCAGCTCGAACCCAAAGAATCATATCGAATGTTGAAGAGGCTGCACGACGGCATTTTCAGCCGGTAGATAAGTCATGGCTCGTGTTTTGTGGGTCGAAGGAGCGGCGCAATACAATATGAGAGAAGCCGGGCAAAAGAGGATTCAATCATTTGCGTTTGTTATCAGTGTTTGTGTGGCGGTTTGCTTTTCCCTGGGCTTTGTTTCTGAATTTGTTGGGGCTGGTCAAGCCTGCAAAATTGAATTAGAGGGCCGAATAAATCCGAACGATGCGTCCATAGCGAGTTTGGTGAGATTACCAGGCGTAGGCGTTGGACGAGCCGGGGCAATAGTAGCGTACCGCGAAAATTTCAGTGGAAAAGACGGTGAAAGTCCAGCCTTTCGAAATTGCAATGATTTGCAAAAAGTCAGAGGCATAGGGCCTAAAACGGTACAAAAAGTCAGCGAATGGCTGAAATTTGAAGAAGAATTGAGTACAGAATCGGCCGATTCGGGTATCATCAAGATGGATAAGCCCTGATACGTGTATAGATTATCCAGGAAATATTGGTTAATAGAAGTGACAATGTTTTTCAAACGATTAATCCCTTTATCACTGGTAGTGCTATCGATAATTTTCGCCGGCTGTTCGCAGCAGCAGATAACCGAGCAGCAAATCATCAGGAAGGCGAAGGTGATTCATAAAAAGGCGCTGACCCTTGACACCCACGTTGACATTCTCAATGCCGAGTACGCCACGAAGGCATGTGACCCGGGGATAGACAATCCCAAGCTCAAATGCGACCTTGTCAAAATGAATAAAGGCGGTATGGATGGTGTGTTCCTGGCTGTGTACGTTGGACAGAAAAAGCGAGATGCCGAAGGATACCAAAATGCGTATAAATCTGCGATGGTTCAGTTTGAGGCGATACACCGTCTGACTGAAAAGATGTATCCCGACCGCTGTGAACTTGCCACATCGCCGGGGGAGGTTGAACGGATTGCAAAAACCGGCAAAAGAGTTATTATGATTGGTGTGGAGAACGGGTTTGCAATTGGCAAAGACCTGTCAAATGTTGAAAGGTTTTACAATCTTGGTGCCCGGTATATTACGTTGAGCCATAATGGCCACAATGACATTTGCGACTCCTGCAACCCGAGGAAGAAACTTGGCGACAAGGAAACAGAACACAATGGCCTGAGTGAATTCGGCAAAAAAGTCGTTGCGGAAATGAACCGGCTTGGGATTATAGCTGATGTATCTCATATTTCTGTAAAGTCCTTCTATGATCTTATCAAGGTCTCGAAGGCGCCGATTATCGCCTCGCATTCAGGATGTCGCGCACTTGCCGAGCATTCGAGGAACTTATATGATGAGCAGTTGAAAGCGCTTGCAAAAAATGGAGGGGTTATTCAGATTGTAGCGCTCGGCGGCTTTTTGAGATTAGGTTCGCCTGAGCGCCGCAAAGCGATAAGCGATTTGAGAGAGGAGCTGGACGAGGAGAGAATTAAGACTGAGCAGTTCCAGGAAGGAATGAAAGAAATTGATGCGAAATACCTGTCAGCGAGCTTATCAGATTTTGTGGACCATATAGACCATGCGGTCAAGGTTGCGGGAATCGAGCACGTTGGTATCGGCAGCGATTTTGACGGCGGTGGTGGTATTGCGGGTTTTAATGACCACTCCGAAGCGTTGAATGTTACTGTTGAGCTGGTTAGACGGGGATACTCCGAAGAGGATATTTCAAAGATATGGGGAGCTAATTTTCTCCGTGTCTGGCGCGAAGCGGAAAAAGTAGCACAAGAATTGCAAAAAGGCCCTAAAGATGGATGAGTGTGAAAACAATAAGCCGCTTGAGCAATATTGTGGCACAGGTGGAAAAAACGAATCCGGCGACGGGGGAAGGATGGGCGTCGTCGGTTCTCCTATGGAGTCCTTGCGGACTGCTCCGGTTCTTTCCAGCCGTACCAGAGCCACGGCTCGTCAGGTTGCCGCACTGATACTGTTGTTGGCCGTGTCCCTCATGTTGCCACTGGTTAACTTAGGTGAGCCCGAGCTCGGCAGCCCGCACGAGGCCCGCGTGGTAATGACCGGTCATAATATGGCCGAGTCCGGCGACTGGGTAGTGCCCTACTTTAATGGGGCTTTGCGTTTGCAAAAGCCGGCGCTGCCGTACTGGACCATTGCGGTTCTGGCTAAAATCTTTGGGCCGCTGGACGAATGGTTATTCCGCCTGCCCTCGGCGCTGATGGGCATAGGAGGTGTTATACTAACACTGCTGATAGCACGGGTTGTGTTTGATTGGAAAACCGGACTTGTTGCGGCACTAATCCAGTCGCTTACGATAAAATATGTAATCGAATCCCGGTTGGCAAGGGTTGATATCTACCTGACGTTTTGGGTGTTGGTCTCTTTGTTTATACTATCGGTGATCTTTTTCGGCAAGCGGCGTCGAGACTGGCTTTGGCTGTTTCTCTGGGCTGCCATAGCAATGGGTTTTTTGGCCAAGTGGATTACCGTGTTTATATTCGTGATGCCCCCAATGTTTTATGGTCTTCTGGCTTACCCGGAACGCCGAGCTCGTCTGAAGTGGCACTTGCTGGGCGTGTGCATCTTTTCGTTGTTGGCGCTATCGTGGGTGGCACTGCTTGTCAACAGGTTAGGCTGGGAAACTGTGCAAACGGGTTGGGCAGGCGAGATTAGCGAAAATGTTACGTCGGCGTATCACCGGGCCAATCATGGGATATTCTATTACCTTGGGCAGCTTTTTGTGCTGAGCTTTCCCTGGTCTGCTCTGGTCCCCGTGGCATTGACGGTTCCGTTTTGGCCTCAGTCCAAGCCCGAGAGAGGTAAACTGCTTTGGTTAGCGTTGACCGTCTTTCTTGCTATAGCAGCCTTGTCGCTGGTCAGTAAAAAGAAAGCCGATTACCTTCTTCCGGCGCTGCCGTTTATGACGATATTAGCAGCGAAGGCGTGGGAAATCCTGACCGATGAGATTGCGGCGGACCGAGGTGAGAAAGGGAAAATCCGGCGTGGTGCACTTGGTATATCGCAAGCAGCGATTTTTGTTGTGGCCGGAGTGGGGGTCCTGCTTTACTGCTTTTTCGACAGCGATATGCGACGCTATGGTATGATCCTTGTCTGTGGCCTCAGCTTGAGTGGAGCGGGGATTGTAGCCGGCTATTTCATCCATAGGGGCAAAGGATGGCCGGCGCTCGTGTCATTGTTTTTCGGTACAGCCATTTTTGGTCACGTGCTTTTTGGGATTTTTCTGCCCCGTGAAACTCGGATTTCATCTGCAGATTTTGGGCGGAGCATAGCTGAGGTTGTTGGCGAAGCTCCGCTGGTGTATTTCCGCGGCCAGGATGACACATTAGTATATTATCTGGACCGCACGATTCTCCGGGCCAACGAGGTAGAGCAATTACGCCTTCTTGTTGACGAAGATCCCGAGACATATGTTCTGGCGCGAGGCAAACATCTCGATGCCGCCCGTGAAGTTACCGAGCATATTGTCCTGCACCATCCGAAGTTTCGGGATGTTTCCATACCATTGCCTGGTAAAGACGATATAGCCTTCGACATTTATCTATTGCACCACGATGATTCAGGTGGGCCGGTGAGGGAGTTTGCCAGTTTTTCTCCTGAGCCGCCTGACTGGTTAAACGTAAAGAATTTGAATTTGTGGTTGGCATTTGGATTTATGGCCCAGGGGATGTTTTTCAGCCGCTTCCTGTTACAATGGATTGTTTCTGAAAAGAAAAAGAAATCAGTAATACCGGTAGGTTTTTGGTGGCTTAGTCTTGCAGGTGGGATAATGCTTTTTAGCTATGCTGTTCACCGCAGGGACCCGGTTTTTATTGTCGGCCAGGGAACTGGGATCTTTATTTATCTGCGGAATCTGTACTTTATTTATGCCAAGAGCCCATCGCAGGAATTGCCGCGTCCGGAGGAGTCTAAGCCGATTCAATAGCGTAATGTGTGCTGCTTATGGAGATAGCTATGGCAAGAGAGCAGGCCGTTGAGATTTCGGTGGTTGTTCCCGCTTATAACGAAGAGCAGAACATTACTGCGCTACTGGAACGGATCACAGAGGTATTCGAGCCCCTGGGCCGCTCTTTCGAGGTTGTGATGGTCGATGACGGCAGCACAGATAAGACCCTTGAGCTTTTGCAGGAACAGAAACAGTCGAAGTTGTGGCTTCGAATAATTGCTCTCGACCGCCATTACGGGCAAACTTGTGCCATGTCTGCGGGCTTTAAGGCTGCTTGTGGGGCGGTCATCGCCACGCTGGATGCCGACCTTCAAAACGACCCGGGGGAAATTCCTCGCTTAATCGAAATGCTTAATGGGTGTGATGCGGTAACTGGCTGGCGGGTTAAGCGGGCAGACCCCTGGCTGCGGCGGGTATCCACCCGTATCGCTAATGGTGTGCGGAACAAACTCTCCGGCGAATCGATTCACGACTCTGCCTGCTCGCTGAAGGTTTATAAGAGGAAATGTCTTGAGGGTTTGACACTCTATGAGGGGATGCATCGGTTCATGCCCACCCTCCTGAAGATGAGGGGCTTCAAAGTTATGGAGGTTCCGGTTTCGCACCATCGGCGTAATGCCGGCAAGACCAAATATGGCGTGTGGAATCGTGCGTTGCGGGCCTTTGTGGACCTGCTTGTTGTGAGATGGATGAAAAAACGGTATATAGACTATCAAGCCCGTGAGCTCTAAATCAGAATTCCTTACATCGGACAGTGTAATATTGATATTTTATGCTGAGGAAAGACAATGGTGAGGCTGGTGCTCAGGTTATACGAGGAGTATCGGCTAAATAGTTGGGAAAAGAATGGATGAATGGGAAATTAATAAGCCATTAGGGCAATGCTACGGCACCGGTAGAAAAATTGAATACGGAGAAGAATATTTTGGTGCTCTTGTAGAAACCGGCGAAGGACTGCAAAGGCAGGATTTTTGTGCAGATTACTGGGAGAAGGAAAAGCCGAATGTGTTTTGTTACTGGAAAACAAGACTGCCACACCCCGACCAGAAAAAGCAGATATTCGTTGATGATGAGATGCTGCTGGCCTTTTTTGAACGGTTGGGCAAAGAGACTGAGCAGGAGAAAGTAAATTTTCGGTTTGTTTTGGCTTTAATTCTAATGCGGAAAAGGCGGCTGAAATACGATGCGACCAGAGTCGAAGACGCCAAAGAAATCTGGCGTTTGAGGATAGCAGGCGAGAAACAGATTGTTGAGGTGGTAAATCCACATCTCGATGAGGAGCAAATCGAGCAGTTATCATCACAGATAGGTCAAATTTTACAGGCGGATTTATAGAAAATGAATTATCAGCATTACAACCTACGTTTATACTTTTATTTTGCTGCGGCAACACTGATTTTTGCCGGCTGTGCGCCCGAGATTCAGGGGCCGGTGGAGATCGTTCCGGGCAAAGAATCTGTAGCCGAGGCGTTGTCTGTTCTGAAAGCACGCTCACAAAATGCGGTGCCACTGTTGGCTAAGGGTCGGTGCCTGTTGCAGTATTATGATGCAGAAAAGAAGAAGCTTAAAAAGGAACCACTTACGGTTAGGATACTGGTGAAACCGCCTGTTGAAATTTACCTGCAGGGTGATGCTACTCTTGTCCCCAAGGCGGTAGTTCTCGGCTCGAACGAACGTGAGTTTTGGCTTGCATTAAAGCCAAAGGAAATCAGCACTTACTGGTGGGGCCAATGGTCTAAACAGGTTTCTTCCCAAGGGCTTACGATAAATCCCAGAACTGTCTTAGAAGCTATTGGGGTTGTGGAAATAAAAGCGGAGGAGAATTGGTCTTTGTCAAATGAAGGCGCTTTTGATGTGCTTACAAGACGAGAGCCCCCGTTCTTGCTTTCGCAAGAAGGCACAGGGGTAGTAACCAAGAAGATATACATCTACAGCCGTGATTATCTGGTAAGAAAGATTGAGTACTTCGATTCGAATGGTCAAGTTGTGGCTTATACGGAATTAGAGGGCTACAAAGAGGTATCTGATGGTTTTTTTGTGCCTGCCTTGATAAATATTATCACATACAGGCAGAACAACGGCGAAGATTCACTCAATATTAATCTTCACCTTATGTCTATAAAACCGAAGGAAATCACTGAGGGGATGCAGAATTTCTTTTTCAATCGTCCTGAGCCGCGAGGATTTGAGCATGTTTTGGTAAACGAGGGTGGAAAGTGGATTGAACAACAGCAGTAAATGAGAATGAAGGAGCTTGTTTATGTCCGGAATGAGTCTAAAAGAAAGAATGAGTGGGGGGATATTTTTGTTGGACGGCGCGATGGGGACCCAGTTGATTGCTCGCGGGATTGAAGTGGGCAAGTGTAACGATTATCTAAATGTCGAGTCGCCTGATGTTGTTTCTGATATTCACCGCAGCTACTTCGAGGCGGGCAGTGATGCGGTTCTTACCAATACATTCGGGGCCAATAAATATGCTTTGGGACGGCATAGGTTGGAAGAGGAGGCTGCTAAAATAAATAGTGCAGGCGCCCGGATAGCACGAAAGGCAGGTGGCCGGGAAAAGTATGTATTGGGCGATATTGGGCCGAGCGGAGATTTTTTAGAGCCTTTGGGAAGCCTGAAACCGGAGGAATTGAAAGAAGCTTTTGCCCGGCAGGCAAAGGTACTTTTGGATGGCGGTGTGGACGGTTTTATTATCGAAACGATGACTGCTCTCGATGAGGTGACAATTGCAATCGAAGCGGTGAAATCTGTCGGTGGGGTGGTGCCGGTGCTTGCGTCGATGTCTTTTGACAGGGCCGGCGATGATTTCAAAACCATGATGGGCGTTGACGTCGAAACGGCGGTTGCAAAGATAGTTTCGTTGGATGTTGACGCAGTAGGATTCAATTGTGGTACAGTGTCACTTGATGAGTATATAGAGCTGGCGGAGAAGTTTGTTTCAACAGTAAAAGCTTTGGGTAAAGATGTATTGATTTATACTGAGCCTAATGCGGGCAAGCCGGAATTGGTCGAAGACCAGGCGGTTTACAAGGTATCGCCTGAGGATTTTGCAGCGGCGGTTGAGAAAATACATTCGATCGGCGTGAACATCATCGGTGGCTGCTGCGGCACGGGACCGGCCCACATCGCAGCCATAAGAAAGAAGCTGCGAGCTGTAAACGTATAACAAGAGGCGAAAAGACAGAGGACATAAAACCGAAGACACACTTCGGCGACTTAAGTCGAGTCACAAACCACGTTTTTCAACAGCCCCGCTGTCCGTAAGTGTTCGTCGCTAACGCTGAATGTAAGAACCCACCAGCGCGGCTTGCCCGCTTCCGCTGGAGCAGACAGTTCGCGTCCTATCGCTTGCCCCATTCTTCCCGAAGAATTTGTGGTAGTGTTTCTTCAAGCTGCGGATACGTCTCTATGATGCGAAAAATATCAGCTAAATCCTTTTGCCGTTTGCTCTTCCGCCGCGACGTGTCCATATACGCCCATACTTTACCCTGCAATACATCTTCAAGGCGTGCGACTTTCATCCTGTAACCCAGCACATTCCTATCGGCCGCAATTGAAACAAACCTCTGGTACCGCGGGTCGGCCTGTAGTCGAATCCGCAGGTCAGAGCTGTTGCTGGTGATGTTCACGCTATGCTCGAATTGCTCAACCTTTAAGCCCTGTTCTTTGGCTGCTCTGCAAATAGCTCCAATGCCTTCAGCCGCTGCGACGATGTCCAAATCAAGGCTCACGACAGGTTCAACATAAGCGTTTACGGCAAGGCCTCCGATTAGGCAATATCGCGAACCCGTTTTAGTGAGAATGTCCAGAAGTATCTGGATGATGTCCGATTTCCCGTTTGCCAGACAGTTTATGAATTCCTTACCT
>SDBU01004755.1_pt1 | contig 16526 bp, 28 predicted proteins | sample 2277071 | NCBI WGS metagenome assembly SDBU01 (sample SAMN10397929, study PRJNA504765) | marine sediment metagenome | isolation source: marine sediment core GS08_GC12, 126 cmbsf | place: Arctic Ocean: Gakkel Ridge, Loki's castle | collected 2008
TATATGTTTCTTTTTCTTAATTTGAATCATAACAACTAATTCTGTTCCTTCTTCTAATCTCTTAATATCATTTTTTGTTAATTTTATTTCATATTTCATAATAATGTGTTGAGGATACCCGACACTTTATTATTAAATGGTGGGTTAATATAAGCTGGAGATTTCCAATCTATCTTTAAACCATCAAACTTAGTATGTAAAGGACAGGGATCGAATAGTTTACCAAATTCTTTTTCCAATTCTTTTAACAACCAATCTGGTGTTTCCCAATCATCATTACTTGATCCGTTTGTTTTTGATCTATGTTTCATATTCTATTTTCCTTCTTTTAGCTTCAGATATAACAAAATCTCTATCGCTTTGTGTTAAAGAAATATCACTATTAAGTTGTTCTATAGTATCTTGTATATCTTTATTAGACCAATCCTTAAACCCCTCTTTTGTTCCTTGTATTTTTTTTATCATTTTGCTCGTATTACTTTGAAAAACTGATAGCTCCCCATTGTTCCGCCATTGCTTTTGCTATACCTGGAAAGGTTTTACTTCTGTTTTTGGCTCTATTTTTTCCTCCACCCATTGCATCAACAAAATGTGCTTTTTTCCCGTTAGACATAACATAAATGGGTTCTGGTTTTTTTAATGTTGAAGGATTTGGGTGTTTTAATAAAGGTAATCCTTTTATCCAAAGACAAGTACGTTTCATAAACATATCTCCAAAATAATATGGATGTATAACTTGTGTATATTTTGGCAAATTAAATATTTTAGATGGTGTTGGGTTTTCTACAACAACTTTTTTACAAGGAGCATTATAAAGCTTCATAAAAAATTCTTTTGCTTCTAATCCTTTTTTATATCTTTCTTTGTTTAAAACTTTTTTAGGATATAAATGTCTAGCTGCAGCATTAGTTAAATAAGTACAAGTTGGATGAGCAATTATTAAATCCCATCCTTCATTTAAATGTTTTAATACATCATCTTGTATATGCCATTCTGGGTGTCCTCCACTACAAGGGAGAATATCACAACTATACGCTTCATGTCCTAGTTTTCTAAACTCTTTACATACTGCTTGGCTTTCTTCACATGCTATTAATATTTTCATTGTCTCTTTCTCTTACTTTTACGCTAGGAAATCTTGCGAAACACAGAAAGCATTAAGTTACAATGGCAAAATACCTTTGTGCCTTTCGCATTTCCTAGTTTATCCGAACTAAAATAGTTCTTCATAATCTCCCAGGGCTTCTTCTGGGTTTGCAGTTAAATAAACATTAGTTGTTGAGATATTACTATGACCTAGCAGGATCTTAATATGATGTATAGGAACTTTCTTAACTGCTAACCTGGTTGCAAAGCCGTGTCTTAAAGAATGAAAATGTAAGTTTGGTTTCTTTTCTAATAGCTTACCTCTTTCAGCAGCAGTTTTGAAAGCTCTTTGTAAACTTCTATTACCACAACTTAAAGGAATATATTTAAGCATACTTTCCTTAAATCCTTTTGCTAATGGTACAACTCTATCTTTACCACCCTTACCTTGCTCTATATTGATCCTCTTTCTTTTAATATCAATATGTCTTTTTTCTAAACTGGTTACTTCGCTGATTCTTAAACCTGATCCGAAACCTAATAAGAAAGCTACCTTATGATGTTTCTTATAAGTGCTTTTGATTAACTGCTTAAATTCTTCCAACTCTATTGCTACTGGTAGTTTTTTAACCATTTTCTTATCATCTCCTTACTTTTTGCGACACTTATTATTTATCTTTAATACTTAATTATATTTAAAACCTTCGCTTTCTATTTCAAAAGCGACTTAACCATACTTCCTTTTTAAATTCTTTTTAAATTCTTTTATATCATAATGTTCCCATATCAACATCATTGGTATTATACCAAACATTATCCCAATAAACATATAACCAAAAACATTTAATGGTTCTGCAAATGGGTGGTTATTATAATAATAACAACTACTTGCATATTGTGCATTATTTTCTATTTTAAAATCAAAATTATATGGTGATTCTTTTAGATTTTCACATTTATCTAAACTATAATTATAAATAATCTCACCACAAAAATATCCAATAACACCACCAATTAAAAAGAAAGAAACAATAATTAATTGTGCTATTACTGGCATTTTACTAAACTTACAATCATCAAACATCATCTTCTTTTACCTCCTATCTTCTTTTACTTATTTTACGAACATAAACTAATACATTCTTCTATTGTAAAATATGGTGCCATTCCACCATAATTAAATGTTCTACAATACTCTATACATCGACCAATATCATTTCCCATCTCTTTTTCTTTTATTATTAAATTTGTTGCTTGTCCTAATGTTTCTTCTGAACTCCTACAACCAACTAATACAACTAAACTTAATATTAATAAACTTATTATTGTTTTTTTCATTATTTCCTCCTTGTTCGCTTTCTGTATGTTCTAAGACTTTATCTCCATTCGTTTCTATTAGGAATAAACCCAATCTGGATTCCACTACTTACTAATATTGACATATCGTGATCCAGGCAAAATGTGTTAAGTTCTTTTATTGATTTCATTATATGTTCCTCCTTAAAAATCCCCTACATTCACACTCCTCACATTTTAATCTGAGTAGCTTTTCGTCTGAAAGAGGGGTACCTTCTACTTCTTCTACAACTTGGTTGTCGTCTCCACAATTACCGCAGATTATATTTACTTCATACTGTCTTTTCTCTTCTACTTCTCTATCTGGGTTTTTTGTTTGTGTTTTTGTTATTGTTTCTAATAATCATTGCTCCAATTATTACAATCACAATCATTGGAAAGACGGCAGATATTATTTCTCCAGTAGATAATATATCTACCATTAATGTTGCCATACTTGTTGTGTTTGAACCACCACCAACAATTTCTTCTTCTACTAAGGTTTCTGTTACTTGGTTAATCACTAAAAAACTAACTGCAACAGCTATCATTATTATTGTGGTAAGGGAAATACCAATCCCCCCGATATTGGATAAAATACTTCCTCTCTCTTCCTCTTGGTCGTCATCCTCTTCATCATCGTCATCGTCAGATTCTTTTGTAATTGTTTCTGTTCTAATTGTGGTTGTTCCTAGTAAATCTCTTTCCTGTTGTTCTTGTTTGGAGATTGTTTTCTCTTTTGGTTTGAAGTCGCTTTTTTTCTTTATACTTTCTTGGACGTCATCAATAAAATTTCTACTATAATCTCCAACTAATTCTTCCTCTTTAATATCTTCCTCTTTCATTTAAAGGAGCCAACTTATTCCTTAGTTTTCTCAACTGGAATAATTACCCCTGCAGCTTCTGTCATAACATTCATGATATTACTCTTGCTATCTATGACATATTTTGTTCCTTTTTCTAAAGCGTTTTCAGTAGTCTCTAATGCTTTGTATTGAACAGCAGAACCTCTGAAGTTTGTTTGTATAGATTGGTTTACAACCTTAATCTTTTGTGCTGTTGCATCTGCAACCACAGTAATACTCTTTGCTTTACCCTCTGCTTCTAAGATTAGAGATTGTTTAACTCCATCTGCCATCTTAATTTTAGCTCTTTTCTCTCCATCTGCTTTTGTTTCAGCGGCGTTAGCTAAATCTATTGCGGCAGTCTTTTCGTTATCTGCTTTGATAATACTATTCATAGTTTCTTGTACGTCTTCTGGTGGAGATATTTCTTTCATCTCAACCCTAACAATATCAACTCCCCAGTTCGCACTTTCTTTATCTAAAGTTTCTTTTAAATCGTTGTTTAGTTTTCCTCTTTCGCTATTAACTTTAACAAAAGCCATATCACCAATTACATTTCTTGCTGTTGTTTTTGCAAGGTTTGTTACTTGTCTTTGAAAATCGTTTACATTATATAAACTCTTTTTCAAGTCTTCTTCGTTTTTATTAACTTTATAATATACTTGTAGATCAACCTTTGCGTTAAGATTATCTTTAGTAATTATATCTTGTGGTTCAACATCCATCATTCGTTCTGTTGTATTGATGTAAAATGTTCTCTGAATAATTGGTATAATCCAATTAAATCCTGGTGTTCCTATTTTACTAAACTTTCCTAGTGTTTCAATTATCGCTACTTCTTTAGGTCTTACAATTCTTATACCTGCTCCGAATATAACTAAGAGTGGTATAACCCATGCAGCAATTTTTGTTATTAATTCTATTTCCATTTTTTAATTTCCTCCAGCTTTCTTTTTTACTTCTCTAAACTTATCCTCAACATCAACATATCTTCTTATAATCCTTTTGACTGTCTCGGCCTTGCTCTTTTTCCATTTCTCTGAATATTTGTTTACTATCTTGTCCTCAATTTCGTCTGTGTATAATATCATTTGTGGCATTTAATTTCCTCCTTAGTTATATAATATGTTTAACTTCAAATATAATTCATTACAAGAAGCAACACATTCGTTAATATTGTTCTCAAAAAATCTAAGATCTGGTAAATTATAATCTTTACCAACATCATAGAACTTATATGTTGTTTTTTTCCCACAAACATCTACACATTTCTTATATATAATTTCTTCTTTAGTTATTTCGTTTGTTAAAATATTTAAACTATTAGTTAATAAAATCAAACCAATTAAAAACGAGAAAAATATTTTAAAAAACTTATCTATATGCCAATGGAAATGTTCCTCATGGAAATGGTGTTCTGTTTTTTTCTTCATTTGTGTTCCTCCTATTCATTATAATTATAGTTATAATTAACAAGTATATAAACATTCCTCTTAACTCAATAGTGGTACAATAATCTTCAAAAACCAAACCAATAGTTTGAAATATAGCAACACACCGATAACCCCTCCAACTATTATACCTATCGTGCCTATTGCTGCTGCGAAATATAGCAGCAAAACTTTCCAAAAGTCAAACAGTTTCTTATAAGTTAGTTTTGTTCTCATAATAATCTGCTGAGGATACCCTTGATTTTAGTCATGGGAGGAATTAGCACTCACCTCTTTCACTATTATTATCTCTTTAAGTTTTCTAGCATCCCCACCTGCAGCAGACACCTTCCCACACTTAATACATATATGAATTCCGTGCCAAAAACTACTCCAAGTCTTTCTTACTACATATTTAAATCCTCCACATTCACATAATGCCATTTTCTTTTAAAAGCCCCCATCTGATGGTGGGATTATTTTACTTTAATATTCAAGGAACAAGAGGAAAGAGGTGATACCAGAAAATTCATCTGCTTCGGAATCCTCTTGCTCTGTCTTGAAATGTTAGGAAATCTTGCGAGATAAAAGCAAATTAGTACGTATTAACTTTTGCTACGTTGTCAAACTGGTCTTTTCAGAACCTTAATACGTTTACGTCTTTCGCATTTCCTAACAACATATGAAATTTAATTCATATGTTAATATGCTTTAAAAGCAAGATACTCTTTGTCATCCAATACTGTTTCTACTTCTTTGTCGTTTAGTTCTCTGATGGTTTCTACTTTGTTGTGTTTCAAGAATGCTGCCAATGCGCTGTTCTTTGGTATCATCTTGTCTTCATCAAGTTTGAACCACAAACCAGATGTCTTCAATTTAGCTGCTTGAAGGTACCTTACAGTTGAAATGCTGACCATTTCTTCCCTGTCTGGATGTTTGCATAGGCAAACTGCTTTTTTCAATACTTCTCCTGGTTTAACTTGCACATCTTCAAGTGTTACAGAACTTATTTTCACAGTTCCTGGCTTTAGTGCAACAACTTCTTTGGTTCCAATTCCTGTGTCTAGTTCAGATTTCTCTTCTTCTATTTCCTTGTTTGTTTTTACTTCTGTTTTTTCTTCTTCCTTTTCCATTTTTATATTCCTCCGTTTTATTTGTTTAACAATAATAGGTTGATCCTATTGCAATACCAAAAGCTAATACTATAACTATAAGCATTGTAAAGAATACAACTCTGTATATTGTTTTTCTTGTTTCATCTTCCATGTTATTTTCCTCCATTAAAGTTGTCTCCTGCGCAACTCACTAAAACCTAATTTTCTTACTCCGTGCTTTTTCTCCATATATTCACAACATTCTTTGATTAGTTTTTCTTGGTAATGGCCTTTACATAATCCTTTCTTATAAACCTGTTTGCCACAGTACACGTCTTTGTGGTTTGCGTGGCGTATGTGGTTGCATCCTTCTTCATTCATTCTACTACCTCCTCTTCTATCTTAGTTTGTGTTTCTTGATCAATCTCCAAACCTTTTATTTGTAGTCTTGAAACCAAATCATATAACACCTTCTTTGATAAAAAATATTTGTGTCCAGCAGAATCTTTTTTATAATTAGATAGCCCAAACTTCCTCAAACATTTACCAACCCATGTTGATGTTGGTTTAGATTTTTTGAATATTGTTTTCTCTTGGTCTCCATAACTATCAATTTTTTCTACAAAAAATTCTTCTAATAAATTATCTTTTATTTCTTTTACATAATAATATCTTTCTTCATCAACAATTTTAGTCATGCTTTCTATTAATTTGTGTTCCCATGAACCCTCTAACTCTTCGTCTTCTTGGCCTTCTTTTGTTTTTCTAATTGCATACTCTTTCATTTCATCATAAACGTCCTGGCCAACCAAACTAGCTATTGCTAAGATTGGTCTCCATAATTCATAATCTCTATTATCTATATTTTCTATCTTTCCTTTGTGTTCTTCTAAATGTGTGTAATAATATAGAATCGCTTTCCAATTTTCTAAAGCAAATATATATTCCATGCTTCTTATATTTTCCCAAACACCATCAACATCTTCATCTGGGTATTCTTTTGCTCTTTTGTCGTCTGGTTTTGCTCTGTGCATAATAACTTTAATACATCTGCTTGGTAATGCTCCACCCAACCCACTTATATTTGCTATCATCTTAGGGCAGTATACTTCAAATTTTCTTACAATCCATTTCTTCCCTTCTTGTTCCATCCTAGCAACTTTCATTCCTTTTTTATATCCATTGTTTAATAAACATTCAATATCTTTATCTTCTTTTGATTGGTCTTTTCTTCTTTGTGTTTCATATTCATCAATGAATAGTGTTGGTTTGTTTTGGCTTATCAATCTAAACAAAACTGCGTTTGTTAAACTTCCTAGATATTCAGAATTAAAACACATCTTTGAAGCCAATTGCATAACTTTGCTTTTTGCTGTATTCTTCAAACCATGTAAATGTACATAAGGGTATGAGAAAAACAAATTAAAGAAGTATGTTCCTATTGTCCATATTGAAAAGAACGTGTATGATTCTTCATCTATGAAATCAATATATTTTTCATACTCTTTTTTAATATCATTAAATAATTCTTCTGGTGTTGCTTTCAATAATGTATAATCATCATTAAGGAACTTTTTTATGTCTCTTGCTGGCCATCTTAATTTATCCATCAACAAATCTGTTTGTATTATAAAACCCCTCTCTTTTAAGTCTTCAAGCGTTAAAACTTCTCTATTGCTCCCAATAAGGACTGTTTGCTTCTCTTTTACATAAACGGGGACTTCTTTCTTCCCTATTTTCTTAATCCTCTTTACTTTGGTGTTCATTTTCAATCCGAAGCAATATATCTCCGTTTCAAGGCCATTCGGCCATTCATCTTCGAGTTTAGTGACACTTGGATGAAGTGTCACTTCTGTATCATCATCAAACACCAACAATTCATCCTTTTTAATACTTAAATCTGACACTTGTGACACTTGTGACACTTTTTTGGCCAGGGGAGGGGGGGTAGGTATGACACTAGTAGGTGTGTTATTATATATATTATTTTTTAATCTATCCCCCTTATAAGTGTCACTAGTGTCACTAGTGTCACTAGTGTCACTACGTAAATTGTCGCATTTGTCACTAATTTTTACATCCAAATCATCCATTTTTATATTTTTTAATAAAACAAAACCTCTTTAATTTTCTATGATGTTCTAACATATTTTGTGCTTCACTCAAACTAAGATCAGAATAAGTTTCCCATCTATGTAAATTATTCATAAATACTTTTACATAATACATTTATACTTCCTCTTCTTTGATTAATTTCCTTACAGCTTTATTAACAAAATTCTGCATGGTTGGATAATCTATTTTCTTTCTTTCTATAATAGATTTAATTTGTTCATACAGTTCATTATCAACATCTACCATTACCATATTTAATACCTCCATACATTTAATATATTTAGAATAGGTAAGAGGTATATAAACAAGTGTAAAAACTATTGAGTGAACACAACTACCAAGAAATAGTAATTAATATTACAACAAGCACCACAAAGATCCCCCACAATAAGTTCCTAATAGATTTCAATTCATCATATACATCTACTATTGTTTTCATTTTATATATTATAATATTGTTGAAAGTTAAGTTGAAAGGGGGGTTTATCTGTGTCTTGTCTTCCAAACCCCCATTTTCTAAGGGTTCTTATACGATTTGAGGCATTATAAGGCTTTTTTTGTCCTTTAATATTTCTTTCTTATGCCTTTGGATTGTTTTAAGAGACCAACCCATTTGATTCGCTATTTCCTCTAATTTTAAGTCTTGTTTATATAAAAACAAGAAGTAATCATCGTCGAATTGCTTCCTACTCTGTTGTTTGTCCTTCTTTCCGCCATTCATCATATATTCATCAAGTTCCTTCAAAAATTTCTCTTTAGCAAGTTCATAAGGTTCTATAATTTCTTGTGGAGGCAATTTTGTTGCGTGCCTTTTATAAGCATACTTTAATCCTTTAATATTTAATCTTAAGAACTTAAAATAGATTTTTCCAGTCCTAGAATTTGTTTGGAGAATATAAGGTTTTGAATATGATCTTTTTGTAGCAGGATTGATGTGTAACATTTCTAACTGCATATGAACCAAACTTCTTGCTCCCTTCTCTAAGTAACTGAACATAGGACAAGTGAAAATTAAGATTTGGTTCCTTGCCCTTGTTGTTTGGAGAAAAGAAAAGAACATCTGATTAAGTTTGCTCTGCCAACTCCTGGCAGCAGATCCACTTCCTACTGCACCAACCTCCTCAAATAAAAAAGGAGTTCCTGGTTTTGTGTTTATAGGTATTTTTGTTTTCTTTATTAAACTTTCAAAACGAAATGCAACGTTTTCTTTTACATTAAAGTTTGTTCCTACCTCTTTAGATATATCGTTTGCTAAATCTAAACCAGCATAAGTTTTCCCAGAACCAGTAGCACCATTAATAATAATAATAACGTTCTTGTTTTTTTTGATTCTTCCAACAGCCCATTTTACTATTGGATCGCCTTTGATTAAATTCATTAAGTTCCAACACCCGCCTCATCAAAATGGTTTAAGTTTTTTAATAATTCACCAAGAATGTCTAATCTCTCTCTATACAAATAAACAACATACATTTCATATTCTGTTCCGAACACCAAATTTGTTTCATTCTGTTTGTGTTTCTGTATATCTTTTGTTTCCTCAGAATATGCACGAAAACTTTCTCCTGTTTTTGGATTGTTGATTAACCACATCTGATGATTATATTCTTCTTTTGCGTTTTTAATATTCTTATCACTTTCTTTAATCTTCTCTTCAATATCATCATGATTATCGTAATATGGTTTCATAATGACCTCAAAGCTTCTAATTGTATTTATAAAAATCTCTCTTTGGTTAGGTATTATAACTTGTCTTTCAACACCACCAATGAATTTATAACCAACCCCGCCAGGTATCATTTCTTTTGATCCTTCATTTAAACATCTATCAAACGCACGCATAGCAATTTCTTTAATGGTTCCACCACTACCACCTTGATAATTTTCACTATCCTCAACCTCAAACTCATCAGGAATATCTTGTTTCATAACCCAACCCTGCAGAATTCATATAATTTATAAACTTACATATATATAAGTCTTTACTTTTTCAACACAAAACTATTTAAACTTTTAAATTCTAAACACTGTTAACATTAAAAAATATCAAAAAAAAAGGTGTTAACATTCTTTTATGGCTACCATAGGGCAAATGCTTAAGGCAAGAGGAATAAGAGCTAGAGCAGAAGCAGAAGCACAGAGGAGGAGAGGAGTTCCAGAGAGTCAGATTTCTTTAGGTGGTGGTGGAGTTAGTGCGTTAAGAGCATTAGAAAGATTAGAAGCAAGAAGCCCACAACTTAGCAGAGATATATCAAGGCAAGTCGCACAGAAAGTAGCAGACATACAATTAGGATCAAGAGTTGTTGGGGGTAGTGGTGTTGGCGCAGGAGGAAGAACAACAGGAAAAAAACCAACAAAACCAAAAGGTTTAAGTGATTTTCAATTAAAGAAAGCAAGTTCATTAACAGAAGCAGCACAGAAATTAGAATTTGGGAAAGTGATAGCACCACAACAAACAACCGTTTCTTTTTTTGAAGGTGCAGAAACCAAAATAAGTCCAGGAGTAGAAGCAAAGCTAAAAAAGTTAGAGGAAGAAAGAATTGGTTTAGTTAGAGCAAAAAGAAGAATATCATTAATAGAATCATTTAGTATTATCCCATCTGTTCAAGCATCACAATTCCAAACAATAAGAGGAGCACAACAAACACAGTTTGAAAAACTATTAACTCCTAGAAAAAAGATTACAGGAGAAGCAGCACAGGAAGCGTTTGGAATGATGGGAGGAGCAAGACCTTTATTCAAAACAGAGCCACCAATATCTAAAACACAATTAGAGTTTATTTCTGAAAGAGGATTTTTAACAGATATAACTAAAGGTTTTAAGAAAGACGAAGCAGGAATTATCACAGTCCCAGAAGAACAGTTCGCAGATATAAGTTTACAGTTTGAAAAGACAGAAGCAGCAAGACAAAGAGTATTAAGAGAACAAGAAGCCAAACAAAAGAAAGAAGATGAAAAACTATTCAACAGATTGAACAAAGCAATTAGTGGAGCAGACATTCCAGGAGGAACAGGAACCGTTGGAGAGTTCTTTGGTAAAATAGAAACTTCTGCAGTAGGAACAAGAGACTTTTTTGATAGAGCTATTGGAAAATTAAAAGGCAGAGCAGACACCACAGAACAATTATTAAAAAACTTAGACAAGATTTCAAAAGGAAGAGACATAACCAAAATACAACCAGGAACAATTAAAGCACAAGCAGCAGGAACATTAAGATTAGGTAGGGAACTGTTTGGAGAAATAGCAGGAGCAGCAGAGGTAGGAAAAACAAAACCTCTTAAAGTCCCAATAATAATTGGAGCAGCAGCAGTTTTTAAATTAGGCAGAGGAAAACTTTTAAGAATATTACCTAAGACAAGAAAAGTAGTTATTGGAGCAGAGGCAGGAGCAGTTGGAACATTCGTAGGAGTAACAGGAGCAGAGTTATTTTTCGCAAAAGATTTAGCAGAAAGAGAAAGAATAAGAGGCAAAAGATTAGCAGAGTTAGGGGCATTTGCGGCAGGATTTAAATTAGTCTCCAAACCAGCAAGAAGATTTGAATTTAAAGCAGCCAGGAAAAAAGAACTTACATCTATTGATACTTTTATTAAAGACTTTGGAATAAAAGCAGAAGCCCCTTATGTTAAATTCCAACCAGGAATAAAAACCCAGGTTGTTACTAGATTAGATATTATAGGAAAACCCTTTAAGGTTGAAGTTCCGATTACAAAAGGAACGCAGCTCCAATTATTCCCAAAAGAAGTTGGAACTCTTGTTAAATTAGGATTAACAAGCAGAGGTATTGAAACACAATTCATAAGACAGTTTGGTTTAGATATACCAGGAAGACCTTTTAAACCACCAACACTTAAAAGGTTTGATGTGGGACTAGCCAGGTTTGTTGATATATCACCAACAACCAGATTTGATGTTGCTTTTGGTAGAGCAGGGAAACCACCAATACAAAGAAGTTTAATAGATGTTGTTAGGATTGTTTCTCAAAGACGAAGAACATTATTTGATAAAGAGTTTTTAGGAGCAAAGATAGGGAGAACATTCCAGGAAACAGTAGTCAAGACTACAACAAAGAGCAGGTTTGGAAAATTAGTAGAGCCAGAGTTTCTTGTTGATTTACCAAAAGGATTTAAACCATTAGGAAGATTAGGTAGAAGTAAAAGAGCAGAACTAAGAGGGCAAACAGTTTCAGAACTATTAAAAGAAACAAGCGACTTTGGTTTTAAATCATTATTAAGAACAGAGAAAGCGGAGAGGTTTAGTAAAGTGAAGGACATGGTTAAGAGTGCAAGTAAATCCAGGAGTAAAAGTAAAATAGATATTCTTTCTATTGTTTCTCAAGCTTCTTTATTGAGACAGTTATCTCTACAACAACAAGCACAATTAACAAGACAAGGAAGTTTCTTAGAACAAATAGGTATAGTAAAACAAATATCACAACAAGCACAAAGACAGAGACAGAGGTCATTACAAGACACCTTAGGATTAACAGAATTAGTTAGTGATTTAGCAAAACCAGGAGATCCATTAAGACCTTTTTTCCCAGGTGGGGGGGGGAGAGGTAGAGATATTATAGAAGAGATAACCAAACCAAGAAAAGGAAAGATTGGTATTCCTGAGTTTGATAGAAAAAGATTTAAAGTTGAGAGAGTAACAAAGAAAAAGAAACCAAAAAGATTAGGAAGATTCCAACCCTCTATTGTTGGTTTGATAGAAGGGAGACAAAAGATTGCAAGGAATTTCCTCACAGGATTAGAAGTTCGTGGTGTTCCAAAAGGATTTGATATAAAGTTTTAGCAAGGGTGGAGATTAAACAGATGACAAAAGAAAAAAACATATGGAAAACAATAGGAATTGTTTGTATTGTTTTATTAGTTCTTGAAACATTATTTATAATATATCTTTTTGATTTAGGAAACGAAATGATTGAACAAGAAAACGAATGTATTGTAAATGTTTGTAGAGATTATGATGCTTTTTATTATGATGAAGTAGATGAGTTATGTTATTGCTTTAATGATGGAGAAGAGTCTGCAAGTTACGAAGAATATTTAGGAGGAAAATAAAATGCCATACGATTTAGTAGATGCGTACTTAGAAATAAAAGAACTACAAGAGAACATGATTCTTATAGTTCAGAAACTAAAAGAAAAGAAAATAATTGAGGAGGAACCAGATGGCAAGGAAAAAGAAAAGGTCAGCCCTTGATAGTTTAAGTGGAGCTGCTTTGGGTGTAGGAAAATTAGGAGTAGGGTTGGGAGTTAGTGGAGCTGTGATTGGAAAGGTAGCAGCAGTATCACCAAGCGTTGCACCACTCTCAAGTGGAATAAGTACAGTAGCAAGTTTCGCACCAATAGCAGTAACAGCAGTTGTTGGCAAAGGAGTTCTTGGCGGACTAAAGGAATTAAACAAAGGAGCAAGTAAGTTCTACGATAAGAAAGGCAGAGCAAAGAAGGGGTTGTTTTAAATGGGCGGCTTTAAAAAGAATAAGAAAAGGAAACAGGAAAAGGTTCCAAACGTTATAAAACAAATTGATGATGCTTATAACAAAAGCCCAATAGCAAGAATGCTAACAGGGAAGAGGAGGTAAAGATGGGAGACGGATGTCATTAAAAAATAAGAGGTATTAAAATGAGAGGAATATATGATTTAAATCCAGGAACAACAAAAACAATAACACGAACAACAATTACTACTGGTTCAAGTAAGAAGAAAAAGAAAAAGAAAATAGGAGCATCAAGAAAACAATTCTTTGGAGCAAGTAAAGGTTCAAAGATTTCAGCAAGAGAAGGACTAACTGGTTTGTTTAGGGGAAGGGGATTAATCTAATGAGTTTCTTAGATAATCTCAAGAGAGGATTCAGTAAGATTGGATTAAAGATTGCTCAGTTCAGAGAGCAAAGAGCAAGACAAGCTCAAATAGTTTCTGAACAAAATCTAAGAGAAGCAGAGATAAGAGAGAAGGTTAGACCAGAAGCAGAGAAAGCTTATTGGGATGAAAAAGAGAAAGTAATAAAAGAGGAAGAGATTTCTAAAGCAAAACAAGCAGCAAGACCAAAACCTATTCAACAATCTTATTCTAAACCTTTAATACAGCCCCCAGCTATAAGTAAAGGTTTATTATCTGGTGGCTTTAATCAGCCACCACTTTCTAATCAAGGAAATGGAATGGCAGACTATGATTTCTTAGGAACAAAAGGAAACAAGAAACAAGGCAAAGAAAAAACAATAGGAGATATGATTAAATATTAAAATGGGATTATTAGAAGGAATGGGATTAGCAACTGCAAACGCAGAAAGGAAATGGCAGGAAGACCAAGCCAGTAAAGAAAGGAAATTTCAGAAAGGAATGACTAGAGAAGATAGTGTATTAAAAGTATTGACCTCTGATTCTCATTTAGATGTACAACAAGACAAAGAACTTATCAGATGGCAACAAGAGATGAACTCAGAGATAAGGGAAGTTGTTTACAAACTTAAAGGGTGGGTTCAAAATGACCAAGGTAATTGGATTGAACCAGAAAAATGTGAACCATTGGCAAATGATTTATTTATTAACAATATTATTGTTAGTGAGTGTAAGCCATACCTTTCTAAAAACTTTATCAATTCTAACATGGACGAAAACAGATTATTGATTAAATTAAAAGGAACCATGAAATCTATTACCAACTCAATGGCAGATGGCTATGATAGGTTTGGCATCAAGTTTATTGATTATGATATTATTTTAGATATAATTAAAGGGTTAATTGTTCCAGCAGCGTATAGAGCTATTAACGGCTGGACAAAGAAAACAGATTCAACCATAACAAAATCTATACATACAGTTATGGATACCCCACAACAACCACAAAAGAAATGGGTTCCTGGGTTTTGATCGCCGCCTTTGTTAGTCTGCAAGACATAGGAGGATTGTAGAATGGCAAGTTTAATACCTTTATTAGACCAAGTAGATTGGTGGTCTGTAGTAGGACAATCAGTTTATTGGATTGGAATAATATTAGGAGCAGTAGCAATATTGGCAATGTTTATTATTGCATATTATTTCATGCAGTTCAAAATAAAGGTAACTGAGTTTCCTTTATATGGAAGCGGAAAAGATGGTATCTTTTCTGTTGGTGCAAAAAGAAAGAACAGGGTTAGATGGATTAATAATAGAACAGCATGGAGAAAGATGCTTCCGTTGTTCAACAAAAAAGAATTAGAGCCATTTGATTCAGAGTTTATATATCCTGGCAAAGGAAAAAGTGAGGAGATATACGCCTTCACAATTAATGATGAATGGACACCAGGAAGAATAAACATAGACAAAACAGAAGACGAACTAAGACCAGAAATAAACCCAGTTCCTTATTACATAAGAAACTGGCAGTCATTAACACACAACAAATTAGCAGAAGAGTTTGCTAAGCCAGGGTTTTGGGAAGAGAACAAATACCTTTTCATTACGCTTGGAGTGACAGCTTTGAATGTTATACTATGCGGAACTGTTGTTTGGCTGACTTACAAATATGCAGCAGCAGGAAGAGATGATGCACAAATGATTACTAGCGCAATAAAGAACTTCGCAAATATTGCAGGACAAGGAGGAGTAATACCAGCATAATGAAAAAAACTTTATTTATTTTTTTCTTTGTATTTGTTTTCTTAGCTTCGTCTCTACCAGCACAAACACCATCTATTAAATTAAACGAAAACAAGACAACTATTTTTCAGACAACCACACCTTTTGTTCAATTAGGAGAAGGCAATATAACTTTTACACTTATTAATAGAAGCGAATATTGGGATAATTTAAATACTCCTGCCGATATAAATACTGGAGATATTACAGATGATGGAACATATATTTTAAGTGCAGAAGAAAACAACCTTAATGTTAATAGAAGTAATTTCTGGAATGATTTTAATGTTTCAACAGATTTAAACTACTTGCTCCTTTTATACTGGACAAATATAACAGGTAGACCAACACTTTTATCTGATTTCATAGATGATATTTTATGGACTTCTGGATTTAATACAACATTTGATTCAAGAGATTCTGATACTACTTATACACATCTAACAAACTTCACAGATGATTTAGAACACGTTGAAGATAATGAAAGTTTTAATGAAACTTATACTGATAATTTGTATGCTGATATTTCTGTTACAGGAGATAATAGTTCTTGGAATGAATCTGGTGCTAGTAATTTATATATCTCCAAACTAGGTGATTTAACTCCAACAGGAAATTACTCTTTTGATTCAGGTACTTTATTTATAGACTCAACTAATAATAGAGTTGGGATTGGGATAATAAATCCATACTCAGGCTTACATTATCAAGGAGATATTTTTTATTTGACTCCTAATGCTGGTACAAATTCAAGTGATAATATAACAATTAAAAATTATGCAACTGCTAATTCAACTGGTGCCCCAAATATTATATTAAAAACATCTGATATAGATGGAGCTTATGGCACAAGTGTTGGTACATTGTATTTAATTGGTGGTTCAAAAACAACGCTTTATGGTGGAATTGGTGGTGGTGGAGGAAAAATATCTCTCCAAGGTGGGCGAGGAAGAGATTCAGCTAATAATCCATCCAGTTATGCTCCAATTTTATTGCAGTC
>SDBU01004756.1_pt1 | contig 16523 bp, 16 predicted proteins | sample 2277071 | NCBI WGS metagenome assembly SDBU01 (sample SAMN10397929, study PRJNA504765) | marine sediment metagenome | isolation source: marine sediment core GS08_GC12, 126 cmbsf | place: Arctic Ocean: Gakkel Ridge, Loki's castle | collected 2008
TAGTGAGGTTAAGGGTGTTCTTGGTTGGGCTGGGGGAAAGGGAGTGGCTACTCTAGATGAGAAGACTATCGCCAAACTAGACTACGTGCCTCGTCGTCTGGGCGTTCTATCTCAGACGACCCAGGTACCAGCTCGCTTTACCGAATTTGTAAAGAAGCTATTGGATTCTGCCTTCATTAGAGATTCTGAGCTGCGGGTAATTGATACCATATGTCACGATATCAGAAAACGGCAAGCCGCAGCTCTTGAACTGGCTAATAGGGTGGACTTGATGCTGGTTATCGGTGGGCATAACAGCGCTAATACCAATCGCCTTGCCGAGTTATGTTCTACAGTGACTGAAACGTATCTGATTGAGACAGCAGAGGAAATTCAGCCATATTGGCTTCGGGGTAAGTATCATATAGGGGTAACTTCTGGCGCATCCACTGCTGAACAGACTTTGAATGAAGCGTTGAGTAAGCTGGAAGCATTGGCTCACCTTTAGGGCTAAATGATATAATTTGGCTAAGGGGGAATAGAAAATGGCAGGGAAGAAAAGAATTGGCATTTTGACTGGGGGTGGAGATTGCCCCGGGCTGAATGCTGCTATCAGAGCCACCACTAAAACCGCCATTCAGGAAGGCTATGAGGTGATAGGAATTTGGAATGGCTGGAAGGGTTTAATTGACGATGAATATGAGATATTGGATAGAATTAAAACCTCAGGAATTATTGATAGGGGCGGTACAATTTTAGGGACTTCAAGGCTTAGCCCCTTCCGGGTTGAAAATGGAGTTCAACGGGTTTTTGATGGATTTAAAAAACTGGAATTGGAAGCCTTGGTAGTTTTGGGGGGGGACGGTACCCTGACCGTAGCCAGTAAATTATTTGACATGGGTCTCCCGGTGATAGGTATACCTAAAACCATTGATAATGATATAGAAGGAACCGATTACACTATAGGATTTCAAACCGCTGTCCAGGTTGCTACTGATGCTCTGGATAGGCTTCGTTCCACTGCTGAAAGTCATCATAGAGTAATGCTTCTTGAAGTGATGGGGCGCCATGCCGGGTGGATTGCTACCTATGCTGGAATGGCTAATGGAGCTGATGCTATCTTAATCCCTGAGATTCCCCTGGATAAAGAAAAAATAGAGGAACTGTGCCAGATGCTGAAGATTAGGAAGGAAAGGGGTATAAATTTTAGCATTGTAGTCGTGGCAGAAGGAACAAAATTAGATGGGGGAGTTGTAGCACGGGAACTTCTTGATATAAACACGAATGAAAAGCGAGAAAGGTTAGGTGGGGTGGGGATAGAGTTAGGGGAAATTATTGAGGCCAGAACCGGGCTAGAGACCAGAGTTTCTTCCTTGGGCTATATTCAGAGGGGAGGGACTCCAGTGGCTTACGATAGAAGTCTGGCTACAGCTTTCGGAGTAAAAGCGTTTGAGCTTATTAAACAAAGAAAATATGGAGAGATGACCGCTTTGAAGGGAAACAAGATTAGCAGTGTTCCACTAGAAAAAGTGGCAGGTAGAATAAAGACAGTGTATCTTAATGCCTATAGAATAGCTGAACGGTTTTTCGGTTAGGGGAGAGAAGATGAAAGAAAAACTGGAAGAACTAAAAGAAAAAATAATGCCAGACGGAAGGGCAATGATATTAGCCTATGACCAGGGCTTTGAGCATGGACCAAGAGATTTTTTAGGAAATCGGGAAAGCGCAAATTTGGAGTATATCTTAGATATAGCCAAAAGAGGGAGATTTACCGGGATAGTATTGCATGCCGGGCTGGCAGAGAAATACAAGTCTGAGATTCGGGATTCAGAGGTGCCACTGATTCTCAAACTGAATGGGAAATCAGAACTTTATACCCAAGATGACCCTTATTCCCCCCAGCTTTATTCGGTAGAAGATGCTCTGGCTCTGGGGGCTACCGCTGTGGGGTATACAGTTTATTCAGGTTCAAAATATGAAGACCAGATGAATAAGGAATTCGCTCAAATAATCAGACAAGCCCATAATAAAGGAATTCCGGCAATAGGATGGATGTATCCCCGAGGCAAATCCCTTTCCGATAGGAAGTCAGTCTCAAAAACAGTTGAACTGGCAGTTGAGGAGCAGCAGGGAACGAACTTAGCCATAGATGAAACCCCTTCTATCGTAGCTTATGGAGCAAGAATAGGACTGGAATTGGGAGCCGACGTAGTAAAAATTAAATATACCGGCTCTATAGAAAGCTTCCGCTGGGTGGTGCAGGTGGCTTCTCCAACTAAAGTAGTTATGTCTGGTGGCTCAATGACCAGGACAGACGAAGAGTTTCTTTTAAGAGTAAAGGATGTTTTAGCTGCTGGGGCGGTGGGAATAGCAGTAGGCAGAAATGTCTGGCAACGCAAAGACCCGTTAAAAATCAGTGAGAAAATACATCAGATAATCTTTGGGGCTTAATCGTAAGATCTTATTAGCAATCCATTACAAGATTAGGTTTAATATTCCACCGGCTACTAAGGCGGTAGTAATCATTATTCCTGCCGCTTTGAGCAAATTTACCACGCCAAGCTCCCTGAGAAGAACGACAAAAGTAGCAGTACACGGGAAAAACATGGCTAGAACCACGCTGCCGACAACCAACTGCTTGGCAGTTAAGGCTAGTGGAGCCAGCATACCCAAGGCTACATCTTTGCGCAGGAAGCCAATAACCATAGCGGTTACTGCCTCCTTGGGTAATCCTAGGAGACCGGTTACCACCGGTGCGGTAAAGTTAGCAATAGCATTAAATACACCTAAGCTATAAAGTATATTAATTATCAGGATAGCACCTAGAATTATGGGGATAGCTTCTCTCAAAAAACCATAGACCCTCATCCAGAGTTTTTGAAATACGGTTCGCCATGGTGGCAAACGATAGGGTGGTATCTCTATTAACAGCTCGGGGCTGAATCCTTTTACCAGTCGGCTGAGTATGACTCCTAAAATAATCCACACTACGAATAGTGAGCCATAAACAATGGCTACATACTGCACACCATGCTGACTAACTAATCCCAAAATCATTGCCTGGAGGGCGGCACAGGGTATAGCAATAGATATTAGTGTGGCCGCAATAAATCTCTCTCTCTTGCTTTCCAAAATACGGGTGGCTAAGATAGCCGGCACATTACAGCCAAGCCCAAGCAAGGTGGGAATGATAGCGTAACCGTGCAAGCCCAAACGGTGCATAATAGCATCCATCAGAACTGCTAACCGCGGCAGGTAACCTATGTCCTCAAGCAGACCCAGCACCAAGTAGAAAGAGACAATGTAAGGTAAAACCATGCCAAAGGGGACAAAGAGGCCAGTGGTCAATAAGCCAAATGATTCAACAAAGTTCACTTCACCGCCGATTATCTTACCTATCAGGATATCGTGGAAAAGGCCAGCACCGCCTAGGAGGTCGCTTAACCTCAATATTACTGGTGCCCACAGATTGTCAAATAAGGGCTCGAGCAGATAACTAATCAGGCTCTCACCGATGAAACGGATTACCAAAAAGGCACTGGCAAGAACAGCTAAAGCTATGATTACTCCGGTTAATGGTTTTACACTGGCATCCTGTAAACGCTCCAGCCAGGTGTGGTGGCGATGGGTGATACGCTGAATCTGGTCTATGATATCGCCGATAGCCGTCCAGCGCTCATCACGACTACGGACAGGAATATCAGGTGAGGTTGCTTTAGGCAGGCTGTTAACCAGTTCCTTTATCCCCTGACCAGTTACAGCTACAGTGGGAATAACTGGCACCCCTAAAAGCTCCCTTAGCTTGTCCAACTTAATATGAATTCCTCGGTGCTCAGTATCATCCCAAATATTTAGAGCGACTACTACTGGTATATTTTTTTCCAGTAGCTGTAAGGTTAAGTAAAGGTTCCTCTCCAGATTAGTGGCATCAACCACATTTATGACTACATCTCCATCGTTGAGCATCTCGGAAGCAATCTTCTCAGCTTTAGAGGTTGGTTCCAGGGTGTAGGTACCCGGCACATCAATAACCTCAGCCCTTTCATCCCCCAGTTTCATGGAACCCCGAGTGTAGTTTACCGTAGTTCCCGGATAGTTAGAAGCAATGACATGAACGCCAGTCAACCGAGAAAAGACAACGCTCTTGCCTACATTGGGATTGCCCATCAGTAATATTTTCATATTATTACCTAATCTAGTTCAATTATTATTTTATTAGCCATACCGAAGCCAATAGCCAGTTGAGTGGTATCTAACTGAATGGTTATCGGCCCACGCATAATCATAGAGCTAACCTTGGTTATTCTCTTAGTTGGTCTAATTCCTAGAGCACTAAGGCGGTTAATCAAGCTCCGACCACCATTAATTTCAACTACTATTCCACTTTGCCCAGCCTGCATTTGGCGCAGAGTTGTCCATTTACCACGAGGCATAGCTAAAACGAGTCCTTCATATTAATCATTGTTGCCATTTGTATCTCCAGTATTAACGCAAATGCATCTTATTTGCAATGGCTAGACCAAAAAAATTATTCCTCCGCTTTCCGGCATTCAGGGCAATAGCCTGTCATGCGAATTTCAGTATCAATAATCTCAAAATCTTTGGCTTCAGAAACATTCCTTTTTACGTAACGAGCTAACGGGTAGCGAAACTCAATAACTCTGCCACAACCAAGGCATACCAGGTGATGATGCTCAGAGGATGGTTTCATCTCGTAGTGGTGGTGGGACTCATCAAAATGGACTTCCTCTACCAGATCTAATTCTTTGAACAGTTGAAGGGTTCGATAAACAGTAGATAAACTAAGGTGAGGGTATCTCTGCCGTGACCGACGATAGATTTCATCAGCATCCAGGTGTCCCTGTCCCTGGTGAATAATATCCAGAATTAAGGTACGTTGATTAGTAACCCTTCTCCCGGTGGAACTTAATGTTACTCGATTCATTTGCTTGTTCTATTGCTAATGCATAGTATTTGCAATAATTATAGCAGATAAATATACTGCTGTCAACTGTTTTTTATTCCCACAGTTCCTTGATATCTTTTTCTGTCTGTTGGCTAGTTTCAGATTGTTCGGCAGGTATAAAGGTTTGGTAAGATTGGGCCGAGCCGTACTCAAGAGGCTGGAACGGCACCGGCATCGGCACAGCGTGGCCGAAAATGAGAGCTTGTTGTTTGGGCGCTAGCCTGGATAATACCGATTTAAGCGCGCTCTTGCCAGACACCCCTGCCAGCACACTATCAATGTCCTTTTCATTATCCAGCAGGCAGGTTATTTTAGTTCCCATCTGCGACATAACCTCAGCATCAATACCGCTGGGTCGTTGGTCAATTACCAATAAAGTAACATTATACTTACGCATCTCGCGGGCGATAGTGCCAAAGATGGTGTGGCTGGCTGCTTCTGGATTGAGGAATTTATGTGCCTCTTCAATGGTTATTACCAGAGGGGTAGGTTTGGCAATATCTTCAGCCATTGCCTTCTCCATCCTCTCCTGATATTGGGCATAGATGCGGCGGGCAAGCATATTGGCTACCAGAATGTAGGTAGTGGTATCCCGGTATCTACCAAACTCCAGTACCACATGTGTACCTCGGTCAAGATGTTCAAGAATATGGCTGACAGCATTAGTCGGGGTATGAGGCTCGATAAAAGGAAGCCGCCTGATGGTCGCCAGACCTCGCTGCAGATTCTGAAAGGTGCTCTCATGTATATGTAGCTTTTCTAACAACTCTCCGGTCTCGTCCGAGCCTTTCAAGTCCAGAGCTCCCTGTAACCAGTCCTTACCAAACTGTCGGCGTAGCTGATAGACAGCTTCAACTGCTGGTTCGGTAAGGTTCAGTGTCTGACGGAGTAATACTATGTCTTCCGGTTCTATCTCATCGTAGCCTATCCTGACCACAAAGTCGGTGCTAACCCCTCGCCGCCGCGAGTTTTCTTCATCAAGAGTAAACACGGCTACCTTTGATGGAAAAAGCTGCTTTAAGGCTTTAACCGGTGGACCTCCCTCCCTGGTTCCCGCCCAGCCATACTCATTGTGCATGTCAAAGATTAAGCTCACCGCTTTGCTCTTCTGCAGTATGCCAATAAGCAGAATCCTGGTAAGGAAGGTTTTTCCGGTGCCGCTCTTACCAAAGATACCATTGGAACGTTTAACGAACTCTTCCAGATTGAGGCAAAGTTTGGTCTCCATATCCAGCGGATTACCAATGTGAAATCTCTGTTCATCCTCTTTACCAAAGACCAGTTGCATATCCTCTTCTGAAGCCAGATTTACCGTAGAGAAATGGCTGGGAACCGTCTTAACCGGCTGTGGTCCCTCAATCATACTGGCAACATCACCACCGATAGTCAGCATGGGCAGAACGTGCAGTGTTCCATAGGTGCTGGCGCCAGCCAATACCTCAGTAATAAACGGGTCGGAAGCATCAGGCGGGGTAATGGTAAGCTTCTGGTCTATCACTCCCAGGCTGACATCGGTTATCATACCGTAAAAGCGCCGTTTCTGCCCGTCAATGGTTACATGGCGACCGACCGTTATATCCTCAATCGACACCGAGCTATCCAGTCTGACCTCTATCCCTTTATCTAATGAACCAGAGACGACGATGCCCAATCCCTGGGTGTTCTGTTGAGTCATTGTTTAATCCTTCCCAGGATGGCTTTGAGCCGATTAAGCTCTCCGCTAAGCAATATGGCCAGTTCTTTACCAGCGGCTACCAGAAAGGTATGATGGTCTTCATAGACCTGGCTCATCTGGCGCAAGCAGGCAGCAGTTAACTCCTCGGCGGAAACCGGCAGATGAGTGTTGAGTAAGATATTGAAAAAATCAAACGATTGGCTGAAATCTTTTATTTCCTCAGAGGAGCACAGGTAGACAAAACCGTGGATGCGGGCTGGCTTGGGCGGCAGGTAGTGAAACAGTTTTTCGTCCTGCCGGTGCCCCACCACTAACGTACTGAATTCACTACGCAGTAGCTTGAGCAGTTGGGGGCTTGACTGGTAAATTGCCTCTTCGCTGGTCTCGTTCTTACCCCTGGCAATGGGGCGTCGTCCCGGCTCAAGGCTGGTGGTGGCTGCGTTAAAGACAATGCCGTATATCTCCACTGGCAAATCTGTGGTCTTTACCAGGCTGCCCAGAGGCGGCGACTGATAAAGCTCGTAGCACTGGGCAACAAAATCAGTGGTGCTGGCTTCAATAACCTCACCCACTCTTTGCACTGATAACCTCCTAGGATTAAATCCTAAAGTCGCTTCGCTCCAAATCCTAATTGTGAAACTCTAATATCTAAGCACTAAATCCTAAACAATATCAAATAACTAAAATCCAAAGAAACTAAGCGATTTTGAATTTGAAATTTAGAAATTAGAATTTGTTTAGAGTTTAGAAATTAGTATTTAGTATTTATATTTTACCTGTATCCTATTTCTTTTTATCCTTTTTCTGCTTGGGCTTCTTCACATTCTTTCTACCCTTAGTCCCCATTTGTTTCACCTCCTAGTATTTAGCCACTTTTTCAGCTCATCCCTCGCCTTTTGAGCTGGGTCTTTTATTTCTTCTACCATCTGTAGATAGAGGTTATTAAAGTACCCTCCGCCTCTTGAACCATGAGCGAGATCAGTTTCCACAACAGCATTAGCCTTGCCTATCCACAGGTAAGCCTGTAGCAAGTTTTGCTGAAGCTCTGAGGGTAGGGATAAGATTTTACCCTTATAAGCATTCCACATATCAGTTGTGAATGGTGCCAAACTCCAACCCGTTAGAGGCTTCTCTATCAGCCCAAGATTACAGTTAATTTCGCTTAGTAAGTTCCGCATAGCACTTGTCAGCTCAGCTTCTTCTCTCGATGTCCTTTCTTCTCTTAGTGCTCGTCGCTGAAGCCAAGCTCCTAAGAAAACTCCCCCGAAACCGATGACTACCAAGGCTACTAATTGTTGCCACCATTCCATCGGGCTAACATCTCCTCACTATTTTCATATCTCCTCCTCTATTGCTCTTACTTACCCTCGCCATAGATAATCTTGAAGGGACGGAGTCCCTTCAAGACTTTTTCTTTTTCTTTCCCTTACTCTGCTTGGGCTTTCTAATATTCTTTCTTCCCTTAGTTCCTACGGCTTTTTCCTCTTTTGTTGTTTGGGCTTCTTTCATTTGCTTAGCGAACTTGCTAGCATTGGCCAATTCTTTCTGGCTTGGGTGTCCTCGGTAAAACAAAAAGAACGTTTTCCCCTGGCAGTAAAAGCTGCTCTTTATAATAGCCCCTTTGGGCTTGAGCAGTTGTTCCATTGCTCTCACTTCATTGCCCTTGCCGTCTCCTGAAGTGCCAAACAGGGCAACCTGCCTCCCTTTAAAATCATTCTCGGCAATAAACCTCCGCAATTTCTTGCCTGGTCTGCTTGCGTAGCAACCAGAGCCCAGGAAAACAAAGGAGTCTTTGGCAAGCCCTCTTTTCTTTTTAACATTCTCTGCTGTCACACCCAGCTCAGCGGCGATTACTTCAGCGACCTTTTTGGTGTTCCCGCTCCAGGAATAATAGATAACCTCAAACATTTTTCCCTATCTCCTTTAATCATTATGGGTAAAAGGTAAAATTTCTGCTATTTCCCCCCAAGAAATTATATGATAATTTAGTCACAGTATAATACATCTTGGCTTCTGAGTCATCCAATTGTATACTAGTTTAACGAGGTTGAATTAAAAAATGTTTAATCAGACGGGACTCACCTACAAGATGAAACTGCTGGATAGCTATTCCTATGAAATGGGGTCGTTCAGACCACCAAGCGAGGGGCAGAGTCGGTCTTTATTGATAAGAGCCAGTCAGTGTTGTTCCTGGAATAGATGCGCATTTTGTATTTCTACTACTCGGAAACGCCCAAAATTTCAACTCCGAGGTACAGAAGATTTAAAGAAAGACATAGACACCATGAAAGGGATATACGATGAATTAATAGCTGCTTCAGAGAGGCTATCCTTCCCGGGGCTTTAAAGTACTCAAAATTCTTCCTGATATGCTCAGGAGTCCTTTCAGTACTAGACCTCTCCCAATGCTTGGAGAAACTTCTGTGAAGTAACTACATTTGCTTGTCGTGGGAACACCTTTTCCATAAGTACCCGTTGAACCTCATCATCTCGGTCGGCACAGCAGTCAGAGAGCACTATTAATTGGTAATCTATGTCGGCAGCCCACCGTACTGTTGAGAGCACACAACCGCTTGTTGAAATTCCCATCAGAACCAACGTCTCAATTCCTTGTTTTTTAAGTAATTCATCCAAGTTCGTAGTCGAGAATGGCCCGAACCTGCGCTTGGTAAGCACCGACTCTCCAGGTTGAGGGGTTACTGCAGCATGAATTTCGGTCTCTGGTGTCCTCTCTCCGCGGCGCACTTCCACGTAGATGACGGGAATACCATCGTGGCGAGCTTTCGCTAGAACTTTATTTGCCCTTGATATGAGTTCGTTTTGGAAATCTTCCGAAAAAAAACTTAGTTGTCGGTTCTGGTAATCCATGATAAGGACTGCCGTCTTGCTTTGATTTAATGATAATTGAGCTATCATGTGCCTAGACCCTCCTTACGTATATTATAATAGCTGTAGTACTGGCACTTCGCCACTCCCTCCGAACATTCGTAGTGATATCATATATAAACTGATGAATTTAAGCAATAGCTTGATATCTGGGACTCTATGATTGGTATTACCTATATCCTACAAAGATATTGCCAAGAGATACTCTTAAGGGAATGAAGTCTTTCGGAGAGAAAAGAAAAGCGAACTATACCGAGACGCAGGAGGTAACACTGATAGAGCGGAGCCTGTAGGTGAAAAAGAGTTTGCTATGGGCAAAGCTCTCTCAAGTGGGGCAGGTGAGATTCAGGTTTCTGTTATTTCTATATATTGAGGTTTTCTAACCATTAGACTATTGACATTATACTAGAGAATGGTTTATCGTTTACACTAATACTAAAAAAGGAGGTGGGCCCAATGCAAGCATACTGCATGAAATGTCGGACTAAGAGGGAAATGAAGGATACCAAAAAAATAACTATGAAGAATGGGAGGCCGGCAACTCAGGGTGTGTGCCCTATATGTGGGACCAAGATGTTCAGAATCGGGAAGAGTTAGATAGCATAGCGTAGGTAGTAGGATTCTACCTAAGTCTGTATATTCCCATCGCGATGGGAATATACAGACTTTTTGTTGTCCATCACACGAAATGGACTTGTGTAGTGTGGGAGTGGGCGGAAGATTTGAGCTATTAGGTAGTTTATATGCGCTATTGAGAGTAGTTATGTTTTGGACTCCTTAAAGTACCGCAGGTAGGAACACCCTGCTATAATTTGAGCTGCCCTAAGTGTGGGACAAAGATGGTGAGATAATGACATGATAATATCTGTTGTCAGTGGCAAAGGGGGAAAGGGCAAGGCTGGTAGCTACCAGCCTTGCCCTTTCCTTGAAAGGAAGAGACAATGTGCAGCTTCTTGATTGTGATATGGAAGAATCCAACGACCATGTCTTCTTGAAGCCGATTATTACCCGTAGTGAAATAGTTTCTATCCCTGTGCCTAAGGTAGACGAGGAGAAGTGTACTTACTGCGGCAAGTGCGCTGAGGCCTGTGACTATAATGCTATTGCTGTGATGAAGCAAAAGGTGTTCGTCTTTCCTGAGCTTTGCCACGGCTGTGGTGCCTGTAGTTATCTCCGTCCCGAAAAGGCTATCTCAGAGGAAGCGAGGGAGATAGGTGTGATGGAATCGGGCTATTCAGGTGACGTGGGCTTTGTTCACGGCAGGCTTAATATAGGCGAGGCTAGGGCATCACCTGTGATTAGAAAAGTCAAGGAACGAGCCAATAATGAGGGAACAGTTATCATTGATGTTCCTCCAGAGACATCCTGCCCTGTAGTAGAAGCAATGATACAGGGAATGCCGGTAGTGGAATATTCTGGGGACAAAGTTACTCATGAGATAAAGAAGCTGTGGCAAAAGGTTAGCGAGATAGTTGATTGCTAAAAGGTAATCTCGTGGCGATTAAAAGATACTAAAAATGATAATTGAGCTACCAGAGGCTGGTGAATTTAGCAGTAGCGGCTAAAACAAGATAACTAGAGGAAAATCTAGAGGCGATTCATAGCTAAAGCACGTAAGTTCCGTGACAAAATATTCTTCTAATGAGTTAGATGTAACAAAACAAGCAGTTGTTATCTCGGTTGAACAAAATGGCAATTGTTGAGGTCGTATTTTTATTTTAGCGAACAGGGATAAAGGTTCTTTAGAGACCATACCCTCGGCAATTGTCCTCATCATTTTTTAGCCAGACTTAGTATGAGCTTCGTCTGACTAATAAGAAGATGAGTAAGGTGACGGCTACCACCCCACTGATTACCCACCACAGTACCGGCCAGTTAATTGGTCTAGCTTGTGGTGAGGTTGGCGTCTCTGTACCATTGGTTGAACCACCTACGTCGTTGGTAGTAGTGTAATCGTCTGTTGACGGGGTGATTATGCTAGCGGCGAGACGTTCCCCAGTAACATCGGTGAAACTTCGAACCGCCATGGTAGTTCTGAGAGCGGTAGTATGAAAAGTTAGTACTGTGCTTGTTGTCTTGGCTGTAACCTTGAATCTAATCGTCCCTAGAACAAAGACCTCACTGGCTGGTGTGCCACCAGGGGGCATACCATAGGTGATGTCAGCGTAACCGCTATCATTATCCACTCGGTTCCTTAATTTCGCTGTCAAGGTGATGGTGGTTATTTCTCCCGGGAGAATGATGTTGTCTGCTATACCTTCAATTACATTGCCATTCTCATCTACTACCTTGAGATAGTTAGTATCATAGTCAATATAGGCTTCAACAATGTCTACCTCCTGGGTGCTGGCATCTACCTGAATATCAACAGCAAAGATTTCACCAGTATCTACTATCTGGCTAGGAGGCTGGAGGCTAAAGTCAACACCAGGTGATGCCTGAGCAACACTAGGTAAACCACCCAATATCAGAATACCGAGGCAAACAATTACATTAACAAGCCCGTTTTTCATCATGGCTCCCCTATTTTACACTGGCGGCTAGATTTATTCTATGTCGGCACCGCCCAGACCGAAATTCATAATGAGCCCCGAGTAATCAATACCGGTTATATAGCCATCATTATTGAAATCACAGTTTGGAGTGGGCTCCGGGGCTGCTGTGTTATCCACAGCATAGCCAAAGCACATGATTACCCCCGAATAATCCATACCAGTGACCACATTATCACCGTTAACATCACCCTCAATTAGGGTACCGAGATTGACCTCAACTGGAGCAGGAGGGCTAACCTCTACTCCACTCGCCAGATTCTTGAGGGTGGTCAGGCCTTTGACCCTGATATCATATGTCCCCGGCTCGACCAAAAGCTCTATAATTCCCTCATTTGAGGTCTGAGTCTCAAAGTGGTAGAGACAGCCATGACCCTCGGTCTCCGTCCAGGTAGCACCCGGGGCGTGAAGCCACACATCTACCGGGATAATCCAGCTATTGTCAGGAGGGGTAGGTCTGCCCTGGAGGGCTACCACTATTCTCAATGATACCAATACGCTATAAGGCTCCATCAACGGATAATTATCAAGGCTACCCGCTAAGCCGAGTATAGAGTAAGGGGTATCACCAATGCCATCGCTATTGGCATCGACACCATCATAGTTGCTCCAGTAGTTTCCCTCAGAGCCATTGTCCCACTTATTATTGCCTCCCTCAGCGTCATCCCAGGCATACTCATCGGTGCAGTTTATTATATTGTTGTGATATATCGTATTATTGGAACTACTGGGATACATAGTGATGCCATATCCAGAGTTCAGAATGGTGTTACCCGATATTGTAGCTCCACTAGCACCGTCTTGTAGCTCGATGGCAATAGGACAACGGTCAAACTCGTTGTACGACATAGTGGCGTAAGTACCAGCAGCGGTAATAGCTATGCCTGGGCCTGGGCTATCGGCATCTATAATTTTGCAGTTTGTAATTACTGTACCGGCGCCGTTAACAGTGATACCAACGTCAGCATCGTTTATGGTGAGGTCATCAATGGTTACGTCCTCATTGTTGATGATGATGCTATAAAACTCGTTAGCATCAATAATGGTCACCTCAGCACCGTCACTCGACCTGAAGGTTAAGCCGGCACCTGTGATGACTATAGCTCCTGTAAGCAGGTAGGTTCCCGGACCTACCTCAATGGTGAAATCATCCATGGTAAAGTAACCAGCGTCACGAACATTATCTAGAGCGCCAAGGCCGGCATAAAAATCTATCAATATGTCTACGGCATTATAGACATATACAGGACCACCAACTATGGGGGTTTTTAGGGTGTAGCTTTCTGACTCTACGTAGGTAGTCTCCCCAGAGGTCTTCACACAAAGGACATAGTCACCAGGCTCAGAAGGATTGATAACATCCCCAATCTTAATCTGCACACTAGCCATAGCTCCGATGTCTGCAGGCACATCCATTTCAACCGTCAGTTCAGTTGTATTTACGTTAATAGCCGCTGGGTTTAGAGCGGAAAAGGCAACAGTACCAATACCTGAAGTGGCTGCTATTGTAATGTCACCCGCGTTAACGTTAACATTGTCCACGAGAGTGTCCGCAGGAAACTTAACGGTAATGCTATCATCAGTAACCTGTGTTAATTCTTCGGTTATGGTAAAGGTGATGGTGTAGTTGGCTGGTGCGCTAATGTCGCGGTCGCTTAGGCTAACGGTAGTTACCACTATACCCGGAGAACCGAGGTCAAGCCGCCCACTGCCGTAGAGGTTATCTTTACCGGCATCACCAAGGTCAATGGCTCGGTTCTCAAGGAAGGCTTGCATCTCGGCAGGAGTATATGATGGGTAGCGTTGCTTGACCAGGGCTGCGGCGCCGGCAGCGTGAGGGGCTGAAGCTGAGGTACCATAGAAAGCACTGGCGCCATATGTAGCCGTGGTTACACCATCAGGGGCAACCAGGTCAGGCTTTACCCTGTTATCTTTGGTTGGACCCTGAGAGCTGAATGACTCCAGAGTTGTTGGATTGTGCCACGGCACCGCACCCACTGTCATAGCATTGGGCGAATCAGCCGGTATAGCGAAGCTACTGGAGGCAACCTGATATTGTAAGTCGTGGTAATAGGAATACAGGTGGAAGTTCACCGTTTCGGTGGCCCATAATCCGTCTATTACTATGTGGTATACCCCTGTATATGTGGCAGTATAACTAAACGCTTCAACGGGATAATCATCACCGTTTTGAGTCTGGTTAGACCAGTAGACTGGGTCGGGTGAGCTGCTGTCAAATAAGTACAAATCGTAGTCATTGCCGGAAGCGCCCCAGGTGTCATCCCACTTGAGACCAACTATAATCGGTTCCCCGCTGTTAACACTGATTTCATTAGTCTCATCTCCGTCGAAAAACTCATGAAATCCATCAGGCTCAGAATCCACAAAGTCTCCCTGCCAGTGATGCTGTGCCTCATTCCCAATAGCGGATGACCACAGAATGCCAGCGGCTCGGGCAGCATCAACCATCTCACAGATAAGCCCGGTACCATCACCCGGTCCCCCAATGGGCCAACCGACAGAATACGAGATAACATCAACTCCTTGGGCTATTAGCCAGTCAACAGCATTGCCCAGCTCAACCTCAGTGCCAAAGTTAACCAGGTAGAAGTCGGCATCAGGGGCAATATCGTAGACAATCTCGGCACAAGCGGTGCCATGGACTGAGGTTCCAGGCCCCCCAATGCTGGGAGCCCACCACGTCGTGACAGTCGTCGGCAGTTCTCCTTCGCTCTGACGGGTAGTATAGCCGGAGAACCCTCCATCCAGTATAGCTACCTTTACCCCGGCTCCGGTAAAGCCAGCGGTCTGCCACTCATTAGCGTTTATTAGGCCCACACCCTCGCTGACAATGTCTGGTAATGGATACCACGGCAACCGTACCAAGCGAATACCGGGGATGTCAGCCAGAGCTGTTAGCTGGGGGATAGGCACTACTACCTGTAGCAGGTTGCGGTAGCTGGTCTCCACAACTCCTAAGGCACCAGCTGCCTTGACAGCAGCATCAACCTGGTCCGGTAAACATTCGATGATTACTCTTACATTACCATCCACCATCTCGATGTTGCTTTCCTGGGCGAAACTGGCAGCTCTTTTAGGGGTCTCAGCCGAGACTAACTGATTTAACTGCGAGTCCAGCTTGGGGTTCCCCTTCTCCGGTAGTTCTATTGGAGGAAGGTCTAGCTCTTCGCCATCAGCAGCGGCGGCCGGTTGCTCTCCAAAGGGAAGACCGCTACTGAGGAGCAATGCCACGATGATTACACTGAGGATTATTCTAATTCGGCTTAGCATAACCTCTCCTTTCCTAATAACGAAGGTGTTGTGTCTATATTTGCCACTCCGTTCTGTTGATGAGCCCTTTAACTTCGTTAATCGCCGCCAGGCAATGGGTACTGTGGCAGTCGGATGGAATGGATACTTGCTGCGTCAGCCAAAGTACTTAGCCTGGTTATAGGCACTACTACCTGTAACAAATTATCGTAGCTTGTTTCTAACTTAGCGCCAGCGTTAGTGGCTGACTCGGTGGCTGCCTCAAGCTGACCGGGCAGGCACTCAATGATTACCCTGACAGCCCCAGCTATCAACTCGATGTCGCTTTGCTCAGCAAATGAGGCAGCTTCCCCACGCCTTTCAGCATCGACTAGTTGGTTTAACTGGGAGTCCAGTTTCGGGTTTCCTTTGTCTGGTAAGTCAGATGGGGGAAGATTTATTATCTCCCAATCGGAAGTGGCAGCTACTCGGGCTAGAACAAGGACGCCAATACTGACAAGCAGTACCACCATAATTGTTATGCCTAATCTTCTCCCTATTCTGACCATTAATCTATCCCCACTACCTACTTAGCCTCAGGTAGCAATAACCATCACCACTTTAGTAAACACCATCCCCCAAGATAATAAACAGGGTTGTGAACAAGTTTTCGAAGCCATCTCTATAGCTACATGGAATTGATAACTGCGTCCACGACTAAGCTATCCCCTATTGAACTACATCTCACAACTGTGAAGGTCATCGTGGAGCTTATAGCTATGGCGATTAAGAGGCAAATTGATTTTCTGCCGAACAACATCTCGTACCTACCACACTAGATGGTTTAAACTTTGCCTTAATCTGCTTTTCCGGTCGTTAGAGAAGTGGGGGGAGCTTTAGCTCCCCCCGTTTTTTAGCCAGCTATGCCCTTCGGCGGAAGACAACCAGCCACAGAATTAGTCCAAGAACTATTACTCCACCTACTATACCCCAGATAAGAGCCCAGTTTACCCCGGCTGGTTGGGGTGCCGCAACGGTAAGGGTGCCTGACAGTCCGGCCACATCTACTGCGTAGCTTCCAGCTTCACTCTTAGTAGTGGTGAAACTTACACTCTGACTGGCACCGCCATCTAGAGTTACATCCTTAGTAGCTATAACCTCATTGTCTATCTTAAGGGTTACTTCGTAGCTATCACTGAGGTCACCAGTGTTGGTA
>SDBU01004757.1_pt1 | contig 16522 bp, 11 predicted proteins | sample 2277071 | NCBI WGS metagenome assembly SDBU01 (sample SAMN10397929, study PRJNA504765) | marine sediment metagenome | isolation source: marine sediment core GS08_GC12, 126 cmbsf | place: Arctic Ocean: Gakkel Ridge, Loki's castle | collected 2008
CATGCTAGACAGCGATGGTAATGTGGACGAGCTTATTCCCCTGTGGCTGGAGGCGAATGTCAATCTGGTCTTCCCGCTGGAGGCCGCCGCAAACTGCGACCCGATCGCCTACCGCAAGCAGCACGGGAAGCAGCTTCTCCTTCTCGGCGGAATTGACAAGCGTGTGTTGCGCGACGGTTGCAGCAAACAGGGCATCGAGAATGAGGTGGAGCGCTGGCCGGCGTGCCGCTACTTCGTCATGGGCTCCGCGAAGTGGAAAAGCGCTCCCACCTGGCCGCCGCCGGACATGCCCGAGCGGACGCTCTACCTGGGCAGCGACGGCACGGCCAATCCGCTTGGCAGCGCGGGGACACTGTCCGACGCCCCGCCGCAGGCCGACACGACGGACACCTACACCTATGATCCGCGCAATCCGATGCCGACGCTCTGGGACGCGGCCTTCTTCACCGTCCCGCCCGACCGGCGGCGCGCCGAAACGATCCGCAAAACCGGTGATCTCCGGCTGGAATGGACCTTGCTTCCGCCAACTCCGGCCATAGCGGAGAAAGCGCAGAACGCGGCGCACACAAGCATTAGTCCCAAAAGGATGAACACAATCTTTTTCATATCTAAACACCTTCCATATCAGTTTCTAAAACATCATTGCCGGTGTTTGATATATAAAGGTTTTGATACAATCATCGAACTATTCCTGCATTTATGGATATAAATTAATAGTTACCAGTTACTGTACAACTAACTTATAGTTATTTATGTGAGATAATAGTTCGATAAGAAAGTTATAAGAATAAACTAGCCGTTATACAGGTACAGATAACCACATTCGGAGGGTGAAAATGAAGGAATTCAACGAGGTTTGGAACGATATAATGTACCAGGTGAAGAAGCACCAGGTGCTCTACGCGCCGGAAACCAGAAAGATGCAGGTCATTGATGTGGTCCTGGACGACACCATCTCCTTTACCACAGGACTTGCGTTTGTGATGGAATGCTACGAAGCAGGCCTCATCGGGCCCAAGGTGACCGGGGGGGTGGATGTTCGCTTCGGAAACGCGGAAGCGGCCTTGGATGTTCTTCATCAAATGGGTCGCGGAGAGGGATTCGGGGTGATTGTCGGGCAGGGGATTCGCCGCATGAAGGAGACGTTCGCAAGCGAACACGGTGCCGACCCAGCCTTCATGCAAGACATCGGGATGGAGGCCAAGGGGCTCGAATATTCCGAGTACGTTACCAAGGAATCGCTGGCCATGCAGGGTGGATACGGACTGGCTCTCAAGGGACCGCAGCACGATGAAGCCTGGCTGATCTTCATGGATATGGTGAACAATCAGATCCCGACGTTCGCGGACAAAGCCGAGGCGCTGCACTACTTCCCGATGTGGCGAACGTGGTTCGGATTGGTCGGCCATTGCAAGCTACCCTGGAATGATGTTGAACCCGCTGACAACGCGCAGACAGCCGAACCGGCCAAGGTTCCGGAGCACGTCGACAACTACTGCAATGTGTTCGCCGCCGTAACGGGGAAGGAAGTGACTCCGGCGGAGCTGATTCTCCAATCGGAACGTGTCTACAACTTCCAACGTGTGTTCGGTGCCCGCATGGGATTGGGTACGCGTGACCATGATGGCATCCCGTATCGATCCGTCGGGCCGGTGACTGAGGAGGAGTACGAATCCCGCGCCGAGCGCTACGACGGTCAATTGAGAGATCAGCTTAACGTAGATCCTGTCGGACAATCGACGGCGGACAAGGTGGCCCTCCTGCGAACACATCGCGAAGCCCAGTACGAAACCTTGATCGACGCGGTGTACAAGCGCCGCGGGTGGACGAACAACGGCGTCCCGACGATCGCCAAACTCGAAGAGCTTGGCATCGCGTTCCCCGATGTAGTGGAAGTCGTCCGCCCACACCAATAGACATGCAAGAGTGTGCCCTGCAGAAGGTTCTCGCAGTAGCGAGAACCTTCTGCCAAGGGCTCTTCATAAAGGACTTCCGCTGGACTAGATACCCCATAGCTTGCCGAGGGGATCGGCTTGCTGTTTGTACGGACTATGTGGCCATGTCAGGAATAAACGCCGCAACGTCGGGCACGGGTCCCGACGCAAACGTCGGGCAGCAGGTTGCGAACCCTTTGGGTTCGCGACGCTACAGCAGATCAGCCTGCGAGGCGTTCTCACGCGTAGCGTCGCAACCTGTGTGCGACGTTCTCCAAGGAACTCGCAGGCGAATTCAAAGCAAGTTCCTCTATTCGTGAGGTTCCGAAAGGACCCAATCTCTCTCACGCATGGAAAGTAACAGAGGGTGGCAGGCGGCGATCGCCAGCATGAGCAACGAAAGCCAAATCAGCAGAGTTCTACGATTGAAACGATCGACGATCGAGCCGGATACCAAACCGGCCAGTGCCGCACACAGTATCCATATCCCGCCCAAGCCGGCGACGGACAACGCCGTTCCGGTGATGGACAAGCCGGTCTAAAAGACGGCAATCTGCGTGAAAATGTCTCCTGCATTCCCCAACGCCGTTCCAACGAGGAATGGAACAAGCTCCGGCCGGACAGCCACTCGTATGTGTCATGCCATGTCAGTATCCGATCCTGACTGCTCGCTGTATGAGCGAATGTACGATGTTCCATGAGACATACAGGTAGTGTTCGTGGGGTGCGGCCAAGAGCCTAAGATTGAAATCCAGACAGCGTTTTGCTACAATTTGTCCGGGTGGTGAGATGGTCAAGAAGTCTCAAAATGTTCCGGCTTATGAAGCCGATCAAATCAAAGTCTTGGAGGATCTCGAACCAGTACGCCTGCGTCCGGGAATGTACATTGGCAGTACCGGGCAGAGCGGATTGATGCACCTCATTGAAGAGGTTGTCGACAACAGCATCGATGAGGCCCTGGTTGGTGCTTGTTCCGAGATCTATGTGACCATTCACAGCGACAACAGTGTGACTGTCGAGGATGACGGACGCGGAATGCCTGTCGGCATTCACACCGAGACCGGAATTCCCGCTCTTGAGTTGGTCATGACAACGCTGCATGCCGGCGGCAAATTCGACAACAAGAGCTACCACGTTTCAGGCGGACTACACGGTGTTGGCGTGTCGGTGGTTAATGCGTTGTCCGAGACCATGACCGTCGAGGTCTATAAGGAAGGATCCATCTATCGGCAGGAATTCGCTCGGGGAGAAAAGCAGACGGAACTTGAAGTTATCGGTAGCACGGAGAAGCGGGGAACCCGAACAACCTTCATGCCGGATTCCGAAATCTTCGAAGAAATCAAATACAACTTTCCTAAACTGTCGCACAGACTTCGCGAACTCTCTTATCTGAATGGTGGATTGAAAATCACCTTGGAGAATGAGGCTGCCGGGGTGAAGCGCACGTTTCAGAACAAGGGGGGCATTGCCTCGTTTGTCCAGGAGCTGGCCGAGAAGAAGGAACCGATCCACCCTAAGCCGATCTATATTCAAGGGCGAGAAGCGGGCATCGAGATTGAAGTGGCCATGCAATGGACCGGCTCCTACGACGAATCGATTTACGCCTTTGCCAACAACATCAACACTGTCGACGGAGGAACTCATCTCACCGGCTTTAAATCCGCGCTGACAAAGTTTCTGAACGAGTATGGCCGAGACAAGAAGATTCTGAAAAAGGATGACTCGAACCTTCGGGGAGAAGACATTCGCGAGGGTCTGGTTTGCATCATCAGTCTCAAGATTCCCAACCCGGAGTTTGAAGGCCAGACCAAGACCAAGCTTGGGAACCCGGAAGTGGCTGGGATTGTCGGCAGCATGGTCCAAGAGCAGCTGGGACTGCTCTTCCAGAAGAAGCCCAAGATCGCACGAATGGTGATTGAAAAGTCAGTCAGTGCGAGTCGCGCACGTCAGGCGGCAGCCAAAGCGCGCAACATGGCGCGGCGAAAAGGGCCGCTGGCTTCGAGCACCTTGCCGGGGAAACTTGCTGATTGTTCGAATCGGAATCCCGAATCCTGCGAGCTGTTCATTGTTGAGGGTGATTCGGCAGGCGGCAGCGCCAAGCAAGGCCGCGATCGCATGTTCCAGGCCATCCTACCGTTGCGCGGAAAGGTGCTCAATGTCGAGAAGGCGCGATTGGCCAAGCTTCTCGATAACGCGGAAATCACGGCCATGATTACGGCTATCGGAACGGGCATTCGCGAAGATTTCGCCGTGGACCGACTGCGATACAACAAGCTCATCATCATGTCCGATGCCGACGTCGATGGCGCGCATATCAGTACATTGATCCTCACCTTCTTCTATCGCTACCTTCCCAAGCTGATCGCAGGGGGACATGTCTACATCGCCAAGCCGCCGCTGTATCAGATCAAATCAGGTAAGAAAGTCGTCTACCTGTATACGGACGAAGAACTCAAGCGATACCGCGAAGAGAACTCAGGCAACTACTCGGTGAAACGGTTCAAGGGACTGGGAGAAATGAACCCGCGCGAGCTTTGGGACACGACGATGGATCCCGAAAAGCGCATCCTGAAGCTGATCGAGATTCGCGACGATCTCGAAGCGGACGAAATCTTCTCGACGTTGATGGGTACCGATGTAGCCCAGCGCCGTGACTTCATCTGGGAGAACTCCGACAAGATCACCACGCTCGATATCTAGGCCGTCGAGCGTTGCGAGAGCAAGGGAGGCATGATGAAACAGGCAATCGTCCTCGGACTTCTGATTGGCTTGATGGCATGGATCTCCATGCCCGGGATGAGTTCCGGCGTCGGCCTGTCGGCCGGATTAGATCCGACCGGGCTGTGGCTGATCGGGGCAATGACGGAGTTGTCCATCACCGAGATCTTCGATCTTCGTGCACAGATTGGGTTCGCAGTGCAAGAAATCGAGGGCTTGATGCTGGCCAGCGTGTCCGTCCTTCCGCACTGGGCTGTGCCCCCGATCGACCTGTTTGCCGGAATCGGTGTGGGCATTGCGTTGACGCCGCCTCCGTTTTCTACCGGCTTGGTCATGGAAGGGTCGGCAGGCGTTCGTCTGGTTCCTGCAGACGTGGTATCCATCATATTGCAGGCGCGTTATCTGCTGCGTTGGACAGGAGGTGGCTGGACCTCGGGTCCCATCTTTGAGGGCGCCATCCTCATCAATTTCTAGATGGCCTGGGCTCTCAGCATCATCCTCGGCGGCTTCACGCTTTTATGGATTGCCTGGAATCTGACGTTGGATGCTTTGTGGCAGCCAACGGACCGGGTTACCATGAGGCGGCTTCTCTATCTGTCGGAAATCCAACCTGGTGAGACACTCATTGACCTGGGGTGCGGGGACGGTCGGTTCGTGGTGGCGGCGGCCAAGGAGTTCGGAGCCCGCGCCACAGGCTTTGAAATCGATCCGTTCCGAGTTTTGTACGCCAAGGCTTGGATTTGGCTGGCACGACTGTCCGATCGAGCCAGGGTCATTCGAGCCAACATGTACAAAGTCGACGTCTCGGGCGCGGACGTGGTGATTCTCTTCTTGTCGGCAACGGCCAACTTTCGACTACAAAAGCGTTTGCGCGAGCAACTCAAAGACGGTGCTCGCGTCGTATCGTACTACCATCCGATGTGGGGCTGGCAGCCCGACCTGATCGGTGAAGCCAGAGATGGCCACCCTATCTATGTTTATCGCATGGGAGAGAATCTTGGCAAAATCTCTCGCTGAGCTCTGTTCGATCCTTGGCTTTCAGCCTCAGCCTGCCTGGGCTCGGGTTGAGATCGAGGGCATTTGCGAAGACACGCGACGGCTGCGCCCGGGAGACCTGTTCGTTGCAATCCCTGGTCACGACCGAGACGGCAGCGATTTCATTGCGCGGGCCATTGACCGGGGTGCGATGGCCGTACTGTCAGAGGAGTCCGTCGATCTACCTGTGCCTGTTCTGAAGGCGAAATGCGCACGCGCGGCCCTGGCCCAACTCTCCGCCGTTTTCTACGACCACCCCACCCGCGAATTGTTCACCGCCGGGGTGACCGGAACGAACGGGAAAACGACGACTTGCCATTGGACGGCCGACTTGCTGGGAAGATCCGAGACATTGCTTTTGTCGACGGTGCGAAACCCCGGCTTGGCGATTTCCGGCTTGACGACGCCGCCAAGCCCAATCATCCAACAACTGGCTCGGGGTGCCGTGGACGATGGGGCTCACAACCTGATCCTCGAGGCCTCATCGGCGGGGATCGCCCAGGATCGAGTGAGCAACATCGATTTTGACGCCTGCGTCTTCACCAACTTCTCGCCCGAACACCTAAGCCATCACGACGGATTGACCGCCTATCGGAGCGCGAAGCTGAAGCTGTTCGAAAGCCTGACACCAAAGGCTTGGGCCATCCTGAATGCCGACGACCGCATGTATCCGGACATTGCTGCGGCGACTTCGGCACGCGTCCTGACCTTCGGCATCGATGCCGGGGCAGACCTTCGTGCCGAGGATATCCGTATGCAAGCCCGAAGCAGTCGCTTTGACGCGGTCGTCAACGGTGAATCCGCGCTGGTGTCCTTGCCGCTTCCCGGACGGCATAACATCTTCAACGCACTGGCCGCCATCGGTGTCGGCCTCGTGAAAGGTATTCCACTGCCTTTGATTGCCGAGCGGCTGGCCCGAGTTAGGCCCATACCCGGTCGCGCCGAGTATTTCCGGCGCGCTGACGGACTTGTAGCCGTCGTTGATTTCGCGCACAACCCTTCTTCTCTCAAAGCCATCCTCAAATCATTACGATCGGAGCATTCACGAGTCGTCGTTCTGTTCGGGTGTCCCGGAGACGGTGAGCATGAGAAGCGAGTGGCCATGGGTGAGGTCGTCGGCCGATGGGCCGACGCCGTCGTGTTGACGTCCGACAATCCCAAGAACGAAGATCCTGGAGCCATCGCAGACGAGATCCGGACGGGTGTCGACAGTTGCCTAGTGCCGGTGACGATCGTTCTCGATCGAAGGAGTGCCATCCAGCTTGCCCTATCTCAGGCAAAGGCGGGGGACGTCGTCTTGTTGGCGGGAAAAGGCCACGAAACCGAGCAACTCGTCGGAGGCGAACGCGTTCCTTTCTCCGATGCCGAAGCGTTGCGAAAACTTGGATTCACCGAAGGCCATTAGCCAAAGGCTTGCAGTTCCTCAACCAAGGTCTCCAATTCCAATGCCCGGGATCCCTTGATCAACACAATGGTCGGCTGTGCGACTCGCCGTGGCGCAAGTTGCCGCGCCAAGTGCCTCCCCATCTTCTCCCGAGGCAACAACACGATCTTGGAGGCGTCCGCAGCACGACGGCATGCGGCAATGGCGGCTTCACCGATGGGCAGGATGGCATCGATGGGCAGGCTGAGCGCCAGGCGAACGATCTCGCGATGATAGCGCTCCGTATCCCCTCCCAATTCGTGCATCTCCCCAAACACAAACGTTCTGGCCGACTCCTTGTCGCCGAAGGCCGCCAACACCCGTAAGGCGGCGATCATCGATGCCGGATTGGCGTTGTACGTGTCATCGAGAATCGTTCCGAACGAGGTTCGAATCGGATTCAAACGATGTGGGATCGGGTCGAACGACACGGCAGTTGTGGAAATCGAATCCCAGCTCATTCCCAACGCGTTGGCTGTTGCTGCGGCCAACAGCAGGTTATTGGCGTTGTGAGTTCCGATGAGAGAGCAGGTCATGGTGACGTTGTGCTCCTCCAGCATGACTTCAAGATTGGGTACGGCCTGAATGACCTGGCCTCGGAGATCTCCGCTGTTCAGACCTGTTGAAATGACAGGCATCTTCGCCGTTGATGTGCGCTGAAGTAGATGGGATGAATCCGCGTTGAGGATGGCCATGCCATCTTCAGGCAGATCTTCCACCAGGGACCATTTCTCGGACGCGACGGCGTCGATGGTTTCGAATCCGTCGAGATGACTGGGCCCCACTGACGTGATGATACCGAATTGCGGCCGCAGGATGCGAGCCAGCCTTCTGACATCGCCCGGTCGTTCTGCACCCAGCTCGAATACACCGAACCGGGCATCCGCCGGCATCGAAAGCAGGGCCATGGGAAGGCCGATCTCGGTGTTGTAGTTGAAGGGGGAGGTATAGGTGGAATCGTGCGCCGCTAGTAGGTGCCCCAGCAGAGCCTTGACCGTCGTCTTGCCGTTGCTTCCTGTGATTCCGACAAACGTGGCGGCTAGAGTATCTCGCCAAGCGGACGCCAGTTGCTGCAGTGCCAGTCCCGGATCATGCACGACGATCAGATTGCGAGCGTTGCTCGGCAGGCTCCCGGTCTTGGACACGATCGCGGCGCACGCACCGCGATCGAAGGCGTCAATCAAGTAGCGATGTCCATCGGATCGATATCCGGGTAGGGCGATGAACAGATCGCCGGGACGAACGAGCCTGGAATCGTGAATAGCACGCGTTGGTGATTCGTTCCCTCCGCGGAGAAGCTCACCCTCGACAATTCGGGCAACCTTCTCCACGGGGAACATGCAATTCACCAACCAGGGCCGTTGTCCGAGCCCTCGGGCTCCGACGAGGTGGTGGAACTCGAATCCAACAACAGCGGGACGGTGACTTCCCTCTCGTCATAGATCACGTAGCCGGGGAATTCGAACGTCTCTTCGGTTACGCCAAATAGAGCGCTGGGGTCGAGCGAATACAAATCGACGGCGAACAGCTCGACGGTCAGCATGTCATAAGAGGGGATTCGTTCGACGGTCTCAATCAGATCGCCTAACCCTTCGAACTCGGGGGGGGCTTCCCCATCTTCAAGATAGCGAGGGCCGCCATAGGCTCGGACCACGATCACGTCGGACAGAAGATTCCCTGGGATCTGCAGAGATCCGCTATCGAGGCGCCCTTCGCCTTGGAACGTCTGTAGGACGACCTGGTAATGAATCGTATCACCCGGTGCATAGAACGGGCGATCAAGGGTCAGTGATCCGATCTGAATGCCCTTGATCTCCTCCGTAATCTGCATGGAAGCGGCAATGCGGGTGATCTTCGGATCTTCGAATGCGTTGTACTGCAGGAAAGCTACGATGCTGGCCAATTGCCATGGCGCATAGACAGCCACGTCTGTGGAGCTGAAGAACACGTCCTTGCGCTCCAACGGGAACGGCATGTTGTCACCCAGGATTTGGTAGGTGACCTCGACGGTCCCTTGCCCCACCCGGTCCAGGGTGGTATCGATGGCTTGAAATCCCATAGATAGCAGCAATTCGGGCATAAGCCGAGGCTCATCGACTAGGCCGACGGAGTAGTTGTTGTCAAGGTTTCGATCGGCATCCCGAACGCCCAACGATAGATCGATCAAGTCGGCCACCGGTCCCAAACGTCCACCGATAGCTGCGAGCCGGTCCTCAAGAATGGTTCCGAGAGGATCGCCTAGGGTTCCCAGCTTGAAGGAGGCTTCAAACGATTTCATCGTATCGATGATGGAAACGCCGGCCAACGGGAATTGCGAATACCCGTTGGCAATGAAGGAGTGACCGTAGCCGACTAGCGTGTCTCCGTCGCGATAGGTGATCGTTCCCAACGAGCCGATGGACATGTCCCCCGTTGCCAGCGCCACGCCCACGGAACCGCCGGCGACCAGGGTGGACGGATCAACGGCTGCGCCGGGTCCCGTGCCGGCGAGAGGAAGCAACGTCAATCCGAGGGACGATAGTCCTCGGATCTCGGGTTGAATTCCCACATCCAGCACATCGGTGATGAGCTTGGCCGAAAGCTCGTGCGATGATAATCCCGACATCAAGATATCCAGTGATCGGCCGGATAGCCCGGTTGTGATCAGCGGCGTGGACACAGGATAAGAGAAAATGACATCGGGCATGGCGGCCACCAAATAGTCATTGGGGCGGTTCGCCATTTGCACGAAGCCGACGTCGGCGAGCACGGCGTCCGGCGCCGGTTCAGCGGCAATGGTACCGGTGCGGGCGTCGTCGAGCACGGCAAGCATGGGCTCGATCGGCGTAACCAACCCGATCGGCGTGATCGCCTTGGACCAATTGGCGGCACGGCTCAGGGCACCGATGAGCTTGCCATCAATATAGACCGGGCTCCCGCTCATTCCCTGAGCGATACCGCCGGCCCTCCCGATGACTTCCCCGGAGACCTGCACCACGATGAAGTCGGACAGGGTACCGGCTTGGTCAATGACACCGAGAACATCCACGGTGAATTCCTCAATGATGTCGCCGGCCACAATGGTTCGTCCGATGCCGGTCATGCCGATCTCGATTTCGTCCAGGAATAAGAATTCGGAACGATCATAGGCCGATGCCAAACTGCTGAACACGACCAGCAGGAGGCAAGAAAAAAGAGCGGAGCGTTTCGTCACGGTTCCTCCTTATGTTTTCACGGGGGCAGTATACGGCCTCAATATGGCATAAATGTGAAGGGATCGTCCACTATTGCACGCCGAAGAACAGCGCGCGCACGAGCATAAGCACTGGGATAATTTCCAGACGCCCGATCCACATGTTGAAACAGAGGGTAAGCTTGCTGGCCAGCGACATGGTCGGCTGAGTGATGCCGACCGACAACCCGACATTGCCCTGAGCGCTGGCAACCTCGAAGATGACGTCGGACAACGTGTACTCAGGGGGCACATTATGCAGAAGAACAACAACGCCCACTCCCAAGAATACCAGCCACAGGAACGTGATCAGGGAAGCATCCTCGAGACGTTGACCCACTTGCGATTCGTCGACGGTGGAATCGCCTAGACGGAACGGGACGATGGCCTGACGCGGGGACACGATCTTGCGGAAGCGCCACTGTACGCCCTTCATCAGAATAAGCATGCGCATAATCTTGATCCCGCCTGCAGTCGATCCGGCGGCACCGCCGATGCACATGGCCGCTGCCAGCAACAGCTTGCCGGTCGGGCTCCAGGTCCCCAAATTGGCGGTTTGGAACCCTGTAGACGTGATCGAGGACACAAATTGGAACGCGGATTCGCGAAGAGATTGGAATCCACCGATGACGCCCAGGTTCTCTAGAGTCAACATCGCAACGCCGATCAAGGCTATCAGCAAGAACCAGCGGGTCTGGAAATCACGCCACAAAACCCTGCCCTTGCCGCGCATCATCTCGTAGTGAACGGCGAAGCTGATGGCGCCCAGCAGCATGATGGGAATCAACACCAACTCGATCGCCACGCTGTCGTACGACGCGATCGAATTGGCGGTCACGCTGAATCCGCCGGTGGAGATGCCGGTCATGGCATGATTGATGGACTCCCACATCGGCATACCGGCGCCCCACAGCGCCACCACGCTGATGAATGTATAAAGCAGGAAGATCCACCACATCGTGCGCAGTGTCGAAGTGATGCTGGGATGAATGCGCTCGGAGCGTGCTTCCGCGTAATACAGGCTATGCGCCGCCGCTCCCGGCCGCGGACCGGCCAGAATGGCCAGCATGAGGACGATCACACCCATACCGCCGATCCATTCCGAAAAGCTGCGCCACCATTGCAGGCTCTTGGGCAGCAAATCGGCGCGGACGGTCATTGTCAATCCTGTGCCCGTGTAGCCGGAGATCGATTCGAAAAACGCGTTGGCCGGATCCTTGAAGTACTGTAGCGTTTCCGAGGATGCACTCGGATCAATCATCAGCGCTGTCAAAACGAACGGCATGGAACCCAACGCGGCCACCAACAGCCATCCGAACGCGGCGATGATCAACCCGTGCTTGAGTTGGGTATCACCCGCTACCTTGCGCAGTGGGAAGTACAGCAATGCCCCCAGTGCAAATGACGTTCCGGCCGTAATTGCGAACGGGGCAATCACGAAAGATTCGCCGAACACGAACGGGATGATCAGCGAAAGCAGAGCCATCAGCCCCACCACGGGAACCAGCAATCCCAGGTCCCGTAGGATGATGAACAAATCTTGTCTGACCCGGAAGATCGAAGAGCTCATCCCGCCAGTTTCTCGATTACGTCATCGCTGACCCGTTGCAGCGAGAACAGGGTCAGGATGTCGCCTTCAGCCAAAATGGAATCGCCCATGGCAACGGACTGCTTGTCTTCGTCTTCGCGGGCGATGGCCAGCACACGAATGGACTCGGGGATGGTACCTCGTTGGATGTTGTCGGCAATGGAGCGATTGGCCAAGGGGGATTCTCCCGTAATCTGAAGCCGGAAGATCTGAGCGCCCTGGGGAAGCAAAGCGAAATCCTGCACATTGGGCTGTTTGACCGCATTGTACAGATGTTGGGCCACCACATCTTCCGGGTTTTCCATCACGTTGGCGCCTAATCTGCGGAAAAAGTCGGCGTGCTCGGTTTCGTTGACCACCGACACGATGGATGGGATGTCCAGGCTGGCGGCGATGGAAACCACCATCAGGTTCACGGCGTCATCGGACGTGGTGACGATCAGCGCATCGGCTCGGTCGGCACCCGCTTCGCGAACGGTGTCCGCGGAGGTGGCGTTTCCGCTGAGCACGGTGATGTCGTATTTGGCGCTGACTTCTCGGGCGCGGTCCGCATTGGCATCGATGAGCACAACGTTGTTCTTCTCGCAGACGGCGATATCGATCAAGCTGGTGCCGATGCTGCCTGCCCCTACAATGATCATGTACATTGAAGCCCCCTTGGCGCGCTCGATGGTAGCATAGATGAAATCTTGGGTCAACGGGTGAAATCATCGGAATGTACAGCAGGAACGGATTCCGACATTGAGTCGCGTTCCCAAAGGATCTACAATCAAGCGACGATGAGGATGAACAGGGGTTCCCGATCCAGAAACATGCTGTTGACGGCCGGCCTTTTGCTCTGTCTCGGGCTATCCGGGTGCTTATTCCCAGCGTCCAATTTCCCGCCTGTCCTGGTTCTCGAAGTGCTTCCGCGTGAGGGCTACGTGCCGTTGGACGTCGTTTTCGACGCCTCGGAATCGTTCGATCCCGAGGGCAAAGCCTTGACGATTCAGTGGGATTTCGGCGACGGATCGACGGCGCTCGGATCGACGGCAACGCATTCCTATCGGAGTGCCGGGGATTACCAAGCCCTCGTCACAGTTATCGACCCTGAGGGAGAAGCAACCACGAAGACCTTTTCTATCGACGTGCAACCGATTCTCGATGGCTACATACTGAGACGGTTCGAATGGGAGCGCGATGAGGAGCCGAGGGTCTGGGAACTCCTCATTCCCTACCAACTCTATCAGGAGTACAAAGGACGATTGCGCGTTCCATTCGTAGACAATTATCTGTACGGCGATTACGTCATCGATTCGAAGGACGATCCCACCATCGAGGACTACGCCGTCGGGCTTTGGAACCGCGTCGGCCAGGATGACGACGAGTTCATTCTCGAGGCGCTGGCCTTTGTGCAAGGAGCCATCCGCTATCAGGCCGATCCTCCCGGGACCGAGCATCCCTTCTATCCGCTGGAAACGTTGGCCGATGGCTACGGCGACTGTGAGGACACGGCCATTCTCTTTGTGAGCCTGCTTCGAGCGATGGGTATCCCGTGCAAGCTGGCGTTTGTGGACACGGACGATGACGGCATCCCGGATCACGTGCTGACGTTTGTCGCCATCCCCAACCGCACCCTGGCCGATTTGGAGTGCGCGGGCGATGTCACTGCATTTGAATGGGACGACCGTACATTTGTGCTGGCTGAAACGGCGGTTGACCAGGGCACCTTCCCCCTCGGTTGCGATCCGTGGGGCCTTGACGAAGACGACCTGGCGGAGGTATGGTCGTTCCCTGATTCGTGAATCCGATTCTTCGGAAAGAGACCTGGAAGAGACCCGGAAAAGGCTAAAGCGAGGACTTGTGAACCATTGTCTGATTGACCCGCGATCGTTGCTGCAATACGATTTTGGCGCCCATCATCCGTTCAAGATCCACCGTCTCGGACTCGCGTACGACTTGATCGAAGCCTACGAATTGAACGGAACGGGCGACGTCACGGTATTGGAGCCGCGCATGGCCGGCGATTCCGAAGCGCTGGGTTTCCACACGCAGGGATACTTGGAATGCCTGCGCCTTTCCGGCGAAGGAGCGTGGACGCCCAACCTCTTCTCGCACGGGCTGGGGAGTTCTGACAATCCCGTGTTCCCCGGTGTTTATGACTGGGCCATGTTCGTGGCCGGTGCATCGATTGATTGTGCCCAAGAGATCCTCAGCGGAAACGCCACTCGCGCCTTCAACCTATCCGGTGGCCTTCACCACGCCATGCCATCGAAGGCATCCGGTTTTTGCCACATTAACGATGCCGTCCTGGCCATCCAAGCGCTCACGAATGCAGGGAAGCGGGTGGCGTATGTGGACATCGATGCTCATCACGGCGACGGCGTCGAACACGCGTTCTACGGGAGTTCCGAGGTCCTGACGATCTCCATCCATCAGTCGGGGCGGACGATCTTTCCAGGGAGCGGATTTGTCAATGAGATCGGGGAGGGAGAGGGAGTCGGCTATGCCGTCAACATTCCGTTGGCTCCCGGAGCGGGGGACGATGCCTACGAACGAGCATTCGACGCCATCATCCGTCCGCTGCTGAAGGGCTATCGTCCCGACGTGTTGGTGACCCAATTGGGAGCGGACGCCGTGCTTGGCGATATGGTGGCCAATCTAAGGCTGTCGCTGATCGGCTTCGAGCGTTGTCTCAAGGCGTTTCGATCGCTCGATCTGCCCTGGATTGCACTTGGTGGCGGAGGATACGATATCGTCAATGTTGTGTGCGCCTGGACGATGGCTTGGGCCACGATGATGGATCGAGAGTTGGCCGACGAGATTCCAGCATCGTGGATGACCGAGGCCGCTGTGTATGGCGTGGCAGCCTCGCGGCTGCGAGGCTCCGGCGAACTGACGTCTTCACCGGATCACGTGTTATCCGATCTGGAAACGACGGTGGAGCACTTGAGGGAACAAGTGCTGGCTAAACTGAAGGACTAGGATATGGATCAATCGACGAAGCGGGCGAATAACAACGATTGCCTGAAGAGTGAGAGTCCCGGCGTACGGCAAGCCGCATTGCGACCGACTGTCCAGGTTCGGCTTCCCGACGAGCGGGTGTTCGAGTTCGAACGCGGAGCACCCTTGATGCAGGTCTTTCGCGCTGCCTACGATCCTGACAAACAGCCGGTTGCAGCCATCATCGATGGGAAACTGGTGGAGTCTTCGCGGCCTGTGTTGTGGGATGTAGATGTTCAGCCGGTCTTTCTCACCGACTCCGACGGTGCCCGCATCTATGCCCGCAGCCTGTCGTTCTTGCTCGTGATCGTGGTGCGTGAACTGTTCCCCGGCGTACGCGTCTACATTGACTACTCGGTGCCTCATGGTGGCTATGTCTGCCATCTCAAGGAGCGGGAGCCGTTCAGCAACGACGAGCTGAAGCAGATCAAGAACCGCATGAAAGAGCTGGTGGCGGCCGATCTTCCCATCCTACGCAAACGTGTGACCATGGAAGAAGCGCAGGAAGTCTTTCGACGGCAGGGCGATTCCGACAAAGTACAGCTGGTCGACTCGCTGAACGAGGATCACTATCACCTCTACGAACTCAATGGCATGGCCGACTACTTCCACGGCTACATGGTGTCCTCCACCTGCGAGCTCAAGACGTTCGGTGTCGAACCGTGCGAAGGCGGGTTCGTGCTGCGGTTCCCGAGGAGAGAAGATCCCACCCGGCTCGTGCCCAGCGTGAAATTCCGTGCCCTGCGGCGGATATTCGACGAGTACGGAGAATGGCTCAAGCTGATCGGGGTCCGCGACATCGGATCGCTGAATCGTGCCATTCGCTCAGAACGCATCGACCAGATCATCCTCATCTCCGAGGCCTTGCATGAGAAGCGCATCGCCGAGATTGCTGCCACGCTGAAGCGGAAGCACGCCGCCGGTACTCGCTTGATCTTTGTGGCCGGGCCGTCGTCGTCGGGGAAGACAACGTTCGCCAAGCGGTTGGCCATTCAGCTGTTGGCCTCGGGCCTGCAGCTGTATCCATTGGGCATGGACGAGTACTTTCGCTCGCGATCCGTCCTGGTGGAGCAGTTTGGCGACGACATCGACCTGGATGCGCCCAGCGCCATGGACATTCCTCTATTACAGGATCATCTGCATCGTCTGGTGAGGGGTGAAGCCGTCGCTTTGCCGCATTTCAACTTCCTCACAGGCGAACGTGAGAGCGGTCCGACCATTCAGCTGGCCCCAGGGCAGATCCTGCTGGTTGAAGGCATTCACGGGCTCAATCCCGACATCCTGGAGGGGGCGCCGACCGATGTCGGCGTACGTATTTTCGTCTCGGCACTGACGCAGCTGAATCTGGACGCCCATAATCGTCTCTCCACCACCGACACGCGGCTCATCCGCCGCATCGTGCGCGACGCCGTATTCCGCGGCTATCCGGCCGAGGACACGCTCAGGATGTGGGACAACGTGCGGCGGGGTGAGAAGAATTACATCTTCCCGTATCAAGAAGAAGCCGATGTGATGTTCAATTCGGCCCTGAGCTACGAGTTGGCGGTACTGAAACCGTTCGTGGAGTCGCACCTGCTGCAGGTTCAGGATCCGGCCCTACGTATCGAAGCCGATCGTTTGCTGTCCTTGCT
>SDBU01004758.1_pt1 | contig 16520 bp, 12 predicted proteins | sample 2277071 | NCBI WGS metagenome assembly SDBU01 (sample SAMN10397929, study PRJNA504765) | marine sediment metagenome | isolation source: marine sediment core GS08_GC12, 126 cmbsf | place: Arctic Ocean: Gakkel Ridge, Loki's castle | collected 2008
GTGTCGTTTCTGTGACACCGCACTCTAACGCTTTACGGAAGGCATTTCGAGTCTTTTTTTGAAAGAAAGCGATCAAACTACGCTTGGCTTAGGGCTAGGTCAAGGTTCGGCCAGGCCTGTTCGTATGCCCGTGCGGAGACGAGTGTGGCCACGCCGACCTGAGCCCCGTGCAGCGCCGGTAACCGCAGATCAGCGTGGGCGGTAAGATCGAGAAAGTGACTGATCACATGCTCCCAGCCGGACAGTGGTGCGGTCTGGTTGACGATGGACATGGCCATCCCACCGAGGAGGAGCGCCTCGAGCACACATCGGACCCCACCGAGATCAGCCTTCGCCACCTGCTCCGCCCGGCCGATCATCACCTGCTCGGCGCCCTCGAGCAATCGACCCGGAACATGGCTGAAGCCCGGGTCCATTCCGAGCTGAAAGGCGATGTACCAATCTCCCCCGGCAACGCTGCGGGCGAGCACGTCACCGAATCCCGCCAGGGTCATGGCTTTCGGAGCGTCCATAAGTGTTCGCAGGTCGCAGACCACTGCCTCCGGAGCCCGAGCCGGCAGGGTCCGCTTGACTCCGTTAACGGTCAGGACAGCCAGGGCTGAGGTGTAGGCGGTCACACTGGCTGCGGTCGGGAAACTGATCATCGGGGGGGCTGTGCGGGGCGGCGTGTTCGGCGGGACTTCGTGCGGCAATCCACTGCCTGTCTGAGAGGTGTTCCCCCCCGCGGCAAGCTCACGAGCGTACTTCACAACGTCGGTGACACTGCCGGAACCCACGGAGACCACCGCGGCGCAATCGTGAAGTTCACCGGCCAATTGCCGGGCCGAGTCGATGTTCGGCTCAAACGGCCGAGACGCGTCATCACCTAGTCGATACACCGTAAGCCGCAGGGAGCGCTCGAGTGATTCCTCGATCAACTCCTTGAGGTCCTCCCCGCCGCGCAGAATGGGCGTGCGGTCGACAACCAGCATTGTCGGACCGTCGTTGCTCAACGACCGCACCAGGTCTACCAGAGAGTCGATCGCATTCTCGGCGATGAGCAGATGTTTGATGCCCACCTGGTGAATCACCTCACCATCCGCCGCCCAGGCGCGGATTCGCTCATTCACCCCGGCGACGTCGACGGGATCGATGTACTCCGCTCGGGACCCCATACCGGTATGCTATCGCACCGGCGGGGGCTGGCCAACTTGGGGAATTCTATTGTGTACTGACGACTTGACCGGCTATAATGGGTTGCCATGGCAAAAATGCCAAGACAACACTATCTTCTACCCATTCGGATCGAGGAGCTGGAGGATGGCCGGTTCCTGGGGCGTTGCGACAAGCTACCCGGTCTGAACGTCCAGGCTGATTCGATCCAGGAAGTTGTGCGTCTGGCCCCGAGAGTCGCCCGCTCCCTTATCGCCGCCATGCGAGCCAAGGGCGTTGCTCTACCGCGCGGATTGACCAACACCTCTGCGCCATTGCGGGTCCAGGTCCTGGTGTCGGCGTGACGTATCGAGGTCTGGTCCGACGGCTTCGCAGACTCGGATGCGAATTCGTCCGACCGGCAGCCGGCTCCCACGAGATCTGGTGGCGCCCGCAAAGCCAGCGGTTCACAACCATCCCTCGCCACGGCAATCGGAACATTCCTTCAGGGACGCTCGGTGCGATCCTCCGCGACCTCGGAATCTCACGACAGGAGTTCGAGGGAGCATAATCACACCGAGGTTGCCCCCACGTACCGCGATCCTCCCCAGATGATCCGCACGGCGGACGCCGCGTGAGTTACAATGCAATGTTCGGGGTGGTGGCGTTGCCGTCGTGCAAGTGGGGGGCTACCGTACCACGTCTGAGATGGATACGTTTCTCTATCAATACACCATCGGGGGCGTGGTCTTCCTGGTCGGAATCGTCTACGCCGCCCGCCAGGGTTACGTGGGCCTGCGCGGCCGCGGCTTGGGCAACCTTATCATGCTCGTGGGGGGGCTGTTCTTCTTCATGGCGTTGCAGGGTTATCTGCAATATGCTCCGATGGAGGCAGCCGATCCGGTGCCCTATCAGGGAGGCGTGGAGCGTAAGCACACACTTGGGACCCCCGTCGACTACGCCATTATCGCGGTCTACTTCCTGATCATCCTGGCGGTGGGAACGTACTTCGGACGGAAACAGAAAACGATACGGGACTATTTCTTCGCCGGCCAGCGGTTTCGTTGGTGGATGATCGCCGCGAGCCTGGTGGCCACGCTCGTGGGGTCCTACAGCTTCGTAAAGTACAGCCGGGTCGGGTACGAGTTCGGCCTGTCCAGCAGCCAGAGCTATCTGAACGACTGGTTCTGGATGCCCCTGCTGCTGTTCGGCTGGCTTCCGATCTTCTATTACTCGCGCCTCACGTCCGTGCCCGAGTACTTCGGGCGGCGGTTCGGCCCCGCGGTACGACTGTGCGCCACGGTGTTGATCCTGACCTATCTTATTGGCTACGTCGGGGTGAACCTGTTCACCATGGGCACTGCGTTTCACATTCTGCTCGGTTGGGAGGTCTACACCGCCGCCGCACTGGTGGCCTGCGTATCGGCGGTCTACGTGACTCTCGGCGGACAGACCAGCGTCATCATGACCGACCTGTTTCAGGGGGTGATGCTGATCGCGGTCGGGGTGCTGATTCTGTTTCTGGGCATGTCGCATCTAGGAGGAGCTGACGCGTTCTGGCACCATCTGCCGCGGACCGACCGGCTCGCATTCGCGGATTTCAACCGGGATCCTTCTTTCAGCGGCGTCGGCATCTTCTGGCAGGATGCGCTGGCCAACTCAGCCATGTTCTACTTCCTGAATCAAGGCATCCTCATGCGGTTTCTGGCGGCCAGGTCGGTGGCTGAGGGATGCAAGGCCATAGTGTTCGTGGCCCTCGTGCTAATGCCCATAGCCGCTTGCGTGGTCGCCGGTGGAGGATGGGTGGCTAAAAGCCTGGTGCACGCCGGCGTCCTGCCGGAAATGGAACCGAAGGAAGCGTTTTTTGTAGCCACGGATTTCCTCAGCCGGCCGGGTGTGTTCGGTCTGGTTGTGGCTGCACTGACTGCCGCACTGATGTCCACGGTGGACACCTTGATAACGGCTGTCTCGGCCATTGTGGTGAACGACATATATCGACCTTACCTTCGCCCACGCGCCGGGGATAAGGAGCTGCTTCGGGTCGCCCGGGCCAGCTCGTTGGGCGTTACGCTTACGGGCATCGCCCTGGTGCCGGTGTTCATGGGGTTCAAGTCGATCTATTCCGCCCACGGTGCGTTTACCGCCGCGATAACGCCGCCTTTGGTCGTCACCCTGCTTTGCAGCGTGTTCTGGCGGCGTTTCACGCGAAAGGCGGCCCTGTGCACCCTGATCGGCGGAATGGCTGCCATAGTGTTCTCGTTCTTCGTCCCGGAGGTGATCGCCCCCTTCGCCCACGGTGTACCCATGGGCGAACGAGGTGAGGGTTTCTTTGGCGGTGTGCAGCAATACAAGTTCATGCGGGCTTGTTATGGACTGGCGATCAGCGGCGCGATCGGCGTCGTGGTGACCTTGCTGACCCGACCCGAGCCCCCGGACAAACGCCGCGGCCTGGTTTGGGGCACCATCTCCGACGCAGCGCGACAAGCATAACCGCCAGTAGAGTTCGCCGCGGGGATCACCCGCGCCCGCGCGCCCCGATCATCCCAAGTCAGGCTGGGTGCCATGGCCAAGCGCAGCGCGGCCATGTCCGCCCCGCGCGGGCAGGAGTCCCCGCAGGGTGCCCCATCCTCTTCGCCAGAAATGGGGGACGGAATGGGCGTCCGCGTGCGTCGGCGGATCCTTCCCCCACCGTTCGCTGCGCGAAGGATGGGGCACCCCGCAAGAATCGCCATTCCCAGCCCTCTCGTAGGGGTGTCGCCACCTCGTCCGCCCTCAGGGCCCACAACTCGCTCTGCACCGGTCCCCACGCCAACCGTCTCGGCCCGCCGACGCTCGACAACAGACCCGCGCTCGCTTGTTTTGGGACTAGTCGCGCAGAGTCTGCCGTCCCGACGATCAACTTCGCGTGCTATGATCCCCTTCGGTTGGGACCGTCTCCCACGACCACGCCCGGCAACATGGAGGGTATGCGTGGGGCAAGCGATTCACCTGCGTTCACTGTCTTTTTGAATGGCTACATGCCCAGGGGGGGCGGCGTTTTCGCGGTGTACTCGAACACCTGCGCAGAAACCGTGGGTGTTACGTCAGAGTGATGGGTGAGGGCGAAGGCGCGGACGATCTCACTTGGCGGAGGAAGCCAATAACTTCGCCAGTGATTGTCGGGATCGAGCACGAACAGGACGCGCGGCTGGGTGATGCCGCGTGACGCACAGATGTTGTCAACCCAGTCGTTAAGGGTCGAGGCGCTGTCGGGGATCGGGAGAGCAGGGATCTTCGTTTCCAAAGTGATGTACTCGCGGAAGTTGCTCACCACGATCAGGTTATTGTCCCGCTGCCGGGCCAGCCACTCGTACAGCTCGGCGGCTCCGGGTCCGAAGCATACCGCCCACTGGCCGTAGGCGGTCACTTCTCGATTGGCCGCAAGCCACCGCTTGTAGGTCCGCGACCACTCCTGCTGAAGCGTCCACGAGCACGCAAGGATCAACGCCGCACACGCGACCACCCGGATGACCCGCCGCGGGATAAGCAGCACCGGAGCGACAAAGAGCAGGAAGTACAGCGGGCGGGCGGGCACATAGTATCGATCCCAGTCGACGTAAGTGTATTTGTCGCCGAAAAGAGCCGTTGCCCCTATGAGCATACCGAGCAGAGCGGCTAGAACCAGTGCGCTCAAGCACACTGCGGGGGTGGCAATGAAAGAGCGCATAGCCCGGCGGGCGGAGGGGATGAGCAACGTGAATCCCACCACGCCAAGCGGCCAAACCGCAAACAGCCAGTGGCTAAGCCGGTGGTAGTCGTAGAACCCCAGGTCGGTGAGGTTCCACCAGGCTGTGGTGAGCAGGGAGAAAGAGAAGTCGAACCCCACCTTGTGTCCGAGGTTGAACTGCTGCTGGGCGGATTCGGCTGGACTCATAAGGTGATTGATCAGCAGGAGGGCAATGATCGGTATGGCGGCGCAGAGTGCGTACACGGCGACGTAAAGGCTGCGCAAACGTCGGTAGGGCGAAGATCCTCTTTGCCGGCCCAACAGATGGCGGTATCGCCCCGAGCTCTCGATCAACAGATACACGCCCATCGCCAACGGGAGAAAGAGGCTTGCATAGCGCAGCCAGAACATCCCCCCCGCGACGAGACCGGCCAGGGCAAGCCAGACGACACCACCTGCCCGCGACCGAGCATCGCCATCCAACACAAGGCGTTCCACCCCTTGCACCATAAAGAGCAACCCAAAAGGGACGAGGGCGACGAGCAGTGTGTCGGTCGAGGGATCAATCAACGAGGCGGTTGATACCGCGCAGCCGGCAGCCACGGCCGCCAGGAGAACCCCGGTGACCCCGGGTGGTGCATGCCGCTTGATGAACGTGAACCATCCTACCAGGGCGGTCGCGCAGGCGAAGACGCTGATCCACTGACATGCCCCAATGGTAGACAGGCCGAAGGCGAACCGCAGGGTGCACACCAGAAGGGCGTACCCGATTGGCCACTGCGTCAGAAAGCCGTAGTCGTACTGCCACGTCCAGGGCTGGTTCGGGGCGCTTGCCTGAAGCGAGGTGAGCCCCAGCCCTTCGGACCATCGGTCTGCCGCAATGAGCTGGTAGCTGTAGTCCGGCTGAACCCGCGGCGGGATTTCACTGCGCCCGGGAATAAAGGCCAGAGCAACCACCACAACGGACAAGGCGATCAGCACCCCCGACCAGCGCACCGCCCGGCGGGAGCCGTGCAGGGAACCGGGCGGGCGGAGGTGGAATACCCCGCCCTTCGCCGGCTGCGCGGGCTCAGGACGGGCGTTGGGCATGATGTCGGTCGATTTGTCTGCAACCATACCGCCGCGGCGAAGCACGTCGTCGCTCCAAGTGCTGCCCTTCGCCTGCTTCCGGCTTGCCGCCGGGAGACTTCGTCGGCGTGTTGTGGGGTAGCTCCGTTATCGGTCCATCGGCGATTGGCGGAACGAGGTTGAGTTGGAATGCCCCTCGTGTGGGACCGGCTTCCCAGCCGGTCAACCTCAAGGGAACCCAACAGCCCTCCGACATAGTTATGGGAACTATACGGTGAAGCTCACCATTGTCATACCAGCTCTGAATGAGGAACAGGCCATCGGCTCGATCATCGAGCGCTGCCTGGCAGCCCGCCCGGCGATCGTGGCCGGCTCGCCGATCGACGAGACGGAGATCATCGTCGTCAGCGACGGTTCAACCGATAGAACAGCCCGGATCGCCGCCGGTTACAAGGACATACGCGTCATAGTGTTCGAACGGAATCGCGGGTATGGAGCAGCCATAAAGAGGGGCTTCGAGGAGGGGACCGGCGAGCTGGTGGGGTTCCTCGACGCCGACGGAACGTGCGATCCGAACTTCTTTTCCACCCTTTGCACCGCGGTTATCGACGAGGGGGCGTCGGTAGCGATCGGCTCCAGGATGGGGGCCGATAGCCGCATGCCCATGATCCGCAAGCTGGGAAACCGGCTGTACGCACTGATCCTGTCGATGCTCAGCAACCGGGTCGTAACCGACACCGCCAGCGGAATGCGGGTGATCCGGCGGGACGCCCTGAGGCGGCTTTATCCGCTGCCCGATGGGCTTCACTTCACCCCGGCGATGAGCGCCCGCGTCCTGATGGACAATCGGATGACCATGGTGGAAAGACCGATGCGGTATGAGGAACGCATCGGCGAGTCCAAGCTGCAAGTCTGGCGTGACGGACTGCGTTTCTTGCGCATCATCCTCGAGATGTCGTTCATGTGGCAGCCGGCGAAGCTGTTCCTTTCCGCCGCGGTTATTAACCTTGCCCTTATGACCCTCCTGGCAATGCATCCGATCGAAACGTGGTTGCGCGTCGGTCGGCTCCAGGAGGACATGATCTACCGGCTGCTCTTCTGTTCTTTGATGGGCACTTTCGGCGTCACTCTTCTGTCCGCCGGGGTCCTGTGTCAACACCTGCATCGACTCCTCGACGACGAGGACGACAGCGGCGGTGGAGAACGCGGAGGTTCCGGTGAGCCCGCGACAACGTTCGTTTCCACCGTCCTTGGCTGTTTCTATACCTTTCGTGGGTTTGCGGGCGTATTGCTTCCGGCTGTCCCGCTTCTTGTCTGGCTCGTCGGGCGAGGCGTGTGGACTCGGGCAGCCTACGGATTTGTCGATCTGCATTGGTCGCGCATCGTGCTTGCGGGGCTGATCGTCTTTGGAATCGGCCAGATGCTCAGCACGGTCTTGATCGTCAACGTGCTGCGCTTTCACATCGCCAGGAAGTCGCTCGCGACACCACCGGCAACCGCAAAGTGGGCCGCCGCCGGTGCGTCAACCGTGACCACACGCTCGGTGCCACTGGTCCCGGCGCGCCGCGATCCGCCCGTGGACACGGGCAGGCAAGCTGCCCATGGCGTCCACGAACAGTCGTGAAACTCCTGACGTACCTTGCTGATTACCCTTGGCGGGTCTAGAATGAGTAAATGAGCCAGACGCTTGGCCGAGTTCAGCAACTTCTTGCCGAGGGCGAAGTCAGGATTTCATGCGGAGAAAACCGTGAGCACTCGCAAACACACCAAACTCCTTCACGAGGGCGACTGCGTCGCAGAAGTGGAAGTCGAACCGATCGACGCCGATGGGGGCTGGGGGCCCTACCTATCACTTGAAGATGTTCGCAAGTTGGATTCGCTGCGCGTCGCCCTACAGCAAGGCGACATGGCGAGCGCCCTGAAGTGTGCCCGCGTTTATCGTCTCACGCCGATCACCGTCGCCGGCTAGCAAGCAAGGTCCGCTGAGCGGATCACCTCGATGATGATGCCGACCCTCAAATGGTCCGCATAGCGGACCCTACCCGGCTTTCAGGCGTCTTGCGGGCGTCGGTCGATCACCGCCCTTAGCTCGACCAGAAGGGCGGCGATGTCCCCGCCGCAGTGCTTGCCTGCGAAATGCTCCAGTGGAACCGCGGGCGGGTCAGCCTTGCAATCCTCGCACATCCCATGGCCGAGTAGCACCGCAAAAGTGTCCGGATGGGCTGCCAGTAGCTCGCGGACCGTGGTGGATGCATCGATGTTTTCCATTGGGGAACTCCTCAAAAGGGCGATGTCGGCCCGGTCCAGGTGATCACGTACGGCGGCTGGGATGCCGGTCTGGTAGTCGATCGTGGACGACCAGCCCAGATGCTCCTTGATCTTGTCGCACTCGAAGAAGCACCGCCGGCCCATCAGCCAGACCGCATACCGGGTGACCAGCGGGGGCCGCCGCGCATGGAATACGTGACCGCAGCACTCAAGTAGAAAAGCGGCGTTTTTGGCGACGCCGAAGGGTACCGAGCGGGTGATGGCCGGCTCGCCTAGGGAATCTGCGATCATGTTGAAATACTCCCGCTGCGTCAGAGCGCCGTCGTGGGAGCAATTGTACGCCTCGCCGATCGCCCTTTCGCTTTGAGCGGCCAGGATGGCGGCCTCCGCCACGTTCCCGGCATGAACCAGGTTGAGCCGGTTGTGGCCGTCGCCGATCAGCCTGAGCTTTCGGCGGTGGATGGACTCGATCAGCCGCGGCAGCGTGGCCCGATCCCTCGGTCCGTACAGCCAGCTCGGGCGAATCACCGTCACGGGCAGCGCCCCGGATTCGTGCATGGCCCAGACCAGCTTCTCCGCCTCGATCTTCGCCCGCCCGTAGTAGCTCCAGCGGGGCAGGTTGACGCCCAACGGGGTGCTTTCGTCGAAAACGCGGCCCTCGCCGTCGACGTGGCCGTAGACGCTGATCGAGCTGACGTGCATGAATCGCCGCACACCAGCTTCCGTTGCAGCTTCAAGGAGATGCCGAGTCCCATCGATCGAGATGCGGGCAAACTCCTTCCAAGGTCCCCAGTCACCCACGCGGGCGGCGCAGTGGTAAACCACGTGGACGCCGGTGCAGGCCTTCTGCAGGGAGTCGCGGTCCGTGAGATCACCGGTAACGATCTTCGCCCCCAGGTTGGACAGGAAGGTCGTGTCACTTCCGGGGCGGCAAAGGGCCCGAACTCGGAGTCCTCGTCGGTGGAGTTGCTCGGCGATGTGGCTGCCGAGCAGCCCGGTACCGCCGGTCAGAAGTACGTTGGTTGAAGATTCCGCAAAGCCGCCCACAATGTACAGACGATACGTGCGTATCACCGGATCGGTCAAGCCGGGGGGCAGGAACCGCCGATTGATTCCGATGGCAAGCAAGGAGGATTGTGATGGCCAGCAAACCCATATGTGTTCGCCGGGCGGGAACGGTCGAGGAAGCCGACATCATCGTCGCCTGGCTCAATGAGCAGGGCGTCGAGGCCTCCGTGTTGGACCACGACAGCCCCGGCCTGCTCGCTTTCGGGGTGACCGACGTCGAGGGCGTGGAGATATACGTACCCGACGAGGACAGCGCCGAACGGGCAAAAGTGTTGCTCGCGGAGCACGATCGGACACACGCGGCCGAGGCGATAGGGAGCGACTTGGAAGAGCAGGTCACCACCAAGTGCGAGGAGTGCGGGCAGGTCAACAGTTTCCCTGCCGATCTGCAGGGGTCGGTTCAGGAATGCGCCGACTGCGGCGCACATCTGGACGTGCGGTAGGGATCGTGTAGCGGCTTCGGCCGGAGGAAAGCGGGTAGACACCTCGCGAATGCTCGCGGCCGCCACGAAGGCGTCCGCTCCATGAAATCGGACCCTGCTTTACAGCGTTGTTCGTTTTCGTGTCCCCGAGCTATCAAGGAAGCGACAAGCGGTATTCTACGGCCGCCACGGGGGGCCGGCGCGCCGGGACTACGCAAAAACGCAGAATGCTCTAGCCGGCCGGTCCGGGTGGCGGACGGCGCGTACGCTCGCGGCGGCCTTCCCGCCGATCGGGTTCGGAAGGCTCCTCCTCGCTTTCCACCTCGACGGGCTTGTCGGACCAGTCCTTGTCGGTTATCGCCGCAACCTTCACGTTTTCGATCTCCAGCGGGCCGTAGGCGACAAACGCCAGCGGGTAGTCGACGTCCGGGGCGTCACCGGTGATCAAAAACGACGGGTAGCGTCCGGTGCATTTCCCATCCAGGTAGATGACCAGATCGTCCGTCCAGACGCACACAACCTCGTGTTTGTTGTTGTCATGGAGCGGGGCGGTAACCGAGACGGAGGTGTCATCGCCCTCAAACCCGAGCTGGCCTATTCCGAACCAGGCGAACTCGCTGTCCGGGTCTCCCCGAAAGCGGACCTCACAGGTCAGAGCCACCGGGGCGACCGGGTTCATTCTGACGCCCAGCATAGAGGGGCTTTCCTTTTCGGACACATCACACCGCAGCGCCCCGGGCCGAGTCGACCAGTTCTTTTTGGATCCGCCGACGTCCAGGAAGGAATCAAGCGAGTCCAGGCTGATGGACTCCCAATCGCTGAGATTCTCGACCGTATCAAGTTCGTTGACCCAGGGGGCGAAGATCGCGGCTTTGCTCTCTTTGGCGTACTGAGACTCTTTGAGGTTGGGGTCTTCGAGGTGATTGAGCAATACGAGCCTCATCCAATCGACCCAGCGTCGCTCAAGCTCCTCGACCGCCCCCTCCTCGGGAATTCCCAATACGGCGGCGACCGCAGCGTCGACGGCGGTATCCTGGCTTTCCCCGTCCCTCAGCTCGGTGAGGAATGCTCGGATCGTTTCCTGGCCGGACTCGGAGAGGTACAAAACGATCGCGTGCCCCTGGTTGTATAGCAGCGAGTTCTTACGGCCGTCCTGGGCATACTGGTACTGCACAAACAGCTCTCGCAGTCGGAAGTGCTCCCCGCTGGCAACGGACCTCGCCAGGTCGGCCACCACTCCGTATTGCGGCATGGTCCGCATGAAGCGGTTCGCCAGACCCTCATTCCACCACCTGGTCAGCTTCTGGCCGCCCATAAACTCGTTCATGAGCACGTGGAGCATCTCATGCTGCAGAATGCTGTCGAACTTGAACTTGGAGAAAACCTCTTTCTCGGCGTCGTTTTCATCCAGATACTGGGTGGTGCTGAACATGAGCATCTTCTTCGTCCTTCCCTCAGCGCTTCCAAATGTCACACCGCCGGCCATGCCCCCATGCGAGCTGTAGTCGCTGTGATCCGAGTAGATGATGATGGGGAAGCGTACCGCCCAGGATTCGCCGTCGAGGAGAATACCCCCGACAAAGTCCAAGAAGATCTCACATCGCTCGGCACAGAGTTTGGAGAGGTGCTCATTGTAGCTGTAGACGTCGAAGTGAGCCGACTTATAGTGCATGGGCGGGAAGGGGGCGTTGTGGATCTTCGGATCCTCGATGTATTTCTTGTCGTGGACAATCGGCTCGTCGTCGGGAGTGGCGATCTTGCTCCAGTCCGGCTCGGGGACCGCAATGTAGAATTCATCCTCGGGCGGAGCCGCAAGAACGTCACTCCGGTATTTATCCTCCAGAATCAAACGGCGCAGCCGACTGACCGCCCGCCGGGCCTGATACCGGTGGTCCCCGCTACGAGAAACCGCCAGCAAGTCTTTCCAGGTCTGGATGGCCTGGTCAATCCGGCCGACCTTTTCGTAGGCCTGTGCCATCAGCATGCGTGCCGGATCGTGGGCGGGAAACTCATTGGTCACCTCAACGAGCGAAGGGATCGCTTCCGCCCATTCTCCTTGTTCACACATGGTTTTGGCCTGCGCAAAATCGCCGGCCAAAGCGCTCGCCGCCAACCACAGCGTGAGGACCGAACTCACTATCACCACTTTTTTGGGGAAATGATTATACACGGGTCTTGTTCCTCAACCTCTTGGCCCACCTGATCATGTTCTCGTGGTATTCGAGGGCAATGTTATGCAACTCAATCAGAGAATCCAGTTTGCGTGGATAGCGTTCGAGCTTGGTCTTCATGTATTCTATCAGCCACACGATGAGCCTTCCCCGTTTGACGAACTCGTCGCACTGGTCCATCAGTTGTTTCCGGCCGTCGCGGGTGAGCTTGCCTGTTTGGGCATTGTATGCCGGTGTGATCCTCCGTGGGCTCGCTTCCACCATTTGCCGGCTGAGGGAGTACCAAACGTCCGTGAAGTGGGCGACCTCGACACGGACCAACTGGAGTTCATAGATGTCTCCGTAGCCCGCCAGCACCACCTGGGCCTTGGAGATCGACTCCTCTGCCCGCTCGAGCATAGTGGCGTAGGGGAGGTGTCTTTCGAGATCTCCGCTCGGAGATAGTTCTCGCACCGCTTCGTAGGTCTTTTTCAGGTCCATGTAGCTCTCGAGGGCGGGCACGCTGAAACCCTCGGCCTGGAGCAATTGCTCGCAATACTCGGCCAGACCCGCGTGCATGATCTCGCGCTCGGTGAGCGAGTTGGGCTCCCTCGCTTTGTTGCGCAGATACTGGTCCGCAATGACCAGGAAGTTCCGCGCGTGCTTCGTTCCGATATAGCGCAAGTCGTAATCCGGGTTTCGCTTGAAGATGTCCAGATGGGCTTCGGCACGCAGCTTCTCACGGGGACTGCCCCTCTTCTTTTTGGCTTTGAGCATCCTCTTGGCATCGTCCCATCGACCCTGTCGTTCGTAGATCTCGATGAGCAGCCAATCGATCAGGTTCCGAGTGGACTGGTTCTCATCGTATTCCAGGAACGGGTCCAGTCTTGAGAAGGCTCGTTCGTAGTTCCCCAGGTCGTAGTCTGCACGAGCGTTCAGAGCCGCTTTGAGGGCATCGGGCAGTTGCTCGAACCGTTCAACCGAGCCAGCGTCGGAGTAATCGACGTCTTCGACGATCCGGTCGATATCCCGCAGGTTGTAGCTGCGGATACCGTAAATGCTCTTTACGCGAATCGTCTTGGAGGTCTTTACGACGATCTCGCATCCCACAAACGTACCGTCCTTGAGGACCAGGATAACCGCGTCACCCTCTTTTACGGTGCTGGTGTCAGGGGAAGAGGTCTGGGCCTGGGTTGTGGACACCAGCAAGAGACCGACCAACAGATGTTTGCACTGACGCATCATAGCTTTGGACCCTTTTAGTATTAATACTCTTCGTCTCGACCGCGCACCTTCCAACGGAACGCCTCGAGGGCGGCGTTCATGCAAATCCCCCGGGCTCCTCGAGGCATTACACCGCGGCATTTTGGGAAGTAGTGATAGCCTACGCCCGATGAGAGATCGTAGGCGCTGTAGACCCCCACCTGGGTTCCGTTGTACCGGAGCTCGAAGAGCTCGCAGCGCCCGGGCTTCAACTTGAACACCTCATGGAACTTATGGCGATCGTGCAGGGCCTTGCGCATCCCGACGCGCACGGTGTCGAATCCCTGGGTCCCGGTGATCTCGCCGGTGAAGACGGGATTATTGCGGCGGAGGCGCGGCAGCGAAATGCCCGGATCCATGCGCCGCAAAGCGGCCTGGAAACTCTCATCCCAATCCTGGTTACCGCTCACCACGTCGATTAAAAGGTACTTCCCCGCCTGGATGGCGGTGAGAATCTTCTGCCTTACGTCCAACGAGGGCTCTGCGCCTCCGGTTACGCTGACCCAAACGAGATCCGCCTTCCGGACATCATCGACAGGCTCCACCGACACCCGAAAGTTGGCGATCATCAGCCCATTCATCAGCTTGAGCAGGTCGGGATAGGCGGGCACGTCGCCGCCGACCTCGAAGTGGCTGACCTTCAGCACCTTGGTGGCGGCGGCGGCGGGCGGATAGGTTGAGGGCTCGGACGAATTGCGGGGCAGAGTGTCGTCAGTTGCGTAGGTGAACATCCGGTCCACGAACGCAAACGCGTCCGGGTGATCCTCGGTCTGGTAGAGCTGCCAGATGCACGCCCAGCTTTCGCCGGGTATGAAGACGAAGTGGCGGAATCCGTTTCCAAGGACCTTCATGCCCTCGGGGACCTCGCTACCCGGCTCTTCCCCGCTCTCCTTGTCCTCGCCCTCATGCTCGTCCTCATCATCATCCCGGAGGAAGATGGCATCATCCGATTTCAGATTCTTCAGCTCGTATTCGGGGAAGGCCCCGCGGAGGGCGGTAAGCATGGCGTCACGGTGAACCTCAGCGCCTTTGGCGAAGTTGAGCAGGACGGTTCCGCCCGCAAAGCAGTAGTCACGTATCTTGTTCCACTGATCGTCCTTCCAGTCCGGCTCGCCGACCACGTTGAGATACAGCAAGGGAACTTCGACGAGTTCGCGCGTGCTGCGGTCGATGGTGGTTCGTCGCCAGTTGAACGGCCTGCCCCTCTGCTTGGCGATGTGCCGAACCAGGTGGGGGGCATCGAAGCTGTACTGGGCCCACCCTCGCTCCTCATCGCCGACAATAACTCGCTGTAGAATCGTCGGGGCTGCCCCGGAGGCCAGGGTGTTCAGGGCGTAGACCGTGCGCCCGATCGAGGGTGCCTCCACCCAACCGCCTTGACCGCGAACCCCGAAGAGGACACCCGCCTGATGCTCAAAGAGCGCGGTGGCCGCGTCAAGGAAGAGGTTCTTGTCCTTGATGTAATGGACGCCGGACATCGCCCGAAGCTGCTGGATATACATCGGAGAGGCGTAGAGATCGGGTGGGACTACGGGCGCCAGAACACCCTCCCACTCCACTTCTTCGTAATATGCCTCGAGCCATTCAAAAGCTCGGTCCAACAATCGTAAGTGGCGTTTGTTCGCCTGGTACCCTCCGCAGCGTCGGGCGGAGATGCCATAGGCCATATCCGTGGTAATCAATAGAGCCGCGACCCCCATCGCGGTGTAGCCGGTGGTCGGAAGGACGCCCGCCCCGCCGTAGTCTTCAAGCTTGGTGCGGAAACCGCCATTGTACGCCTGAGCATTCTCCCAGTACTTCGCCGCGTCCCTCCACACGCGCGGTCTGGTCTGCGCCCCGGCGAAGTGAGCTTCCTGCAGGGCTCGCACAGCAAGGTACGAAGCCAGATTGTCGGAACGGGTGAGCCGGTTGGTTTGTCCGGTCCCGCCGCCGTAGCCGGCGGACATCACCGCAAACAGATTCGTCGTTGGATCGACCTGCTGGGGGATGTCCCCCGAGGACCAGCCGCCGTCATCGCGCTGGGCGGTGTTTAGCAAATCCACATCCGCCGCGATCGCCCTTTTGTACTCTTTCAGTCCACCGTACTTGGCCAGGCAGTACAACCTGGTCGCCGCAGTGCCCACCGCGAACTCGGTCGGCTGGTCTTGACCCGCCCCTCCGCCCTGGTTCTGGGGGCTTCCTCGCCGCTGACCACGACCACCCCGACCGCTTCCGGGCGTTTGAGCCCCAGGAGCACCTGCTTCGGTTGGCTTCTGCTCAGCGAGCCAATCCATGGCGATACGCAAAGTGCCGGTCTTGGTCGGCCGGCCCAACTCTGCCAGGGTCGACACGATCATCGAGGTCAGTTGAATCGCCCCCTCGCCGCCGTCCGGGTTGCCCCAGAAGCCGTCCCGGTTCTTTCTCTCCTCCAGGGCGGTGGGCCCACTGTCGAACGCCTCCTCGATCTTGGTCTCGACCTCGGCCTTGAACGGAATGTATCGAGTGGGGATTGGCATGTCGGCTTCAATGCCCTCGGCGTCCGCGAGGTCCCAGGCAGCCTCGCGGAGCACGAAGAACGGCAGGCCGAACATGTTGCCGAAGTTTTCCGGCTTGAGAACCACCCACGCCGCTCCGGTTTGCTTCTCGAAGTAGGCGGTCTTGAAGGTGCCGCGCGGATTACGGGCCCGATCATCGATGCTGCGCGCTATGGGGCGTTTAATCGTCGTCTCCGAGGCGATCTGTTTTCCATCGGCCCACAGCAGCGGGATGTAAGCCGGGAAGGCTTTGAGCTTTTGCTGTCCCGTAAAGACCGGGACCGTCTCCCACTCGTATGTCCTTGCGGGCTCCAGCTTCCCTCTGATTCTCAACCAGATCTCGAGTTCGTCTATCTGGACGCTGACGCCGTCGAAGTTCGAGTCGATCACCAAGAGCCCGCTCCGGTAGCCCACGTACAAGTGCCGACGGACGGTCGGATTCGGATCGCTGCTCCGCACCACGACGCGCCCGAAGTCCAGTTCGGGGTCATCGAAGCTGAAGATCACCTCCTTGCCGGGCAGGCTGTCGCGACCATCCGCTCGTGCGGATCTCAACTCTCTGTAGTTGCCGATGGCCATGAGATTGGGCCCGGCGAGGCAGACCGCGGAAGGGGCGAGCACCGCGCCCGCTGCCAGGACCACCCAGGTGGGCGTGTAGTTCATGAATCGTTTCACTTTGAGGTCCCCAAGGGTCAATTGGATTCACGCATCCGTCGCCGATCGGGTCCTCGGAGCCCAAGCCGGCGGTCCGACCCGGGTCGCACCCATCCCACCGGATCGGGCGACTGGCCTACCATATTAACACTACAGCGCAAAGTCATCGAGCCAAAAGGCATGGAGTTCGTCGTAATCTCAACTGCGACAAGCACTTACAGCCGACAAGCACGACGAACCTGTGTGTCGTTTCCGGCGTCGCCCCCGCGAATCGTAA
>SDBU01004759.1_pt1 | contig 16518 bp, 13 predicted proteins | sample 2277071 | NCBI WGS metagenome assembly SDBU01 (sample SAMN10397929, study PRJNA504765) | marine sediment metagenome | isolation source: marine sediment core GS08_GC12, 126 cmbsf | place: Arctic Ocean: Gakkel Ridge, Loki's castle | collected 2008
ACGAAATGATCAGTGTGAATTCGTCTGCCACATCTGGATAGTCTTTCAAAATCAGACCGTTTCAAGACTCGCTCTGACTTGGTAAGGGAAAACGCGGCCAAGGTCTCTTAACCCCGTTACACGCTCAGACGTTTTCTTCCTTTTGCACGACGGCGACTGATGACCTTTCGCCCCTGCTTGGTAGACATCCTTTTAAGGAATCCGTGTGTTCTGGCTCGTTTTATCTTGCTCGGTTGATAGGTCCGTTTCATGATATCTTTCCTGTATGGTTTGGCGGATTCCCTTTAGTCTGAAACCCCAATGAGCCGTTAGTATCGGTAATCGTACAAAAAACCACACCTGCCAGCTTTTGTCAAGCCCTTTGCCGTCTCTTGCCTTGTTTTCACCCCCCGGGAACCCGCAAAAGCGTCTACTTTAGCCATTTGACGGCTTCGCAAAAAGTTCATATGCACGGCGTGCGAAGGTTGAGGAATGAGGCGTACTTTTCCTACGCCGCCGTGACGAAAGATGAAGCACAACGCAGCAGATGGACTTTTTGCGAAGCCGTCACTTCTTGGAAACCACTTCGGTCAGTACCCCACTGGAGCTCTTCGGATGAATAAAGGCTACCTGTTTTCCATGAGCGCCTGCTCGGGGCTTTTCGTCAACTAATTTTATACCTTCAGATTTAAGCTTTTCAAGCGTGGCACCTACATCTTCAACTTCGTATGCAATATGGTGGATTCCTTCCCCGCGCTTGGCAATGAACTTGGCAATCACACCATCTTCGGTGGCTGACTCAATAAGCTCTATGTTTACATTGCCCACTGGAACAAACGCGATTCTCATTTCCCCCAGGCTCTCCTCGTGTTCCACCTTCAAGCCCAACGACTCCTCGTAAAACCGCCTTGCAGATTCGAGGTCTCTAACAGCTATCCCAATGTGATCTATCTTCTTTGGTTTCATGGTACATCCCCAGACGGCTTCGTAAAAAGTCCATCTGCGGCGTTGCGCTTCATCTTTCGTCATTGCGCCGTACGAAAAGTACGCCTCATTCCTCAAGATTGAAGCTCTGCGCCCTACGGGCTCGGCTTCCCGGTAAGGAAGGCGCCTGTTTTTCTATCGCTTCCCTTGGCCCCGCCCACAGGCTGGAGCTTGCGGGGAGCAGGCCGGTCGCGCGCCTTGCATGTGGAGCTTTTTACTTTGCCGTCCACTTGATGACTTTTTGCGAAGCCGTCACCCTTGCTTGACAACAATGTGCCAACCGGCTATGTTCTAAGCAATTCTTGATTAACTCGTAAAAAGTCATCCTACAATGCAATCAGACTTCTTTGTAAAACATCGCCAACCTGCTTCATCGGGTCCTGCCAAGACGGAAACCTTCCGGGAGTTTGACGCCACAGAACTTTATTGTCCGAAGTGTGGCCGCGCTGTGCCGGTCCGCAAGCGACTGTTGCTGGTTCTGCCCGAAGGGGATAAGCACGAATACTTGTGCGCCATTTGCAAAACCTCTGTAGGGACCAAGGTGGTTAGGGGCGGCGAACAGGTTCGCCTTATTGTCTAACACGACCATGTTGAAGAAAATCAAGAAACACCAGCTCCAGCAATAGTCTCGTGGCGCATGGTGCGTAGTTTGGCTAGTTCCCACACATAGTCATAAAGGTGCAATCCCTTGCTGGCAGCAACAATCTCCCCGTCTTCCACACCAATTTCGCTGGCCATATACTCTTTCATTAGTTGAATTGCACCTAGGTTCGCTGGAAAGCCGTTCCAAAGATCCCAAGACCGGAAATAGATCACAAAATGCAGCTTGCCGTTGCGGATTCGTGTATCAATATGGCGCAAACACGGTGGGTCGCCTAGAAGAATATCAGACGGAACAGAGACGGTCATGGCTGCTTGGTTGGTGCCATAACCCTTTGTTTTGTACATCTTAACAACCTCATCGACCTGGTTTACAACAAGGCTTTCAACGCTTTCTTTCAACGGCTCTGCCCCTGGACACTGTCCGTTTACAGGGGCAAGATATGACCACCCGGCCAGTCGTTCTCCATAGGTATAGTCTTCGTTCGGTTGTTTTGCCGGAGTCATCAAGTACGGTAGGTACTCTTCCACATAGCCTTCGGCAACAGGGTTCGGTATGCCAAGGGCGACTGGAATATCAGGAACAAGCGGCCGCACACCGGGGTATCTGACATGAACGGTCACATAATCAAACTCAAGCCGCTTTTGTCCGGCATAACTGCCATGATCAATCACATACTCGTGGCCCTTGTCTGTTATTTCATAAACACACTGAAACCACGCGTCCGGAAGATCCCTTGCCTCTATGGAAACCAAATTCATAATACTCGCTCGGTCATATATCGAGTCTCTGGACCTCTAAGGCGTTTGTCACTATGAAGTTACGTCTCTGCTCTACCTCATCGCCCATCAACACGGTGAATATATCATGAGCCGCAAACATATCCTCAACCTTAACCTTGAGAAGTGTCCGTTTTTCAGGATGCATAGTAGTTTCCCAAAGCTGTTCTGGATTCATCTCTCCCAAACCCTTGTAACGCTGAATAAAAAGGCCCTTCTTGGCCCCCTGCAAAAGAGTGCCAAGCAACTCTTCTTTGCTCTCCACTGTGGCGACTGGCTCGTTGCCATTGTCAAACATTATAAACGGGGGGTTGTTGTGGGAAACCATGTTATACCAAAGCACACGGGCATTCTGAAAATCTGCGGATGAAAGGAGTTCCCAACCAATCTTGACCTGCGAGGCTCCGTTGCCTTCCCTCCCCACCACCAACTCAAAGACATTGTGTTCCTCGTCCTTAACCAAACCGCTCGCTTTGTATCCTGCTGAAACAAGGCTCTTGGCCAGCTGTTTCATATTGCTCTCGTTTTGAAGAAAAGCCTTGTTCTCAACTTCTCTTTGGACCAAGTGTTCTATTAACTCCCTCCCGTACCCCCGCCGTTCAAGCCGCCCAAGAACCTTGTCATAGTCAACAAGAGTTCCCAAGAACAAATACAGCTTCTCCTTTTCCAACACCGCTCCACCATCACTGGGCTCAATCTTCCTTGTCTCACAGACCCGTTTCATCAAGAAATCATTAAAGGCGGCTTCGTCCTTCACGTACACTCCTTTTTTTCCTTTACCGATTCTAAACAAGGGTGGTTGAGCCAAATACAGGTATCCGTGATCTACCAGGTCAGGCATCATGCGGTAAAAAAAGGTCAGTAGCAGTGTTCGGATGTGAGATCCATCCACATCCGCATCGGTCATTATTATGACCTTGTGGTACCTCAACTTTTCTATACTGTACTCATCCCGGCCTATGCCTGTGCCAAGAGCAGTAATCAAGGTTTTAATTTCTTCGTTCTTAAGCATTCTATCAAACCGAGCCTTTTCTACATTCAGTATCTTTCCTTTCAGGGGAAGTATGGCCTGAAAAACCCTGTCTCTTCCTTGCTTAGCACTACCACCCGCTGAATCGCCCTCAACTATGAATATTTCCCTTTTTGCTGGATCTCTCTCTTGACAATCTGCCAGTTTACCTGGCAACGCACCCTCTGTTAAGGCACCTTTCTTCCTGGCTATGTCCCTTGCACGCCTTGCTGCATCCCTTGCGCGCGCCGCATCAACAACCTTGGTTAGGATCTTCTTGGCTAAGCGAGGATTCTCCTCCAACACTATACCAAGCATTTCATTTACCAGCGCTTCTACCAAACCTTTTACCTCGCTGTTGCCAAGCTTGGTCTTTGTCTGGCCCTCAAACTGTGGGGACCTGAGCTTAATGCTTATGACAGCGGTTAACCCCTCCCTGACATCATCGCCGGAGAGTTTTTCCTGAAGGTTTTTTGGTGTCTTGTCGGTTGAAGCATAGTTGTTAAATGTTCGGGTGAGCCCAGACTTGAATCCAACCAGGTGAAATCCCCCTTCCTTTGTGTTGATATTGTTGGCAAAAGAAAAGATCTTCTCACCATACGTGTCGTTGTATTGCATTGCTATCTCCATAGAAACACCATTGTTTTCAGCTTCCATGTAGATAGGTTTTCTATGAAGAACGTCTCTTCCTTTGTTGAGATATTCCACAAACGAGACGATGCCGCCCTTGTAAACAAAATCTCTTTTCTTACCAGTCCTTTCATCTTCAACTAGAATTGTAAGCCCCTTGTTTAGGAAGGCTAGTTCCCTTAATCGCTGAGAGATAATTTCAAAGCTGAACTCTGTCGTCCTGAAAATTTCAGCGTCTGGTCTAAAGTGAATCTTGGTTCCCTTCCCCTTGGTCTTTCCTGTTTCTTGAAGCGCAGAGGTGGGTTTTCCTCTTTCATAGGATTGATAATAAACCTTCCCCCCCGATCGAATTTCAACCTCAAGCAACATTGAAAGTGCGTTAACTACAGAGACACCTACGCCATGCAATCCACCCGATACCTTGTAGGAATCGTGGTCAAACTTTCCTCCGGCATGGAGTTTAGTCATTACTACTTCTACGGCCGGAATTTTTTCTGTCTTGTGGATTCCTACTGGTATTCCCCTGCCGTTATCTTCAACGGTAATGCTATTGTCTGAATGAATTAGGACTTTAATCGAGTCACAATAACCCGCAAGGGCTTCATCCACACTGTTGTCTACTACTTCATACACAAGATGGTGAAGACCATCCACGTCAAGATTTCCAATATACATAGATGGTCTTTTTCTTACTGCACTGAGACCTTCTAAAACTTTTATTTTGTCAGCATCATATACTGTATTATCAGAATCCATTTTATACCCTCATCGGCATTATAACACTTAAGAAGCCTGTATCATCCTTCCCTTCTACCGTACATGGATTTATTTCATCATTAAACTTCATCACTACCTCGGTGCTTTCCATGTTGCTTAGGGTGTCTATTAGATATCTAGGATTAAAACCTAGTTCAACTTTCTCTCCACTGTAATTGACACGAATAACCTCTCTCGATTCACCTATTTCAGGATTTGTAGTAGTCGTCTCCATCTGATCGCCCTCTATTTTCAAGCCTACTCCTTTGTACTTATCAGAAGAAAGAATGGACATTCTCTTCATCATCATTAAGAAGGCTTGTCTATCAACCCGCAATTCATTTGGTGTCTTCTTGGGAATTACAAGATTATAATCTGGAAATTCACCATCAATAAGTCTAATTATAATGCCTTCTTTTTCCTTCTTGACAATAAAATTATTGTCCTTAAATCCTATTTGTGTACCATTTCCACCCTCTAAGAGTCTTAGAATTTCTACCATTCCACTCTTTGGTATTATAACCCCTTCTTCTAACATCAAATCCTGATCGTCCTCAATAATATGATCTATTCTACAAAGCCTGTGTCCGTCAGTTGAGACCATGCGGAGTTTTTTGTTTTCTCCTTCTGAAATTTTTTCAAAGTATACTCCAGCAAGATGAGCACGTCCTTCTTCGGCAACTACGGCAAATATGGTCTTTTCTACCATGCCTCTAAATACACTCAAATCAATATTAAACAAATCAACTCCTTCCACCTTTGGCAAAGCAGGAAATTCTTCTGTATCTACACCTACTATATGGTATTTGACTTTATCACCAGTTATATCTATCCATTTGTTTTCCGTTTCTTTTACACTTAGATTTTTACCCGGAAAATCTCTTACTATTTCATATAATTTTCTGGACGGCACGGCAGTTGAACCTTCTGACAATACTTCTGCCTCATAAGATCCCTCAAAGGCTATTCCAAGATCTGTAACCAAAAGAGTCACTTGCGATTCTTTGGCTGAAATAACAACGTTAGAGGTAATAGGAATATTTGTTTTCTTTCCTGTAATTCCTTGTACTTTGGAGAGGCCCCCAATAATTTTTTCCTTTTCTATCTTAAATTCCATAATGATCTCCTATTATTAAATTAAGTATTTAAAATAATAATAATAATAAGGGTTGTTAACTATGTTAATAAGAATGTAACTGTTTTAAAATAAACAAAAAAACATTATAAAATTATGAGAAATTAATACAAAAAGCAGAGAAAAAATAACGAAAAAAGAGTGTGAAATGAATTTAGAAACTTATGAGAAAAATATCAACATAAATGTCGTCAAAAACAAAAGGATCATCTCCCCAGTTGTTGTAGTTTTAAGGCGAACTAAATGGGCTATCTCCAACTGAGCAGGCGAAATCCCAGAGGGTACAAGGGGTCAAGGAGTCAAGGGTTCGAGTGAAATGCTAAAGAGTTACAAAGGCCTGAAAGTCTGGAAAAAGTCATACCACCTCTGTTTGGACATAGCAGAAATCGAAAGAATGTTAAAAGTGCTGATAAAGTCTTTATAAAACAAATCCTTGCATTTTTCAAGGCGAAAGGCGCGCGAATCTTGAGCAATGAGGCGTACTTTTCGTACGCCGCAATGACGAAAGATGAAGCGCAACACCGCAGATGGACTTTTTAAGAAGCCGTCAAGTTTTAGACGCTACGCCAGCAGCGGGCCAGCAGCGGGCTTGACTGTTTTTATTTGATTGGATATAAGTGCCTGCAACGAGAGGCACCCACGTGTGTTCACAAAAACTACTATTCTGATGGAGAAAGGAGAAGGAAATGGGTAAAAACAACCTTTTTGCACTGAAGGCCTTGGGGCAGAGCCCGTGGTACGATAATATTGACCGACGGTTGATTCTAGACGGGGATCTGGCGCGGCTATTTGAGCAAGGAATTACTGGTGTGACATCAAATCCCAGTATATTTGAGAAGGCAATAAATGCATCTTCTATATATGATGGTACCATTGGGCAATTGGCTGAGGCAGGAAAGGCGCCCCAAGAAATATATGATGTCATAACCGTGCAGGATGTCCAATCAGCGGCTGATCTATTGCTTGAGACCTACAAAAGGAGCGAGGGAATCGATGGTTATGTGAGTCTCGAGGTCCTTCCCGAATACGCCAACGACGCAGCAAGAACCATAGACCATGCCAGGAAGATACAAAAAGAGGTTGGGAGACCCAACCTCATGATTAAGGTTCCGGGGACCAGGGAGGGTTCAGAGGCTATCAGGGTCCTTACTTCTGAAGGGATAAATGTTAACGTAACACTGCTTTTTTCTTTGCGACATTATGAGCAGAGCGCCAAAGCTTACATTAATGGGTTAAAAGACAGGGTTAAGGAGGGTAGACCAGTCGATAGAGTTTGTTCTGTGGCAAGCGTGTTTATAAGCAGGGTTGATGCTTCGGTCGACAAGATGCTGGAGGAGCTTGATGAACCGAGCCTCAAGGGAAAAACTGCCACAGCTAATGCCAAGATGATTTACCAGAGATTTAAGGAATTGTTCTATGGCGAAAATTTCAGCGAAGTGGCAGGTAAGGGTGCCCGTGTGCAAAGGGTCCTTTGGGGCAGTACCAGTACCAAGGACCCGGATTATAGTGACGTGAAATATGTGGACGGCTTGATAGGAAAAGACACGATCAACACGTTACCCCACAACACCATGGTTGCCTTTATGGACCACGGGAACCCGAAGTTGACCATTGAGGATAACCTGGATACGGAAAGAAAGCACCTTGAAACACTGGCAACCCAGGGCATAGATCTGGAGCGTGTGTGTGACGAAGTGCAGCAACAAGGAGTTGAGGCTTTCGGAACATCTTTCCAACAGTTGATCCGTGCAATTGTCCAAAAAGCCGGGCCAGACACACCCCAATAAAGGGTTTCCGCTATATTCATCCCGCCAACCGTGACGACTTCGCAAAAAGGCCACCAGCGGCATTGCTCTTCATCTTTCGTCACTAGTAAGGAAAAGGAAGAGCCTAAAGTGAGCGAAAGTGCCTAAAGTTAATGTGAACGCCTTCGGCGTTATCAATCTCAAGCTTGCGGCCTACCCGTTTAACAGCACCAGTTTCCAGATTCTAGTTTCCAAGCGACAATATTCAACGGCCCACGCCTCATTGCTCAAGGCGTGCGTTCCTTGCAGGTGGCGTTTCTTGCTTTGCCGTCCGTTTTCAGACTTTTTACGAGTCTATCAACTTTGAGACAGCAACCAGGTTGGCTTCTTTGTTAATGCGAGGAAGCTCTTGTCTGAGTACGTCTAACGTCAAGGCATACGGATGTGCAATTCCAATTGCCTGACCCCGTGCCTTTGCGATGCTCAGGAGTCGCTTGAGTTGAAAACGAATAGCAGTTTCATCCTGAACATGGTCTAAGAACACCTGGCGTCGGGCAAATCTAAGCTGCAAGCGTTCAGCCACCAGGGCGCAACTCGAGTTGGGGTTGGTGAAGCTGTCGATGAAAAACAGTTTGTGCTTTTTCAGAACAGAAAAAACCCAGCGCATCGTTATTGGGTCCTGTGTCAGCTTGGACCCCATGTGGTTATTGACCCCCACCACAAAGGGTACCTCATCCAAGTCCCTTTCTAGTTGATCCACAAGTTCGTCCTGACTCATAGAAGACAGCAGTGCGCCTCCTCCCGGGTCCACCAGGGGATATTCCAATGGTTCCATGGGAAGGTGGAGCAAAACCTCCCGACCAACCTCATGTATGGCAGAGGCAATGCTTTTTTGAAAAGGGCTGTTTGGAAGAACAGAAAAGGACTGTATACCGTCGAGTTCCAAGAATTTCCAAGCCATGTTCTTGTCGTAGCCCAGGTCGTCAACAATGATGGCTACTAGTGGGAGTCGTTGTCTTGAGACTGTGGGTGTCTCCTTGCGCGTTGTTATAAAGATCAGACGATGGGTGGGCCGGCCATTTACTGAGATTTCAGTCACTGTCTTGTTTTTGGCCCTATGGATGAACCGGACAGAGCTTGTTGGAAGAACGCGTGAGAGTCGTTTGGAAAGAGTTTCTCTGATGCGTTCGTGTAGCGTTTTGCCGGAAACGCGGATCTCCATTTCTGAAAAGGTCCACTCTTCCTTAGCGCTCCTTTTTGTTGATACAGATTTGAACACTACGTCATCAACCCGCACGTTCAAAGCCAACAGGGCCTCATATATGGCCCTGTCTGTTTGTTTCACCTTGGCTTCTGTGCCTTTGGAGGGATACACCTCAAAAATCCGTGTCCCTGCGCGAGGGGGCTTCGGTTGCCCGATGCGGGTTTCAAAAAGAGGTGTTTTGGCGGAGGGCGCCGTAGAGCGAGAAGAACTGATCCAATATCCGGCAATTCCAACAACAGCCAAGAGGCCAATCAAGGCTAGCGCCAAGAATGAAACACGCCATTTCTTGGAAGTTTTCTTTTTGGAAGTGCCCCGTATCTTCCTGCGCGTCTTCTTGCGGGTGGTCATGGGCGGGGATTAATGGGCGGTCTTTGAAAATATCTGCCAACTCGTAAGAATTTCTAGTGCTCTTTGTACCTGATAATCCTTGGCAAGGAGCTCCTTGACCACTTCAGACTGCTCTTGGCCGGGGAGCACAACCCCACGCGTATTCTGAATCTCATCTTTAAAAGCCGCGGGAAGCTCCTCTTCCGGTTTCGCCGAGATATGGTTCTTGAGATCCTTTTCTTTCATATGAGGACTCTTTTTCGCAGGGGATTCTGAAAGCACGGCGTCATTTACCACGATGTCGGGCACAATTCCCTTTGCCTGGATGGTGTGTCCGTTCGGGGTGTAGTACCTGGCTATGGTCAGCTTCAAGCCAGAACCGTCCCGTAGTGGTTCAACCGCCTGAACTGAGCCTTTTCCAAAGGAAGTGGCCCCCAAAACCACAGCCCGGCCATGATCCTGCAGGGCACCAGCCACAATCTCTGACGCGCTTGCACTGCCACCATTAATAAGCAAAACGATAGGGTAGGTGCGTTGCTCGTCGCCGGCATGGGCCGAGTAAACCTTGGTGTGGGTCTTAAGCCTTCCCTTGACAGACACAATCCTGCCTTCGTCCAAGAAGGCGTCTGCGACCCTGACGGCTTGTTCAAGGAGCCCCCCAGGGTTATCTCGAAGGTCCAGGACCAGGCCCTTTAAGGGAGTTGATCCAGATTCCAGTTTCTCCAAGGCAGCCTTCAAATCTCTATAGGTGCGGTCCCTGAAGTTGGTGACACGCAAATATCCATAGCTGGGTTTGAGTTCATAGGAGCGCACGCTCTCCAGGGGAATAATGTCCCGCACAATTTCTAGATTCTTGGGTTCTTCCAATCCTTTTCGTACGACCGTAATTACCACTGCGGTCCCCTTCTTTCCTCTTATTTTCTTTACCGCCTCCCACAACTTCATATCCTTGGTTTTTTCGCCATCCACCTTGATTATTAGATCTCCAGCCTTTACTCCTGCCTCATAGGCGGGGGACCCCTCAATGGGCGAAATTACCGTTACCAAGTTGTTTTTCATGGTTATGACTATGCCTATTCCACCGAATTCTCCCCGGGTGTCTATCCGAAGCTCATCGTAGGCATCTGTAGACAAGAAGGCGGAGTGCGGGTCTAAAGACTTCAGCATACCCTGGATGGCACCGCGAATAAGCTTCTTGGAATCCACCGAGTCTACATAGTTTTTTTCTATGATATCAAGAACGTCGCCGAATATCTTGAGCTCCTCGTAGGTCTTGTCCGTCCCTGCCAAAAGGTGGTGGCCGAGGCCACCGGCGGCAAGAAACAGGACCGTCGAGAAAAGGAGAATCACGCCGATGATTCCCTTGTGCTGTTTGAATAAATGCTTCATGGTGCCTCCTCACCAAGGGCTGTGATCAACACTCGGAACGCATGGATCAATGTTATGTTCTTGTTGAGCCGACCAACCCTTTCTTTCTTAATTTCATACTATATCATAGTTGACATGCATCTTAAACTGTTATGGTCAGATTATCTGCTAAACCATACCACAGGATCCTTGGGTTTTCCATGGTGTCGTATTTCAAAATAGAGACCAGGACCCACCGCCGTACCGGTATCTCCCACGTTTCCTATGACCTCGCCTGCCCCGACAACATCTCCCACGTTTCCAAACAACTCCTCAAGCTGTGCTGACAGCGTGTAGTAGTGTTCACCGTGGTCGATGATAATAATGTTGCCATACCCCTTGAACCAGCCAGCATATATCACCCGCCCATTGCACACAGCCCGAACGGGGCTGCGGGGACCAGCCTCAATATTCACTCCGTTTCTGAATCCCTTGAGATTATAACGACTTTTGTCCACATAGGGTCCAAACAAGCCCACAAGTTTTCCGGGCAAGGGCTTTGGCAAGGATCCCTTGAGGGCAAGAAAGGTGCTTGTTTCGTCGCCAAAACCGGTCGAAGGAGGCCCTTGGTCGTGTTCAAGGGATCGGATAGCCTCATCTAATTCTTTAGCAGTCATTTCCAATGATTCTATGGCGGCTATGGTCAAATTCTTCTTGCTTTGAATTTTTGCTAACAGACTGGCCCTTTCCCCCCTTTTTTCCTTCACGACTGCATCCTGTTCCTTGAGCCTTGCCAGCAGACCATCCTGCTTGACCTTCTGGGTTGTCAATTCCTCGCTCAGGACCTTGAGGTGTGTCTCTTGACCGTGGAGTTCATCCCACAGCCTTGAGTCGTCTTCCATGATGCGTCCCAGGGCTTGTTGTCTTTGCCAGATGTCGAAAAACGAGTCAGCCGAAAACAAGAAGGGGACAATTCCTAACCCCCCCAGTTTGTAAAAGGCCACAAGGCGCTGCTCGGCATATGTTTCCAGCCCTTGAATATCTTCGACCAGCTTGTTTCGCTTGCGGTTGGAAGAGGCTATTTGCACCCGCAAGTGTTTTATTTGACGGCGAATCTTGCCTACTTGCGTCTGCGATTCGTTCAGCTTGCGGTTAAGTTGTTCCAGCTCCTCTATCACCGTGGTTTCCTTGGCGTTGAGCTTTCGGACTTGTTGCCTGCCCTCCGTGATCTTTTCCGTTATGCTCTTTTTCTGGGCCCGCTGTCTTTCGACCTGTGGCTGGGACTCGGAACAGACGGGTTCTGGCACCAGCACCTGTGCGGTGACAACAGCGACCAGCAAAGGAAGCCTTATGGCCTTAAGAATTTTCTTAGAGATAGATAGGAACCAAACCATCCCATCACAATGCCTGCCAACAACAATGCAGCAGTACCTTTCAGAGAGAGAAAGTGAATTTGAACTGGGCCCCAAAACACGCCGGGAGCTTGAATTTTGGCAGCAAACAGCTTGTAAGTGACAAACAGTAATACCGTGGCAATTATTCCTCCCAACACCCCCTCGACAATGTTTTGAATATAGTAAGGTGCCTTGATGAAGGAGTCTGTTGCCCCAACAAGTCTCATTATGTCTAGTTCATCGCGTCTTGCATATAGGGCAAGTCTAATGGTGTTGGCAGACACAAAAATAGCGGCTGCAAAGACAAGCCCTCCCACGACGAGGCTGGCCAGCCTGAAGAAGGTTATGAAGGCAGAAAATTGGTGTAACCACGACTTACAGTATTCTACGTCCTCTATTTCAGGAAATGCTTCTATTTGTTTTGCCAATGGCTCAACGTGTTCCCAGTTTTGCCAGGTTTGGCTCAACCTAATCTCGAAGGAGGCGGGCAGCGGATTCTTGCGCAATCCGTCCAGAAGTGACAATCGGTGCTTCAGTTGACCTCGCAAACGACCCATTGCTTCGTCCTTTGAGACAAAACGGGCCTGCTCCACCCCGTAAAGCCCAGCTATGCTGTCTTGCACTCGTTTTGTGCCAGCTTCTGGAAGCTCGTCTTTCACAAAGGCCACGATGCGCACGTTCAACTGCCAGGACCCTAAAAGATGGTTGATATTCACATAAAGCACTGTGAAGGCACCGATAACCAGGAGAGAAAAGGCCATGGTGCCCGTAGATGCCAGGTGCAGATATGGGTTGGAGGACATGTTTCGCGCTGCTCTGCGCAACACAGATGAGAGCATGCTGGGATTCATAGGGCCATGTCACCTTCAACTCGACCCGCTTTCAAAAGCACTACACGGGCCCGCACCATTTCAAGGAGCCTTTGGTCGTGAGTGGCCACTATGACGGTAGTTCCTCGAGTGTGAAGTTTCTTTAGCAGGTCAAACACCATGTGGGCGGATTCTTCATCCAGATTGCCGGTAGGTTCGTCTGCCAGAAGGATTGAGGGCCCTCCAGCCGCAGCCCTGGCAAGGGCCACACGCTGTTGTTCTCCTCCGGAAAGTTTAGGCGGAAGGGCATGCACGCGGTCCTCAAGATCCACCAGTCGCAAAACTTGGTGTACTTTTTTCCGTATGTAGCCTTTATTGCGGCCGACTGCTTCCAAGACCAACGCAATGTTTTCGTAAACCGTATACGTGTTGACAAGCCTGAAGTCCTGGAAGACAACACCCATGTCTCGCCTCAACAGGGGGATCTTTGCCCGAGGTATTCGCTGGAGGTTGATTCCATTGACCAGTATCTGTCCCCCTGACACCTGTTCATCCACAAAAAGAAGGCGCAGCAATGTGGTTTTGCCTGCGCCACTTGGACCGGTAATGAAGAGGAAGTCGTTTTTGACAACATCCAGACTAATATCGTGGAGTGCAGTTTGAGACCCATACCGTTTGTACACGTGAAACATTCGGATAACGGGCTCCAGTCCTGCCCTATCCAGCATGGTCACCTCACTGCAGAACCTGCTCTACCCCCATAGCCCTATCCAACTCGGCCTTTGATGTGTTGAAGGCGCTTAGGGCGTTGAAATAGTTCGTCTGGGTCTTGGTCAAAAGGGTTTGGGCGTCCAACACTTCTGTGGATGTTGCCACTTGCTCCTTATATCGTTCTTCGCTCATCCTGAAATTTTCCTGGGCTTGCTCCACGGCCTTTTCAACCACCAATATGTTGCTTTCGGATTCTCTTACCCCGAGATAGGCCTCTTTTGCCTCTTGGCGTATTTTGTCTGTAAGCTGTGTCTTGTTGAGCCGTGCCTGTGCCAGACGGTGCAGCTTTTCCTTAACGCCGTACCGGGTCTTTCCCCACTGCCAGAGTGTCCAAGAGGCCGTGGCCATAATATCCCAATAACTACTGTCGCCAATGCCTTCTCCTCCCTCCAAATACGGACCGTCACCCTTCTGGTAGTAGTTCGCCTGCAGGTCTATCGATGGGTAGAAGTCCTTCCTGGCCAAGCCGGTGTCTTTTTCTGCTGTTTCTACCTCAAGGCTGGCAACTTGTATTTCTGCTCTTTGCTCAAGGGCTGTTATTACGCAGTCTTCATAGGCCTTGGTGAATGGTTCGTAGGTCATGACGTCTTCTATTGCCACAGGCGCGTCAATGGGCCGCCTGAGAAGGGTATTAAAGCGGGATTCTGCCAACAGAACGTTGTTCCTTGCCGCCACCAGGTCTTGCTTTGCATTGGCCAGTTCCACCTCTGCCTTAAGTAGGTCGTTCCTGGGTATCATCCCAACCTCGTGGAAATTTTTGGCAACCTCGGCGTGGGCTGCCAACTGGGTGGTTGCTTGCTGGGCAACCTTATGGAGCTTTTGCCCCTGAAGGAGTTCAAAGTATGTTTTTTTGACACTGAAGATAAGATCCTGACGAGTTTGTAGTTGGAGAAACCTTTCTATTTCAAGGCCCAGGGCAGACATTTGGTGCTGGGTCAATCTGGAAAAGCCAGAGAAGACGGGCTGATCTAGTGTTGCCCTAAATGTGTACAGGTTTTCCGGGCTTGTGACGCCGGGCGAGCTTGCTGTGTCTTCGTCTAGCCGTCTGTACGCGTAGTAGGCGCTGAGAGAGGGAAGAAACTCTGAGAATTGTTTCTTTTTGTTAGCCTCAGCAGCAGCAACCCCCTCCTTGGACACAAGCATCAGCGTGCTATGCTTAAGCGCGTACTCAATGCTGGACCTTAAGGTGAAGGTAGATAAAGGCTGTCGTGCTTGACAGACCCAGGGCCAGTTTGCTGTAGCTAGGACAATGACCCACAAGACGATTGTCACAAAGTGGCAAGGTCTCGCATATAGCGGAACACGCATACGTTTGTTGCCTCCGTGATTCTTGGCGGTGGACTTTAAGAGAGGCTGCGCAGGCAAAGAATTCGGCATTGACTGCCCTACGCAGTCCTGATATATGAGCACATGAGTTCAAGGGGTGCCGACAAACGGTTTTCCTTGCTCAAATGACCTCCGCTGAACAGTCGAAAAGGGCTTCTTCCAGTTCAGTGGAGGTTTTTTGTTGACGGCTTCGTAAAAAGTCCATCTGCGGCGTTCCACTTCACCTTTCGTCATTCCGGCGTACGGTAAGTGCGCCTCATTCCTCAAGGTTCGCGCGCCTTGCATATGAACTTTTTACGAAGCTGTCCATTTGATGACTTTTTGCGAGACCGTCTTTGTTAAAGCGTATCTATTTAGTACTCCATGGAAAAAAATTCAAGCCCAATCTGGGGAAACGCACTGAGATCTACCTGCAAGGGATGGCAGACGCTAAAGAAGAAGCAGCTGAAGTACGATGAGAAAAGGACAGGGCAGCCTGGAGATTTGACAAGAATAGCACCGGTGCCATAAGATTAGCTAGTGTCCATCCATAAATGGTAGATTTTGGCCCGATGCGGCGTTCTCCGCGGGCTTCCGTCCTCGACGTAGCCCTGCTACGCCTGCGGCGAAAACCCTTGTGCGGCCTTGCCTAGGACCAAAATCTACCATTTCTGAACGAACACGTGACAGTGCCTCTCCAAAAGGCATGCTTTGGTAAATCGGTATTAATGGATGGGCACTAGCCGAGATTGCTGGAGCAAGAGACTTCCATGAGCCAAGAGACAGCGCGCACAATGACTAAGCAGAGCAAGGCCTTGAAATGTGCGGACACGAAACCGAGCCTTTGTTTTTCTTGTGGACGCGCCCCCCTTCCAAAGAGGAGGCGCCGCTATTGTAGCGACAAGTGCAAGAAACGACTTGACTTTGCCCTCTATATCGCCACGGGCTTGGTGCAAGCCTTGCGATCCCGATATGCGGCATTCTCATATACTGAAGACACGATCATACTGGACATATTGCCGGTGGGGTCGAAGGTCATTTCCAGGTTCATGTGGAACCGGAGCAAACACGGCAAGGTTGCCGATGACCTGCTGGGATTGATTGAACAGGTTGGCTGCGAGTGGTACGAAAAGGAGGACAAAGCACGCTCAAGGTGGTGGGCAACCCAGCAACTGTTGGATGAGACGTTGCGGGGGGACATACCGGCGCGTATGATCATGCCTATTTCAAGGAAGGCACCCCAATTCAATCACAAGGAGAGGACCGCCTTGAGACTGCTTGAACTGACAAAGGAAGAAATCCTTTCCAAAGACGGCCATCGGTGCATCAAATCGGCTTACAGGAAAAAGGCAAAACTTCATCATCCCGACAAAGGGGACAAGAGCAAGAAGTTTTTGGAAATCAATGCGGCCCACGCAGAACTTCTTAACTGGGCTGAAAGGCCTAGGTTCCATCGCAGGGCAGCCCTGCCCAACAGTTGGTGTTATGATTCCTCGAGAAAGAGGTGGGTGCCACCGGCATGAACTCAGGGCTCTACGGGCTGTTGCCCAAATCCCTTTTTGCCAGGCCTAAAACGTTTTTTCATGTGGAGCCGTCAGATTAACGCATGATCGAACAGGTCCAAGATCGGCCTGGCAAAAGGATATTGATCTTTTCTTCTGGCAAATGCATCACAAAGCCCTT
>SDBU01004760.1_pt1 | contig 16517 bp, 8 predicted proteins | sample 2277071 | NCBI WGS metagenome assembly SDBU01 (sample SAMN10397929, study PRJNA504765) | marine sediment metagenome | isolation source: marine sediment core GS08_GC12, 126 cmbsf | place: Arctic Ocean: Gakkel Ridge, Loki's castle | collected 2008
CGTTCGAATTGCCTCCAAATGGGATCGTCGGCGTGATCGGGCCTAATGGAATTGGTAAGACGACGCTTTTTAAGATGATAACGAATCAGGAGCAGCCCGATTCCGGTCAGATAGAGATCGGCCCGACGGTATCCGTAGGATATGTCGATCAGCATCGCGATGCCCTCGACGGCGACAAAACAATATTTGAGGATATATCGGGGGGCAAGGACATGATCGACGTTGGCGGAAAGGAGATATCGTCCCGAGCTTATATTGCAAAGTTTAATATCAAAGGCCCTCAGCAGCAGAAAAAAGTCTCCGAGTGTTCCGGCGGCGAAAGGAACAGGATCCATCTGGCGAAAATGTTAAGACGCGGCGGCAACCTTTTGCTCCTTGACGAACCGACCAACGACCTTGATGTAGACACCATGCGTGTTCTGGAGCAGGCGATAATAGACTTTCAGGGCTGCGCAATGGTGATCAGCCACGACCGCTTTTTTCTGGACCGCATATGTACCCACCTGTTGATATTCGAAGGCAACGGCAAGATGCAATGGTTCAAGGGCAACTTCGCAGCCTATGAAGAACAGGTCCAGGCAAAAAACCCGGAACGACTAGCGCACCGTCGCAGCAAGTACAAGCGGCTTAAAATGGGAAAATAAAGAAGGATCGGATAAGATTGAGGTTGTAACACAGCATGGAAGAAAAACATATACTGAAAATAGCAGGTGAATTAAACGTATCTGTAAAACAGGTCGCGGCCGTCGCCGGGCTATTGGCTGAAAATGCCACGGTTCCGTTTATTGCCAGATACCGTAAAGAAGTGACAGGCAGTCTCGATGAAGTTGCGATAACCAATATTCGAGACCGGCTCGAACAACTTGCCGAGTTAGACAAAAGGCGAGAGGCAATACTTGAGTCGCTTGAAAAACAGGGCAATCTAACCGCTGACCTTAAGGACAAAGTAATGGCCGCCGAAACGATGGCCGTGCTGGAGGATATTTACCTGCCCTTCAGGCCAAAAAGGCGTACACGCGCCACCATGGCAAAGGAAAAGGGGCTCGAACCGTTGGCAAAAATGTTGTTCGAGCAGGGAAATATCGATGTGATAAAGGAAGCAGAGAAATTCGTGAGCGCCGACAAAGAGGTCGACTCAGTTGAAACCGCACTCGCAGGGGCACGTGACATAATCGCCGAGTGGATAAGTGAAGATTCCCAGGCCAGGGCGAATATAAGATCGCTCTACCAGAAAAAAGGCCAATGCACCTCCAAGGTGATGCCGGGCAAAGATGAAGAGGCGATAAAGTACAAGGACTACTACGACTGGGCCGAACCGGTCGCTAAAGCGCCCTCGCACCGGGTGCTTGCAATGCGCCGTGGTGCGAAGGAAAAATTCCTGGTATTTCGGGTGACGGTGGATGAAGACCAGGCGTTATCAATTCTTGATTCGCAGTTTATTAAAACTGGAAATGCCGCCGCCAAGCAGGTCAAGCTTGCGATTATAGATAGCTACAAGAGGCTGATAATGCTTTCAATGGAAACAGAGATCCGACTTGAGAGCAAAAAGAAAGCGGACGAGGAAGCGATAAGAGTCTTTGCAGAAAATCTAAGGCAACTGCTGTTAGGCTCGCCATTGGGTGAAAAAAGCACATTAGCCATCGACCCCGCTTTTCGGACCGGCTGTAAGGTCGTGTGCCTGGACAGGCAGGGCAAGCTGTTGTACAACGATGTGATATATCCGCTGGGTTCGGAAACGACGATCAGGCGTGAAGGCGACAAGATTATGGCCTGGTGCCAGAAGTACAAAATCGAAGCGATTGCGATAGGTAATGGAACCGCCAGCAGGGAAACCGAGGCATTTGTCCGCGCCATTGGCCTGCCCGAAGATATACACATCGTAATGGTGAACGAAAGCGGAGCAAGTGTTTATTCGGCTTCGCAGGTTGCCAGGGAAGAATTTCCCGACTATGACATTACGGTCAGGGGAGCGGTGTCAATTGGAAGACGACTAATGGACCCGCTGGCCGAGCTTGTAAAGATCGACCCTAAATCCATCGGAGTCGGCCAGTATCAACACGATGTCGACCAGGCACTTCTCAAACGCAGCCTCGACGATACAGTCGGCAGCTGCGTCAATGCCGTAGGCGTTGAGGTCAATACGGCAAGTAAGCAGCTGCTGACCTACGTTTCCGGAGTAGGCCCTAAGTTGGCTGAAAGGATAGTGATACACAGAGATGACAACGGCCCATTCGCCTCAAGAGCCAGCGTGAAGAAAGTTTCCGGACTGGGCGATAAGACATTTGAACAGTGTGCAGGTTTCCTCAGGATTCGCAACGCCAAAAACCCGCTCGATGCAAGTGCGGTACACCCCGAAAGCTATTCAATAGTAAAATCTATGGCCAAGGACTTAGATTGTTCGGTGGCTGATTTGATTGGTAATTCCGCGTTGCGTGAAAAGATAAAGCTTGAAGATTATGTTACTGGCACCGTTGGTCTTCCGACACTGATAGACATTAAAGCTGAGCTTAGCAAGCCTGGCCGAGACCCGCGAAAGCAGTTCGAGCTGTTCAGTTTTGCCGAAGGAATCAATAAGATCGGCGACTTGGAAGTGGGAATGGAATTGCCGGGAATTGTAACGAATATTACCGCGTTCGGTGCGTTCGTCGATGTTGGTGTTCATCAGGATGGGCTTGTGCATATCAGCGAGCTTTCAGACCATTTCGTAAAAGACCCTGCTGATGTTGTAAAAGTGCATCAGAAAGTTAAAGTACGCGTGCTCCAGATAGACATCGCCAGGAAACGAATATCAATGAGCATGAAAGAACAACACAAGCAGAGCGAAAAACCAGCCTGCAACGAAAAACAGGGACGGACCAAACCAGTAAAACCGAACAAAGAGCAAACAGCCCCAGCCCACCAGGCAAAGCCGACAAAAAACAACAAGCCGTTGGGTAATACGCTTGCTGCAAAACTAACCTTCGGCTCATAGCTTTGGGGTACATTGACTTACATCCCGTAAGGCATCAAAAGTCATCCACCACCGGAATCCTTGAAAACAAAGAGTTTACGACAGCTAAGCTTGGCCAATTCCAGTCGATTTCCAGAATCATTCTTGCTATAATAGACTCTACAGGGAGCGGTGAAAACGATTTCATAATTATTCGGGTGACAGATAGTATTATTTCAGGGAAATGGATCTGTGTTTTATACGAGGGTGACGATATGAGTGCTTACGGGACTACTCGGCGGGACTTTTTGAAAGCAGTCGGGATCGGTTGTGCGTGTGCGGTACTGGGACCACCAGTCAGGGCGGCGGCAAAGGAAAGCTCTTTGCCCAACATCATCATCATTTACGCCGACGACCTGGGATTTGGAGACTTGTCCTGCTATAACGCCGAATGCGCATACAAAACGCCGCGACTCGACCAGATGGCCGCCGAAGGCATCCGGTTTACCGACGCCCACAGCCCCTCGACCATCTGCTCGCCTTCCCGGTACGGGCTCTTTTCCGGGCAGCAGATATACCGCTCCACCGGAAGAGGAGGTGGGGCCTTCGAAGGACCCGGAGGACCGAGCTACCTGAAACCCGGCACGCTTACTCTGGGCGACATGCTCAGGAAAAAGGGATACCGAACGGGCGTCTTCGGGAAATGGCACGTGGGTCTGACCTGGCTGGACAAGAACGGCAAAAAACTTGGAGGAGGCTTCAAGAATTCCCTTCTCATTGATTATGAAAAAAGCACTCCCCTCGTTGACGGCCCCAACGCGCGGGGGTTCGACGAATCGTTCGTCACACCCAACTGCCCGACGACCGATCCCCTTTACATCTACATCGAAAACGGCATGGTGTCCGTCCCCGCCAGCCAGCGTCATGAGAGGTCGAACCTCCCCAATCCAGGCGGCAAGTGGCGATGGGACAATGATGAGGGATGGATGGCGCCGGGATACGAGTTCATCAAGGCGGACCTTCTCTTCTACGAAAAAACCCGGCGGTTCATCACTGAGCACCGCAAAAACAGCCCCGAGAAACCCTTCTTCGCCGTTCTTTCGACCCAGATCGCCCACGCCCCGGTGTTGCCTGCACCGGAATTCAACGGTGCGACAAAGGCGGGGCCCAGGGGCGATTTCGTCTGGGAACTCGACGCCCTGGTGGGCCGGATTCTCGATCTGGTAGACGAACTCGGGATAGACGAGGAAACGCTCATTCTTTTCAACGCCGACAACGGCGCCGAAACCGTTCACGTCGACTGGATGCGTCAGGATCACGACCACGATGCTTCTGGAGGGTGGCGGGGCATGAAGCGGGATGCATGGGAAGGCGGACACCGGGTGCCGTTTATCGCGCGCTGGCCGGGTCGGGTTCCCAGGGGGCAGGTCTCCGATCAGATGACCAACACCACGGATATCTTCGCCACGCTCGCGTCAGTGGTCGGATACAGACTCCCCGACGACGCGGCCACGGACAGTTTCGACATGCTGCCAGCCATGCTTGTGACGCAGGACAGGACAAAGTCGATCCGGCCGCACCTGCTGACCCAGAGCTTCCGCGGAGAGTTTCAGATTCGCCAGGGGAAGTGGAAGTTTCTCGATCACCCCGGCTCGGGCGGAAACAGATACGACAGCGGGAGCCTGAAGAAGTATGCTCTTGCTGAAACTGCCCCCGGTGCGCCGGGCCAACTGTACGATTTGGAAAAGGATCCTGGCGAGACCACCAACCTCTACTATATTAAACAAGCCAAGCGCAAGGAGCTTAAGGAGCTTCTTGAGAAATTGAAATCGAGCGGGCGAAGCGCGCCCCGAAACCGGATTCCCATCGGGATAGAACATATTCCGAGGGTTAAGGGTGACTAATCGCAGAGAAGAAATTCTATAAAGTCTGTGAAAGGAGTAATCAGTATGAACAGAAGAATTGCGATTTTACTGATAATTGTAATGGCGTTTTGCTGCGGCAGTGTAATGGCTACGGAGAAGCCGCTGAAGGTCTATATCCTGGCCGGGCAATCGAACATGGAAGGGCATGCCAGGATCGAGACATTCGACTACGTCGGTGACGACCCGGCTACCGCGCCAATGCTCAAGGATATGCGCGGCCCTGATGGCAAGCCGCGGGTGTGCGAGAATGTGTGGATCTCGTATTTTACCGGTTGGGAGACTTTTGGTGAAGGTCACGGCAAACTTACGGCAGGGTATGGTGCTCGCAGCAATCCCGCCGAAAACGGCGGCAAGATCGGCCCGGAATTTACCTTTGGCATCACCATGGAAAAGGAGTATGACGGACCTATCCTGATTATCAAGACCGCCTGGGGCGGCAAGAGTTTGAACACCGACTTCCGCCCGCCAAGTGCCGGGCCGTACAAGCTGAACTCGTTTCAGCAGAAACATTACGCCGAACGAGGCCTTGACATCAATAAGTGGAAAAGAGAAAAGGCCGAAAAGACGGGTGTTTATTATCGCCTCATGATGGATCACGTAAAGAAGGTGTTGGCAGATCCCAAAGGGGTTTGCCCGGAATACGATCCGAAACAGGGCTATGAGTTGGCTGGATTTGTATGGTTCCAGGGCTGGAACGATATGTGCGACGGCGATACCTATCCAAACAGTAATAAACCCGGCGGATTTGCTGAATACAGCAGGCTTATGGCGCACTTCATTCGTGATGTTCGCAAGGATTTGGCGGCACCGAAGATGCCTTTTGTCATTGGTGTTATTGGTGTAGATGGCGATAAGGCTACAGGAGCGATTGCGAACTTGCGACCTGCCATGGCCGCGCCGACCCGGATGCCGGAGTTTAAGGGCAATGTTGCTGCCGTAGAGACGGCGCCTTTCTGGGATTACGAGATGGAATCGCTCATGACGAAAAAACAAAAGGCCGATCACCTGCTGCGAGCTGCGCATGTCCTTACGAACGATGGTGTCATGGAGCAAACAGATACAGAGATGCCCGGCTGGGAACCGATCGGCAAGCCTGAGTTGCAGGATCGCACATGGCGTTTCATCTCGATTGATCCACAGAACAAAGAGGATGAATTACCGAAAGAGGAAAAGAAACGCTTTCGCGACATCGCCCTGCTTGAAGAACTACAGCAGTGGTATATGCCAGGGTTCGATGACAGTAATTGGAACAGCGGAAAAACACCGATCGGCAAGGGTATCTGGAGCCATCGTGATTGGCAGAGCTGGCCAACGGTTAAGTATAAATCCGACTGGGGTGACGGTGAATTCCTTCTGATGCGTACAACCTTCGAGGTCGACAACCTGGATTATGAAGCCTTCCGCATCAGTGTACTGGCACGTCAGGGTTTTCACGTCTACCTGAACGGGCATAAGATTAACACCTACATCTGGTGGAAGGATGAACCCCATTATCGATCCATCCCTCTTGAGCCTGAACACATCAAACATCTCAAGAAAGGCAAAAATATATTGGCAGTGTATGCCAACGCTGAATACAACAAAAAAACGCAGGCTTCGTTTGCAGCAATAGACCTGGCAATCGAGGGCATTACCAAAGCGGGCATGGAATATGTCAAGAGTCGGGCCTATATCGACAAGCAGATGCAAAAGGTCTGTACCCCACGGGAAGCAAAGATTATCATGGGTGCTTCCAACGGGGGCTATCACTACCTGGGCAGTGCAAAAATTTTAGGGCAGATCGGCAAGGCCTTCGCCGAGGCTATATTAAAGATGAAGGAGCAGAAATGAGATACGTTCGCTTAGTAGCATTTGTAGGTTTGCTTGTCGTCACTCAATCCTGTCTTGGGGCCGATGAAGCAACGAAATCCGTGACGTACGCGGATGGTAGATTGAGCAACAGGATCGTGTCCGTCGTGTTTGACCACGCACAGGGAAGCTTCTCTATCCTTGACGCGCAGAGCGGGGAGGTCCTGCTGTCGGAGGCGCAGTTCGGTCTGCCGTCGGGAAAGACAGGGGGATCCGCCAGGCTGATAACCGTGGAGGACGTGCAGGACCGACTCGGCAGGGGCAAACGCATTATTCTGGAAGTCGTGGACAGGAGCGTGCTCCGCTACTATGAGCGGGCCATTCGCCTGTTTTCCTACACCCTGTATGACAACAGCCCCGCCCTGGTGTTCGGGTTCGGCTTGAAAACACCCAACTATTTCAGCATGCGTCTGAGGGGCAGCGAACCGCTGGCAGGTGGGCGTCTCTTTGGCAGCAGGGATATCGAACACGCGATGACACTCAACGGCGCAGCAGGAGCGGAAAAGACACTGGTGACACCCGGACTCTCGCGAAGTTCGGCCAACAGTCTCATGCTGACGGGGCTAGTTGAGGGCAAACGTCGCACAGCTGTCTGGGGCGGCCTGAGTTACAACGAGTTCGGTAAATTTTCAATCCTGCAGGATGGTTCGCCCAGGTTTTTCGCCGAAGATCCCGTAGGTCGGCTGGTGGATGAAGATCAAACGTATATGGCGAAGGACACTTTTTATCTGGATGTCCACACGCGGGAGCCGTTCGAGGCGCTGGAGCGTTATGGTTTAGCCATGCGGCTTGCCAACAACGCTTCTCCAAATATTTATGACTTCCCTGTACTTTGCGGCTGGAGTGTCGGCGTTTTGAGCAGACTTGGCAGTGTTAATAACTCTGCCAAACTGATTGGCGAACTCGAACATGCCAATAAATGCGGATTGACCAAATACACAAAGGTCTCGCTCCGCCTCGAACCGGACAAGTATCACTTAGACACGGAACAGGGCTGGTGGGACGATGCCCATATGCGCAAGTTCAAACATCTGGTTGAGCCATACGAATCCATTGCCAAGTGGAGCGAGGCCATGAATTCCATGAACGGAATTCCCTATATATACATGCAGCTCGGCATGCCGTCGGATGATTTCGTGAGGCAATTTCCGCAGTATATGCTTTTCAACGACGGATCCGAAGTCGACAAACGAGTCCCCAACAAGAACTGGAGAAACAAGCATCCGCACAATCAGCCTTATGTGACTTATGACTACACTGATGAGGAATTCTCGAAGCACTTTGTCAAGGCCTGGCGCAAGTTGCGCGAAGACGGCATTCGCGGGGTCAAGGTCGATTACCCCGCCACGGCGTGGCGTCCCGAAGGAGGCTTCGATGACCGTTACGCGACCTGCAATAGTGCCTACCGCCGGGCCTTTAAGCTGCTGCGCGAGGCGATGGGCAAAGACGGTTTAATCGACGAACGCAACATGGGTGAATCCGGACGCCCGCGCCTGGATATGACCGCCGGATTGGTAGATACCCAGCGTACCTGGGCCGATTCCAACAAATATGACCCGGCGATGGTATCCATCAGCGGTCTGCGCTGGTACAAGAATCGGACGGTCTTCAACTATTATCCGGACACGAAAGCCGTTCATAATCTTTCGCCTGAGATCCGCAGGTCCATGCTCACTATGGTCTATCTCACCAGCGGCCGTATCGACCTTTCCACCTCTTTCTCGCTGTTCACACCGGAGATCACCCATGATGTTTCTCGTATTTATCCGCACTATCCAGAGCCAAAGACTGCGCGGCCGCTCGATGCCTTTTCCGGTATACTCAACCCACAGGTTTATGACCTGGAGCTGACGCCCGATTGGCACCAGATCGCTCTTTACAACACAACAAAAGACAAGGCCGTGGTTTCCACTGCTATCAGCGGCCAACGGGTGGATAACGCCATTGGTCTCGATTCGGCAGCGGACTATCACGCCTACGAGTTCTGGTCTGACACATACCTCGGAAAGCTCCCCGGAACCACGCGCATCGCCCGAGAGTTGAGCCCGAACCATTGTGCCATGATCTCATTGCGCAAAGCGCAACTTTATCCCCAGGTGATCAGCACCAACCGCCACGTACTTCAGGGCTGGGTTGAGATGAAAGATGTCCGCTGGGATACCGAAACAAGGACTTTGAGCGGTACGGCCAGTGTAATCGGAGGTGAACCCTTTAAGATCGTTGTCGCCAACAACGGAACCAAGGTGCTCAAGTCAGATGCCCAAAGCGGCAGGTCTGAACTTAAACATCACCCTATCACCGGCCTCAGCTGCTTGACACTCTCCGCCACTGCCAACACGGATATTAAATGGATGCTAAAATATGAATAATGCAGAACAATACCTGATAGAAATATGAAATGAAAGTGAGTCATTTTAAAAAGAGCCTGTGGTTGGTCATAATGTGCCTGTGCATTTATGCTTATGCGGCAGATGCCGCCAAACCGCTGAAGGTCTACATCCTGGTTGGGCAGTCCAATATGGAGGGCAAGGGTGACATCAAGACGTTTGACTACATCGGCGACGACCCGGCCACCGCGACAATGCTTAAGGAAATGCGTGGCCCCGATGGAAAGCCGCGCATCTGCGAGAAGGTGTGGATTTCTTATTTTACCGGTTGGGAGACTTTTGGTGAAGGCTTTGGCAAGTTGACAGCCGGGTACGGGAGTCGCGTTAAGCCAGCTGAAGACGCTGGTAAGATCGGCCCGGAATTCACGTTCGGCATCTACATGTCGAAGGCGTATGAGGGTCCGATCCTGATCATCAAGACCGCGTGGGGCGGCAAGTCACTGAATACGGACTTCCGGTCACCCAGCGGAGGGCCGTACAAGCTGTCGAATTACCAGTTGGACTGGTACCCCAAGAGGGACAAGATAACCGTCGAAGAAGTCAAAGCCCGCAAAGCGGAGGCTACAGGCAAGTACTACCGTGTGATGGTCTCCCATGTGAAGAAGGTGTTGGGCGACATCAAAAGGGTTTACCCGGCATACGATCCGGAGCAGGGCTACGAACTGGCTGGATTCGTCTGGTTCCAGGGCTGGAACGACATGTGCGACGGGCACACCTACCCGGATATGAATAAGCCAGGCGGCTATGACCTGTACTCCGAGTTGTTGGCTCACTTCATTCGCGACGTGCGTAAGGATCTGTCGGCTCCGAAGATGCCGTTTGTCATCGGCGTCATGGGCTTTGGCGGATCAATCGAACAATTCTTCCTGCCTCAATACAAAGAACAACACAGACACTTCCGTGCTGCCATGGCCGCACCTGCCGCGATGGACGAGTTCAAAGGCAATGTTGTTGCCATACCGACATCGCCATACTGGGACACGGATCTGGCAGCCATCGATCGCAAGATCGTCAAGGTAAATGATATGGCCCGGTTCCTGCAGACAAAACACAAGAAACACGCCAACAAAGACGGCACAATGACCAGTCAAGAGCAGAAGGCATATCTCGATAAATATCGATCCGAGTTGATCACCCCTGAAGAGGAATCGCTGTGGAAACGCGGCGCCTCTAGTGGCGGAAGTGGCCACTATTTCGGTTCCGCCAAGTTCCACGCTCAGATCGGCAAAGCGTTTGCCGAGGCTATGTTGGAGATGGACAAGAAGTAACCTCACAATTTCATAAGGAGACCTGAATTATGATGACAAGCAAGAACACCAAGGGTAAGCTCCTGTTCGGTTACACACGCCTGCCGGGAGTGGACTATTCGCCTTATGTTGTCAAGCGGTAAGTTCACGAGGCAATAGGACTAAAGTACGATTAGAATGAAACGGAGAGTCCATTATGAATATGATGAAAAAGTACGTATCTGTTGTCGGTGTGGCGGTTATTGTCTACAGCACGTTGGTGTTCGCCGAAGATAACACCCTCCACAAAGGAAACGTTGGCGGATACACATCTGTCGGTAAAGAGGGAGTTGACCAAACATACAACGCGGGGTATTCGATGTATTCAGCGGCGTGGCCTTTACTACAGGAGTATCCCGGGCATAGTTTTCAATCAGGCCTGTTCGGCACGTGGCTGGGTGTAGAGAATGACCGTCCCTCGCCGATCGAAAGGTTCTATACGAAGATCGAGGGCGGGCTTGGATGGTGGCGCGATACGGAGTACCCTACAGAAACTCCGAAATTTATTATGGGCGGGGTAGAGCTGAACTTTCGCGGATGGGCCAACGGGCCCGGCGCCGGACAGGGAAGGGACTGGAGTAACCCTAAAGGCAAGTATGGCGTAGCACAGTTGAGCCCCTGGGTACTGTGGCCTCCCGACGGTCTAAATCTGAAACAGGGGACCTGCGGCGAACTGTTTGGTTCCGGGTATCTGCCTTTGCCGCTGATTGAGGCGAAATCCACCACCGCGGGCAAAAACGTGCCGACCGGGAATCAGTGCTGGACCTTGTTTCTCAACACGGGAAACTTCAAGGGCCCGGTTGCCTTCTTCACACCTTATTTCTGGTCTCGTGCGTCAGTGGAGGACCCTCGCCTCAGTGGCATGTTTTTTGATAGCCGCCCCTCTAAAGCCAATAATCCTTTTTCAATGGAAACGCAGCATATCCATTGCGCTCAAGTGACTGACTCCAAAGGTCAGACGTATGCCCGTATGGTCCCAACCCAGTACCCCGTAGGGCCCAAGGGTGATTCGCTGTTATTACACCGCCTTACAGTTTACAACAAGAAAGCACTCTGGGACGGCGTTAAGGCCTGGTTTGAAGGCGGCGATCCGGTTGACAGCGCCATTGACCCCAAGGGGGCTTGCGTGCAAAAGTTTAACGGGCGAGGCGGCGCAAACTGGAAGATATATATGCGTCATGTTCCCAAGGACAAAAGGGCTGCGATGGCTACAGAGTCTTTTATGAGCGCCAAGGCATCTGATTCGATGACCTTCAGGTTTAGTTGGGATAACGATCTGGTCACCAAAAGAGAGACAGACCATGGCACTTTGGTGACACTGCCGGAATACTATCGCCTGGCCAGGGATGATAAAAACGACAATGGCAAGTGGGTTGTGCTTTCACCCGAAGATGTCCCCGCCGAAACCGGACTGGCCGGGCTCAGCTTCAGTCGCCCGAAGGAAAGGCCGCCCAAGGCCTATGTCACGCCAGAGGATGCGGAAAGTTGCTGGAAAAAACCCGGCCCGGTTGCAGGCCACTTCAAGGTGACAATCGGCGACGGCAGCACAGTGACGTATTCCTGGTATCGATTCGCCGACCAGCCCGCCTTGCTCAACGCCGACCTGACAGACACCGAGCGGGAGACCCTGCAGAAGCGCGCGGAAAAACTCCACCGGCACTGGACCAAGGACCGGGACTACTTGGCGCCGCCCACGGTCGGCAAACTGGCGGATATTGACCCGGCCTTGATCGTGACCCCGCCCAAGGGGATGGAAGTGGGGTACGTACCCATCGCCACACGCCAGGCCATGGAATAATAAGCCATAGACAGCTCGAATGTTATCTGGAAAATCTCAGATCAAAACTCATATTCAGGAGACAACGCATGGTTAAGAAAATCGCACAAAACATCTCTCTGGCTTTACTCATTGCCTTTTGCATCTTGTTAAGCGGCTGTGAGCTGACTCAAAACAATAGCTTTATCAACCAGGCTGATTCTCCAAGTTACGCCTACCTGGCCCCGACCCCACCTATGGGATGGAACAGTTGGAACTTTTTTGCCAAAGACATTGACGAGGCAAAGATCAAGGCCGTCGCTGATGCCATGGTTTCCTCGGGCATGCGCGATGCCGGCTATCAATACCTGGTTCTCGATGATGCCTGGATGGCAGCCGAACGCGACGATAATGGCGCCTTGCAGGCAGACCCCGTAAAGTTCCCCAAGGGCATGAAGGAGATCGGCGACTATATCCATAGCAAAGGCCTGAAGTTCGGCATCTACGAAGACCGCGCTTATAGAACCTGCCAGTCGTTACCGGGCAGCTTTGGGCATGAGCAGATCGATATGGCGACATTTGCCGCCTGGGGCGTAGACTATATAAAGATGGATAGTTGTTCTGCTGAGGGTAATGGCAGGCTCAGCTCCGAGGACTATGCTATCTTCCGCAAATATATCGAAGAGACAGGCCGTCCCATGGTTTTGAGCATCTCGGACTTCGGCAACGCTGCATGGGTTTGGGGCGGGAAGGAAACTTCTCAGTTATGGCGCACCGGGTGGGACATCCGATCCAATATGCATTCGGTCTATAACTGCGGAGACACTTCCGGCGGCAGCAATAGAACTCACCCTGCCTTTAATGGACTTTGGCAGTTTGCCGGGCCCGGCTATTGGAATGATCCCGATATGCTACAGGTGGGAAATCTTAAAATCGAAGACGAAAAGGTCAGGGCATCCGCCAACAAAGCTCACTTCGGCCTTTGGTGCATGCTGGCAGCGCCCCTTATGGCCGGCAATAACTTGGCCGAAATGACAGAGACTGTAAGGGACATCCTGACAGCGCCTGAAGTAATCGCGGTGAGTCAGGACAAACGCGGGGTTCAGGGATACAAGGTGTTCGTCGATGGCAAACTTGAGGTTTACAACAAGCCACTGGCCGATGGAACCACTGCGGTACTGCTCTTGAATAAGGGTGGAGAAGAAGCCGATATAACGGTTACATGGGAGATGATCGGCCTTTCGGGTAAACAACCCGTACGCGATCTCTGGCAGCGCAAAGACCTTGGAATATTCAAGGATTCCTTCACCGCTAAAGGACTTGGCGAGCATGGCAATACAATGCTCAAGATCGGAAGAAAAGGCAAACCTCTCCCGACAGCCACGCCCGTGCCACCTGAGAAATACACTATCACCCGTAAGGGAGTAACATCTCTAAGCGACTTGTATTACGCATGGAGGGACAATAACGCGCCCGTTTACAATAAAACATTCGGTGGAAACCCGATCAAAATCGACGGCAAGACCTTCGAAAAAGGATTTGGCTGTAAAAGCAAAGCCACCTTCATGTTCGCCGGCACCGAACGTGCCGATCGCTTAATGGGGACTGTGGCCCTGGACGAATCCTACCAGGGAGAAAATGAAGGCAGATTCCGCATCTATCACGAAGACTACTTTGGAAACAGAGTGCTTTGGGACAGCGGTAAGATGACAAAAGACTCACCTGCCAAGGAATTCGATATTGAGCTTGACAATTACAACTGCCTCATGCTGACCTTTGACGGCAGGAACATAAAGGACGGAAAACGTGCCAATGATGTGCTCGGTGTCTTTGCCGACCCGCGAGTCATCGCTGACGACTAGTGCTTTATAACAGTCATAAAAGGTGTCCGATCGAAAGGGACTAACATTGATGAAACAACGATATTTTCACACGCTTGCAGGACTGCTTTGTGCAGCCGTCTCGATCCTTGTCGTGAGGCGCAGCGCTTCGGCCCAATACGTGGACTGGCAACATGCCGGTTCGATGTACATCCTGACCACGCCCGAGGGGGCGAACCTTCCGGCATCGGCATCGGTGACGGATTTTCCCCTGCTGGTACGGCTGAACAAGGATTCCTTCGACTTCACCCAGGCCAGGCCAAACGGCGAGGATATTCGTTTTTCAACGCCGGCGGGGAGGGGACTGCCCCACCAGATCGAGCAGTGGGACGCGCGCAAGGGAACCTCGATCATCTGGGTGAGGATCCCCCAAATCACGGGCAATGCGAAACAGCAGATCAAGATTCGCTGGGGCAACGCCTCAGCCACCTGTGAATCCAACGGCAAGACCGTGTTCGACAAAACAAACGGGCACTTGGGGGTCTGGCACATGAACGGTCCGGTGACTGATGACGAAGTCGGCGCGATCAGTGCCAAAGACGCCGGCACGACCGCCTCGGCAGGCATGATTGGCGCAGCCAGGCATTTCCCCGGGCAGAAAGGCGTGTTCTGTGGCGAGAACATCACGACATTCCCCACCGGCAGTGAGCCGCATTCTTCGTCAGTGTGGTTCCGCGGGGAGAAGCAGAATTGCAGAATCCTTTCTTGGGGCAAGGAGTACAGGCAGGGCAAAGTGCAGATGTGGTATAAAAGTCCGTCGAAGATACGGATGGATTGCTACTTCTCCGACGCCGACGTTTTCAGCAGCCCTTCGATTCCGTTGGGCCAATGGACCCACGTGGTCCACACCTATACGAAAGGCGAGTCGCGAATCTATGTCAACGGAGTCCTCGACGCAGAGGCCAAGACCAGAGCCAAGACGCTGGACATAGAGAGTCCGGCGAGAATGTGGATCGGCGGCTGGTACAACAACTACGATTTCATCGGCGACATTGACGAGGTGAGAATCTCGGGCGTGACCCGCTCGCCGGCCTGGATCAAGCTCGAGTACGAAAACCAGAAGACCCTGCAGACGCTCGTCGGACCGCTGGTGAAACCGGGCAATGCCCTGTCGGTCTCGCCGGCCGAACTGACGATATCGGAAGGCGAGTCGGCAAGGGTCGTCGCCAAGATTGCCGGCGTGCAGAAGCTCTATTGGATTCTCAAACGTGGCGGCAAGGAGACTGTCGTTGGAGTTGATCGGCGGTCGCATACGTTCGATGCCGGCAGGGTAAGCGGCGATGAATCGCTGGTCCTTCAACTCAAGGCGGTTTATCCCGACCGCGTGCGCACAAAGGACGTCGCAATCAAGATCAAGGAGGCGATTCCCGATCCGGTGGTCAGCCTGAAGGCGCCTGAGACATGGGACGGGCGCAAGACAATCGAGATTGTCCCGCAAATCACCAACGTGAAGGCCATGCAGGACGCAGACGCAGGGAATCTGGAGTACAGTTGGAGCGTCTCGGGCTTGGCGGTCATCAAGGAGATTACACCGGGAAAGCTGGTTCTCAGACGTGCTCAAAACAGCGGCAAGATGACCGTGACACTCTCATTGGCCAACGGAGGTGAGGCGGTCATGGCCTCGATGGATATCGCTGTTTGTGAACCGGAGACGGACGCCTGGGTGGCACGGATTCCCGGCGACACTGAAATGCCGGTACAGGGACAGTTTTATGCGCGCGACGATACCGGCGAAGGCACCCTGTATTGCAGGGGAGCATTAAAAGAGAAGGCTGAGCAGGTATTTCTGCGAGTATTTGTGCATGGGATGAAGTATGCGCAAGAAAAGAGAGCGCCAGGCAAGGACGGTTCTTACGCCTTCGCCGTCAAGCTCGCGCCGGCCCTGGTCAAATACCGAATTGAATTCGGGACCAGGACCGGGGGTGCGGAGACGGTTTTGCATCGGGCGGGCGATATCGTCTGTGGTGACGCCTACATAATCGAGGGGCAATCTAATGCGCTGGCAACCGACACTGGCGAGGAATCTCCGCATGTTACAAATGAATGGGTCCGCAGCTATGGACAAACGCGGATTTTCAAAGAGGGTGTCAGGGAGAACCTCTGGTGTAAGCCCGTATGGAAAATGCATAAAGCGCCGAAGGAATACTGGGCGGAATTAGGCTGGTGGGGCATGGAGTTAGCCAACCAACTGGTGGAGAGCCAGGGTGTTCCAATCTTCATCGTCAATGGAGCACGCGGTGGAACCAGGATCGACCAGCACCAGCGTAACGACGAGAACCCGACGGATCTCGATACGATTTACGGACGCATGCTCTGGAGGGTGAAGCAGGCACGTTTGACCCACGGGATCCGGGCCGTCATCTGGCATCAGGGGGAAAATGATCAAGGCGCCGCAGGACCCGACGGCGGATACGGATGGGAGACGTACCAGCGCTACTTCGTAGAAATGTCAGCAGACTGGAAACGGGATTTTCCCAATGTCAGCCGATATTACGTTTTCCAGATC
>SDBU01004761.1_pt1 | contig 16513 bp, 13 predicted proteins | sample 2277071 | NCBI WGS metagenome assembly SDBU01 (sample SAMN10397929, study PRJNA504765) | marine sediment metagenome | isolation source: marine sediment core GS08_GC12, 126 cmbsf | place: Arctic Ocean: Gakkel Ridge, Loki's castle | collected 2008
AACCCCTACTCTACTCTATTTGATTGTTTTATCATATTTTTTATTTCCTAGCTTTAATTAGAAATATTTTGTTCTTGCCAAAGGGCGTAGTATAGACCTTTTTTAGACAAAAGAGATTGATGCGAGCCTTGCTCAACAATTTGTCCATTTCGTAAAACATAAATAATTTGAGCATGAACTATAGTTGAAAGACGATGGGCAATTAAAACACGAATAAGATTTGGGTTTTTGAGTTCTATTTTTTGAATTGTCTGAGTAATAGATTTTTCAGTAATTGAGTCCAAGCTACTAGTTGCTTCATCAAATATGAAAAACTCTGGTTTTCGAAGCAAAGCCCTAGCAATAGCTAATCTTTGCCTTTCGCCCCCTGATAACTTAATACCACTTTCCCCAATTTTAGTGTCAAGACCCTTGCCACCTCTGGTTAAGATCTCCTGAGCCTGCGCATCTTTTATTACCTCCAAACACTCTTTATCAGTAGCGTTAGGCTTAACAAAAAGTAAGTTCTCTCTAATTGAACCTGCAAAAAGATGTGTTTCTTGAGTAACTAAACCAATTCTTTGTCTTAAACTATCAAAATTAATCTTATTGGAATCAATTTCATTAAAGCTTAATCTACCATTGGTTGGCTGATAAAGACCAACTAAAAGCTTTACTAAAGTAGATTTTCCAGAACCAGATGGCCCCACCAAAGCAATGGTCTGCCCCGGCTTAATTGTTAAATTAATATTATAGAGAGATGGCTCTGTTTGTGAATTATAGGTTAAATCAACATTTTCAAACTCAATTTTTTCTAACTTGCCTAGTGATGTTGAACTATCTCTCTTTTTCTCAACTGGCTTATCAAGAATTTTTGAAAGCTCACGGCTGCTAGCTTCAGTTTCACGATACTGAGTAGCCAACTGCCCAAATTCTTGAAGTGGACCAAAAATGAAAAACGAATAAAAAAGTAAAGTAAAAAATTGGCCTAAACTAATAATATTCAAATATATTAACCAAAGCATTAAAAACATTAATACCACACGAAAAAAATTAACAATCGTACCTTGAAGAAAAATAAGGCGATGAATAATTTTTACCTTTTCAAGCTCTAAATTTAAAATCTGTTCATTAACATTGTTAAGCCTAGTAATCTCTTGATTGTCCAAACCCAAGCTCTTAACCAATTCTACATTACGCAGGGTTTCAGTAGTTGAGCCAGCTAACTCAGCTTGTGTTTTAACAATCCTAGTTTGTGCTTTTTTAATTTTTTTACTTAAAACATAAACAAAAGAAGCTAAAATTGGCAACATAGCTGAAAAGGCGATTCCTATAGACCAATGAACCATAAAAGCGTAAACAAGAACAACAGTCATACCTACTAAAGAAATAAATAAAACAGATACTGCTTGGCTAACTAATTTTTTAGCATCATCACGAGCTCTCTCTAATTTTAAAAGAACTTCTCCAGAACGCTGATCTTCAAAAACAGCATACGGCAAAGAGAAAGTATGCTCAACTGCATGGGCGTAAAGGGCTGTCCCCATTCTCTCGGTTGTCACATTTAAAAAATAGTTCTGAAAAGTCTTAGCAATCCTTGAAATCATCGCCACCCCAATTAAACCCAAGAGTAAAAAAATTATCCCTTGTAAAAAATCTCCTCTACTTAACTCCCCTATTTTTAAAGCATAATTATCAATTAACAATCTAAAAATTTGCGGATCAAGCAAAGAAAAAAACTGATTAACAGCAGCCAACAAAAGCGTCAGAAACAATAACTTTTTATGTTTTTTTAAGTAAAACCAAATCAGTTTCATGATAATGTTTTAAGTTAATCTATAACTAATATAATATTTTGCACTCGCCCAATTTGCCCATCTGCCAACCGAACTTTAATCCCATGTGGATGAAAACTAGAATTTGTTAAAATTTCAGCTACCACACCACGGGTAAGCGTTCCAGTCTCTTGATCTACCTTAAGCACAACCTCCACATCCAAACCAATTTTTACGTCCTCTCTTTTTTGTCCATTCATAATTTTATTTTTCTTATATTGTTTCATTGTATAACAATCTTTCTTAAAACAAAATTCCCTTTCTTGGAAGGGAGAATGCTAGCTGGCAACTTCGGTTTGGAACTAATAGGTTTCAACCCCAATAGGCCTCCCCAGCGATTAAGCTCGCTACTCTCCTAACCCCGTTTCGGTCAGGGTCATTTTCAGGGTCATTTTATGATATCCTAACACAAATGAGACAAATAAGACACTATGTCGCACATTCCCAACTGTCTTATTTGTTGGTTTATATAATTAAAAAGTAGGGGTTTGCCGGATGGCAAACCCCTACTATAATCACATACTTTGCAGAGTTTATTCCTCCTCCTTATCCTGCATAAGTTGCAACATTGCTGCACCAAGTGATCCTGAGGACTCTTCATCCACACGAATCTCCTCGATGCTATTAACTACATTAATCTCTTCTTGGAGTGCTTCCAATTTCTCAGCAAGCTCTTCATGGTTATCTTTAGCTTGCGGATTCACTACAATGATTGGTTTATTTTCTCTGTCGTAACCAATCATCCTTGGATTAACCCCAAAAGAACAGATCCATTTTTCACCAGCTTCAGGCATCTCGTTGAGCCAATCACCGCAACGATTATTACAGACAAATCTGACTTCTCCGCTAAGTGATTTATAGTCATCCCCAAGCCTGACTTCAGTCTCATCAGATAAAGATGCTACGGCAAAAAGAGAGCCTCTTTCAGGATCTTGCTTAAATTGAACAACGATCCTACCAGCATAATCCCTGCCACACAATTCCAGCTCTTCCTCTAACTTAGCAAGTTGTATTTCAAGGTTATGAATCTGACGAAGTTTCTCTAGTCTTCCCTCGTTAGGCACTTGCCACAATGAAATAACTTCAATCCTTTCTATGTCAGATTCTTCCAACAACATATCGTCGGCAGTTCTAATATAGAACTCAATTTCATTATCATCATAACGACGTGCCTCTAGCCAAACAATAACTTTATCATTTAGCCGTGACTCTATAAACCTAACATATTCTGTATCCGGATTGTCTATTTCAGCATAAACTGCTGGAAAAATCGGATCATCATCCCTTAAAGAAATGTACTCCCCTACTGCCGGAGCTTGTCTTTCATAAAAAGATGTTTTTGAATATACTTGGTTTATATATCGTTCTAGATACTGTGCCGACTGTCTATACTTCTCAAAGACGACTTCAAGTTTTTCAAGAGCAATCTCTATCTCAGCGATGAGGCTAATTGCTCTTAAAATTACTTTTGAAACCGTTTCGTATTGTCTATTTCCAAAAGCAATATTGAGCTGATCTTGAATACTTCGAGCTCTACGCTCAAAAATCTTATCTTGAAGATCTTCATAGCCTTCATAACCGTAGACAATATCGTAAAGCACATTATCAATTTCTTGCACAGCCTGCTCAATTTCTACATGAATAGCAGAGCGAGACTCTGCTAACTTTTGCACGCCAGCCATTGCTGTGAAAGCCATTTGACAAGTATTTTTCGCCTGTTCATACGACAACTCTTTGAAAAGCTGTCTGGCTTTTACCAGATGATCTGTAGCAGTTTCTATTTCTATACTGACAAATTCTCTATTATCCTCGCCGATTTTATCAACCTCAGCCAATACTTGACTTTCAGTGCTAGAAATCAGCTCAGATATCTCATAAAAATTGCCAGCCACTTCTTTCTTGGTCTTTTCAACCTGGAGTTTTAAAACTTCAATCTTTTCCACAACATTCTGTGGTGTAAGATCACTATGAGAAATACCTTGCGATATTTTCTCAAGCCTTGCTCTCAAGCTTTCACCAAGTTCTGTCAGACCCCAACGACTAAAATAACCACTACTTTCTTTCTGGAATGGAGCCTCTTGAGGAACCGACAGCATCGACTCAACACTTGTCTTGGCAAACTTAGCCAAAGCATTAGCCGTTTTAGCTGTAGCATCTTCTACGCTTTCAGCTAACCTTAGAGCAAAATATGAAGAGTACTCGCAATATAGGCATATAAAGCCGTATATTGAGTTCCCTTCACTGTCTTGGCTAACTTCCACAACAGTGCCGACCTTTGATAAGAATTCATCCTGAATCCTTACTATATCAGAGGCTGACTCTGTCTGGTGTGTGCCTTTAGCATTTTCCCAGTCCTCTTTTATACGACTGATTTCCAGCTTTTCTACTAGCTCTAGAAAACTCATCGCACGATGGACAGAATGATAACACTGACACTCCAACTCTACCTGCCTGTCTGATGGCAAACTGAATGCTTCGATTTCTACTTTACGTACAAAATCTTCTGTAACTTTCACACGCGCAGTAAAGGCAGGACTACCCCAACGATCGTACAGATATTCAACCTCAAGCTCTTGGTTTTCTATTTCCACATACGCTGGATTATCCACGTTAACTTTTTCTTGTTCGTTTACTGAAACAAAATCTTCCAGTTTAAGTAGTAAACCACATGGATCAACATTATCTGCCAGAATGGCAGATAAGACAGCATCTACAGAAAATATTCCTTTCCCGCTAAGAACTTGCTCATAAAGAGCTTGTTCCTCAGAAGAGGTAACTCTCTGTGTACTACCACCAGAGCGAATCCAAATCGCCTCTGCCTTTTCACGAACTTTTTTGTTTGGCTCTGTGATATAATCACTAAACCAATGAATGCTCGTGATAGAAGCAATAAACTTTTTCTCTGCAGATTCCTTAAAGGAATCTGGCACATCAGCGTCAGCCACAACTTCAACTGCTTCACCGAGCACCTCTCCGGCGAATATCCTTTTAAATCTAATTCTTACACCTTCATTCACAACAGATTCTATGCCTATTGCAGTTTTCTTGGCATAAAAATTAAGAATATCCTCTGGAACCTCCATACCCTCAATCGTTGCCCTTTGATAGTTTCGCTTATCTCTCCAAAAACGAATTCTACCAAGAGTACGTATTGCATTGGTACAGCTATGCCTAGCTGACCAAACCGTACCTGCTTGACTATTATGCTCATTCCGGACAAAATCCAAGGATTGAACCTTGGCCAAAAGATGCAGAAACGATTCGTGCAGGATGTTATTATTAACTACCTGCATAAAGCTTTGTGGATTAGGCAAACGAATTCCGAGTTGACGATAGATACTTTTCATCGCCAGTGTAACCTCTTTAATGGCTTTCCCAGAAAAGCCATTCTCATCACACCACTCAACAAATTCGCCCTTGTCAGTTATCGGCCTCTGGGTTTTTTTATCAAACCTACGCCTGACAAAATTGCCACGAAATGTATAACCGACTTCGCCATTACCATTCATTTTGGTAATCATACCAAACTGACGGAGAGCTGATGCAACGATATTGTACCCAGTCAAATAGTCTGACTCAGATACTAATACGTTGCTTAAGTTTGGCTCTTTTCGAACAATAGCATAAAAAGATTCTATAGATGCACAAACTACTGCAACATCTAACAATCCTTGTACGCCACTTTTTTCTGCATGAACCAAATTCTCCGCCCAATTAGATGATACAGGCAAACGCTCTACCTGTTTACCATAAGAAGTGAGTCCAGTACCGTCTACCTGAATAATGCCACGACTTTTAAATCTATCTACAATTTTGCGATAGACATCATGGTCAATCTCGGTAATCAAATCAAGATCACCTAAATCAACATCTAATCGAGCACAGGTCAAAGCCACTGTTTCTAAATCCCCTCCCAACACAAATGCTGGGGCTGTAGGCTTTAGCTCGTGAAAATCAATGTCGCGTGAGGTAAGAATATAAATCTCACCATTGATAGCGCGGCCATTTACACGACCGCCCATTTGGAGTAGCTCGTTATTACCGAGTTTAATTTTCTCCAATACTTTTACGCCAGAATGGACGACTTCTGTGTACATCTCGTCCATTATAACGACAGTATCCAAACCCTGTATGTTCAGAGAGCTGGCACCAGCTATGGTCATAAAAACCATGAAAGGTCTATCAACTTGGCCAGTTAAAAACTGACGAAGTTTCTCTGCCTTTTCACCACCGTGATAAAAATCACAGTACAACCTCTCTTTCTCCGAAAACTTCCGAGAAAGATTTTCTGCCATTGCACGGGTTGGAACAAATACTGCAACTCCTCGCCTCTTTTCGATGAATTCGTCCACCTTAGAAGTAAGGAAACTGTCAGTATCCATTCTACTAGTTTCTACTTTGGACTTACGCTCTGCATCAAACGCAGAGCATTCAATGACCTTCCGAGCATTCAGATAATCCCGATAGCCCTTTGGATCAATTGTTGCACTCATCCAAATATAAGTACATTCTGCACGTTTGGCCAGAGCCATAGACAATTCCAAGTGCTCACTGGTCTGATGAATTTCGTCAATGATAATTAAATCATCAGATCCAACCACACCATTTTTCAACCAATGAAGTGCTACCCCTGGTGTTATAACCAGAACATTGCATGTCCACGTATAATCCGTGGCTTCATGCTCTCTGGTTATAATATCAACACGCAGATCTTCCTGCTCGCACTGAAGTACCTGTTTGTTGATATCTCTAATCGCCACTGTTTTGCCGGTTCCTGTCCCAGCAACTACACCAAAACCACCATCAGCTAAATGATCGGTGGCTTCAATAACATCCTCGCCCTTTTCCTGCATAAGCAAAGTTGGCGGGATATCACCATTTTGTAGCACGATCGAAATATTCAAGCACGTGCTACGTGTAGGTGCTATAACAACTACTCTCTCAAATCTTTTCCCCATCACATATCCTCCTCGCCCCCCAATCGCAGGGAGGTCTTTTGGTTAAAAGATTCCCTTATCGATTAAAAGTTAATCAAGGATATCTGCGATTAATAATTGTAAGGAACTTTCCCTACTTCTAAATATACAAATGAGATTTATAAACTTAGAAGTAGTAACAAGAGGTTTGTAAAGATTTATATCCCTACTCCCCTCTTGCTACAGATTTTATCCGTCTTTTTTGCTTCCACGGATCCCGATTATGGCTGCTACTACTGCTACGATAGCACAAACAGCAGATATAATTAGGCTCCAATTTGTCCAGTGCATTTGTATTATGCCTCCTTTACTAACGCATTAAATACTCTCTGGGCATCTCCTGTACTAAACTCAACACCACGGGGAGATCCTGCGGCTTTAGGATGACCAGCAAACTTAATCCCCGCAACTTTCTGACCACCAAATGCGTGACTAGACTCTGGACTACAATATACCGAAATAGATTTGTAATGCGTCCGATACACTACCACTATTTCGACACCATCTTCGTACGGTCGACTGGGATCAAGCGGATCATCTGCACCGATAACCCAATAGCCGACCTTTTTTTCTCTATATACGCGACGATCGTGGTAAGTGGCTTCCGATTTCTCGGTTGCCCCATGCCCGATCTTCATAATTTCCTCATTCGTCTTGGCCATCATAGCCTCAACGATTGCGGTCACATCTGTCGGTTTGTCGGCATTTGCACGGGGAAACTCCAACTCACGAGCGAGCTGTCCAACACCTACCATATACAATAAAGTAGCATTGAACTTATTCTTGCTCGCTGAGCTACCATTCAGGTCAATTTCTTCCATAAGGTCAAAATCGACCAAGCCAGGCAGAGCCATGCCAGCCATACGCAGGAGCCCTACGTATGTATCAGCATCGATATGAGTAATTTCCACCACATCATTATTGGCCGACAACCGGAATACGTTCATCAACGCACGGTGCGGTTTGTGAGCTATGCTCGCCATGATGGTCGAAATTCCTCTGACCATCCGCCAGCCCTGCCTCTACCGAAAAATTCTTGCCACTCGCTATTGTAACTATCGAAACTTTCATTTTTGTCCTCCTTTCAGAGGTTATGTGGAATGATAACCACCGATAAAAAAACGAAACTTCACTAATTTCCTGCTTATATTATACCACATTTGTTAAGCTTCTGTCAACCCCAAAATCACTCTTTCAATCAAAAACAGCCCCTCTTAAGAAAGCTATTAATGTAGTCCTGGTTTTATTAAAAACCAGAACCCCTGGGTGTTTCTTAACGCTTCGCCAGAGGCTCCGCTAAAACACCCGTTCAAGCCAAGCAATTGGCTTGAACCCCTACTCTGCTCTATTTGATTGTTTTATAGATTTTAAAAAATCTTAATTAAAAAAAAATAGAGTTGACCCCTATTTTATTTTTGTAGAGAATTTTTTGAATAAATCCTTCAACTTTGTTCAGGACAAGTTTTTTTGGCGAGAAGATTTCTTTCAATTCCTTTTTTATTTTCGGAATATATATTTATACCTTGCCGAAATCAAGGTTCTGCGAATTTTGTTCGCAGGTTCTTATTTTGAATAACTTTATAGTTGTATTAGATATTTTATAAGATATTGCAAATAATAAATGCCAGTAATTAAAAATACTGAAGCGACTGTGTATCTCATAACTTTTTCAACTTTTTGCACAATTCGAAAGGCCCGGCTTACCTTTTGCACACTGAAAGCAATCAGAAACGAAAAAATAATTACAGGTAAGCCTGTGCCAAGAGCAAATAATGGTGGGAGTAATAAACTTTCAGTTGACTTAAGAACCAAAGGGATCAAAACACCAAAAAACAAAACTCCGCTGTATGGACAGAAAGCCAAAGCAAACAAAACGCCTAAAAGCAAAGAACCGATATAACCTTTTGAAGATAGCCATTCTTTTAATTTTTCTATTCTCTCGTTCTTTGATCCTATGTTAATCTTTATAATCCCGAACATCGTCAAACCGATCACAATTAAAATAGGTCCCAAAATTTTATCACCCCAGCCTTGGAAAATACTTGAAATCCGAAAAGATGATAAGCCAAAATATATTAAAGTGGCTAAAAGAGTGTAACTGATGCCTCGTCCAATCGTATAAAATAAACCATTTAGTAGTGTATTTTTAGTAGTTTTAATTTTTTTAGAGATATAAGCTATGGCGGTGATATTGGTAGCCAAGGGGCAGGGGCTAATTGAAGTTAAAATACCGAGCAAAAAAGCGGTTAAAAGCGGAATATTATAATTGTCTATCAAAACATTAATGAAATCCATATTATTTGCCTAATAAGGAATCTAATTTATTCTTTAAATAGCTTTTAAATTTGTTCTCGTCCGTCACTAGCCGCCACACATTTGTATCTTGGCCAATATCGTCTTGGTTATTTTTAACGGCATTGATAAACAATGAGGAGCCGCTGGCTTTGAATTTTTCGGCTATTTCCCTATTTTCTGGCAACTCAACATTTATTTCCTGAAAATCGATAATCCCATTTTGAATCTCATCAGTGAAGTTATCCTCAATTGTTTCCTTTACATATTTGCCGATTGTCAGGCAGGAATAACATCTCTGCGTTCGATGAAAATAATATACCTGCAATTTGTCAGCCGCTATATCTGTATTAGCTATTGGAATATTGTTGTTGTTTTTATTTTGGCTTGCGCTGATATCAATCGTTTGATTGTTGCTTAGTTGTCGGTTTATAAACTTTCTACCGAACCACACTAATACTAAAACACCAATGATCAAAATAGATATCAATAATGTTTTTTTGTTCATAAATTTTAATTTTGACTTATATTATTTAAACCAAGCTGCCGAAAATCAAACCAGCGATTGTTGAATAAAATACTACTAACAATACATAAACTGCTGTTTTTTTATTGCCCAAAACGCGTCTGATTACCAACATATTAGGCAAGCTCAACGAAGGTCCAGCCAGAAGCAGGGCCAAAGCAGGCCCTTTGTTCATACCTTTTGCAATTAAAGCCTGAAGTATTGGGATTTCCGTTAAGGTAGAAAAATACATAAAAGCACCAAAGATAGAAGCTACCAAATTACCTATAATAGAGTTTGATCCGACTATCTTTTGGATCAGTTCTTGGGGTAGGAGTGGCATAATAAATCCAGCCACAAATACGCCGATAAAAAGAATTGGGAGGAGCATTTTGCTAAAAGACCAAGTTTCTTTCATCCATTCCTTATTAGTTTGCTTTTGGAATTTAACAGTAGCAATAATAATCGCCACTAATGAGAGAACCACCATTAATACATATTTGAGTATTTGATTGATCTGTAATCCATTAACGACCAAAACACCGACCATAGCCAACATAAATACTAAAATCGTGATTTTACCATATAACGGTTGGTCAGATTTCTCGATAATTAACTTTCCGTTTTCTGTTTTTTCTCTAAATATCCCCTGCATACTAAGACCGACTAAAATAGAAAGCAAAATCGCTGAAACGATTCTAGCCAGCCCCATTTTTACGCCTAAAACTGACATTGTTAGAAATATGGCCGCAATATTTATTGCCGGGCCTGAAAAAAGGAAAGTAACAGCCGGGCCAAGTCCAGCCCCTCTTTTTCTAATGCCAGCAAACAAGGGTAAAATAGTGCAAGAACAAACCGCCAAAATAGCCCCTGAAACGGAAGCTAAAGAATAAGAAATGACTTTTTTAGCTCGTCCGCCCAGATATTTCAAAACAAAATCTTTTTTGATAAAAACAGAAATCGCCCCAGCAATAAAAAACGCAGGCAAGAGACATGTTAAAATATGATCTCTGGCATATTCATGAAGCAGTTTAACGCCTGAAAGAATAGCGCCCGTGAATAGAACCGACTGCATAGGCATAAAATAGAAAAACAAAAATAGCCCAAGTAACAGAATAAAAATTTTAATTTCTTTATTCATAAAATTACATAATCATCAATAGATATTGATATTATGGTTAAAATTTTATCTCTGCCGCAAAAACAGAGATAAAGTATGGTTAACTTTTATTTTCAAGCGAAACGAGGGTATAACAGGAAAGATTACTTTCTTGTTATGCCGAGCGAGCGCGAAAACATACCCCGGAACAGCCTCTGAATACCCCGTCCGCTTGCGGCGGGGTAAATATAAAATTTTTGGGTGGGGTTAATACCCCACCCAAAGTCTGGGATTTATTTAAGCCAGCCCTTGATTTCTTCCACATCAGGAATTCGACCCGACGCTTTGACTTCTTTATCAATTACAATGGCAGGCGTTGACATTACACCATATTCGGTGATTTTTGTTATGTCATACTCATGTTTAACTGTAATATCCTTTAAGTTAAGCTCTTCGACGGCTTTTTTAACGTTACTTTCTAATGTCTGACAATTAGGGCAACCAGAACCCAAAATTTTGATAGTCATAACTTTAAAAACTTATTTAATAACTTTAAATGTTTTTCTACGACCATTTGATTCAACTTATAAAAAATCTTCAAACTTTCTTTTCTTGAAGAAATTAAATCAAAATCTTTCAAGACCTTTAAGTGATGGGAAACAAGATTCTGTGGAAGTTCCAAATATTGCCATATATCACAAACGCACATCTCCTGTTTTTGTAGGATACATAAAATCTTCAAACGGTTTTCTTCGGAAACGACTTTTAAAAAATTGACCGTTTGCTCAAGATAATCTTTTGACTTTTTGGTTTTACAGCAATCAAAATTCATATAGTTTTTATATATCAATGTATATTGATATTATATTACTCAAATTTTAAGCTGTCAACTTTCATTAATTTTAGCTTTCTTAAAACTTTCCGGTTCAGGACTGGCTTTTGAAAATCCGCAGGATTTTCCGCATAAAACAGGGTAATTTTAATGCTTTGTTTTGAATAAGAACCTGCTCGCGATTACGCTCGCAGAACCTTGTTTTCTCACTCGCTCGGAAATACAAAAGAGATTACTCATTTGTATTTCGCTCGCTCATTTCGAAAATAGAGAATTTTTTGAATGAATCCTTCAATTTTGTTCAGGGCAAGTCTTTTTGGCGAGCCCCTCACCTTTGGCAAAAGGTGAAGGGTCAATTCCTTTTTTACGAAAACTTCGTTTTCGCCAATAGATAGGACATTAAGGTAAAACATATCAGCATGGCCTTGACTTTTTTTGACAATATGCTAAAATCGTTTCGTAATCTTGTTTAAAACTCTAAAATGAATAATAGGGAGGCATGGGTTATGAGAGTGCTGATAGTAGAGGACAATAGGATGCATGCTGAGTTTCTAAACTCTTTAATAACTTCTGCGATAGAGGGTGTTAGGGTTGATTGGGATTTTTATGACGCAAAAGGGGAGATGGGTTTAGATAAAATCCTAATGGTGCTATTGCAAGAAGCATACGATATAGTTATTGCTGACCTCAACCTAGGCATAAACGATCAAGCTCGTCCCTTTGAACCGTTCGTAAAGAACGGAGAAGATATTCTTAGATTTGCACAGCAATTTCAGAGGCCTACAACTTTGTTAGTCGCCTGTGGTGGACATATCGGAGATGAGTGGAAAGCACGGCTTGAGGAAAATTTCAATGGTGCCTATGAGGCACCAGGAGAAACGGAAAACTTAATCGCATACCTAAAGGAAATGAAAAAATAATGCGAAACGAGAAATATAGGGTTCAGTAGATACTGAACCCTGTTTCTTTGCACCTAAATAATTGTGGAAGACTTTTTGGGTTTCGGCTATATTTTTAGTTTATTTAATAATTCTTTGACGAATTCTGACGACTTCTTGACGTGTCACGGTCAGGGCTTGAGTACTGGCAACTTCGGTCTGAAACCAATAGGTTTTAACCCCAGCAGACTTCCACGAGAGTTAAACACGCCACTCCCCTAACCCGTCTCGGTCAGGGTCATTTTACGATATCTTAGCGCAAATGAGACACTATATCGCATATTTTTTAGTGTCTCATTTGTTGATTTATACAACAAAAAAATGGGGCTTGTCTTTTTGACAAGCCCCATACTTCAGCCACTTCCAAGCTCACTCAATAAGTTGACACGCTTTTTTATCAAAAATAAAGTGTGTCATTGCCAGAATATCTACAGAATTTTTTTTCCACCGAGCCCTCCACCAATTCTTCCACCAAGTAGCAGCTTTTTGGTTATGGGCTTCCAAAAGCTCTATTGCGGTTATCATTTCTACAAAATAACCGCCTTGATATGGATACGACTTGCCAGTTACTATACCTACTTCCTTTATTGAAGCTTTTTTTGGTAAATTTTCAGCAAGAGGTAGTTCTAAATCTACCTATCCTCTTCGCACCCATTCTGGCGCCTCTCCAATTGGCACATCAACAATCTTTATTTTGGCCATCTTATTCACCTCCTTTTTAAAAAAGAACTGGCTATCCACTCTAATAAAAAATAGTCCTTGTCCTGTGATATGGCTTATTGTCTGGTGATTTATTTTGACCTTGGAGCCAAAGCCAAGAATCAATTTCTGGAGAAGTTATATTTAATCCTTGTTTACGTAGCTCTCCCTTTATTATTTCAACAGCCCAAATCATACTTGCTCTTATTTCAATCTCCTCCTCGCTCCCTGCGTCAATCATGATCTTGGCATTTACTCTTCTTGCTAAATCAGGATGATAAACTAATATTCCATGCTTTCTTAAAACTTGAGGTATCTTATAATCTGCAAAAGCTGCAAGATCATCTATTCCAGCGAGTCCCCCATCTAGGATGTTATGCAAGTCCCACAAAAAGAGCTGTGCCCTTTTGTGGAAAACAACTTTTTTACCACGATAGAAAGCATTGTCATCGAAGGAAGAGAAAAAGTATGTGATAACCCTAAGAGCCTCTACAACATCTAAGTAAGAACCCTCAAACACCTTGCCAAGTGTATCTGAATACTTTTCAGACAACGCTCTGCCGACATCTCTTAAAATAAGTAACCTTTCCATAAATAAAGGAATTTGGATATTACCCATTAAAAAACGGGCTAATTCCCACTCTGCAATATCTTTGAGATAATCCGCGTCTAAAATCGGAATACCTTCTTCCATAGCCTTTATCAAACATGCCACCATTGCCCAAGCACCATCGTACTTTTCTCCTCTATACTCTACTTCCCACTTAGGTTCACCCCAATAAGAAAAATTCACAGAAGCAAATACGAAAGAAAAAAGTATTTTACCTTTCTTGTCTAATCCTGAAATATCAATTGGACAAGATTCCATCCAGTGTGGTATTCTTCTTAACTCAAGACCGTCACAAAATCTCTCAATAGCCCCCTTTTCAATTTTTACCCATTTTGATTCTTCTACTACACCGCGCGTAGTCTCTAAAACTGGATTCATTATTTATTCCTCCTCTTTTATTGATTATTTATCTGCTTCTAACCCATACACATAATTCTACTTTTAATGTTCGGATAATTTCAGATTACTTTAAATCACCCAAAAATCAAGTTTTTTTACCTAATTTATAAAGAAAAATCAGTCTAGACGGCTAGACTGATTAGTTTGTTGGTTTATTACTCCCCTATCGGGGTTACCACTTTAAATCTTTGATGCAATCCTTCAATTTCCAGAATGCCATTATGCTCCATACCAAGTAAGAGTAGTGCCATACAGCCATCAGGAACTATTTTATCTATATTCTCAATAATGGCTAAATTTCTAGCTTCAGTTTTACTTGTTATGAAATCAATATCTAATTCTTCTTCTTCTTTAATGCACCTTCTAACAACATCCGAAATTGATTGCATTATATCCCAATCTTCTGCTCCAGATAGAGTGGCTCCTTGACTTTGAAGTTCTAAGGCGATACTTGCCATAGGACTATTTTCTTTTGATGATTTCTCCAGAAACTCTTTAAGTTTTTCTGGATCGGTCCCATAACGTATAGTATCTAGGAAAACATAAAGTTTAGAAGCCATCTTAGGATCGAATAATCCGAGATCCCTAATACCATTTTCTATTAACACCCAGAGGTGTGCAATCTTTTCGACCCACCAATCCTTACCTTCTTTATACTGTTCCAGCCCCTCGCCTGCATAATCATCCAGTGGACCCATCTCCTCTACTGTGTGAAACACTGGAATATATACTAACGCTTTCATTATATTCTCCTTCTTTTTCTATGTATTATTTAACTTTGAATTTGCTACTTACTTCTTTGAATGCCATATCTAATCACAAAACTATTTTACACAACGATATTACCATACTGTCAAAAAAAATCAAGTTTTTTTATCCTAATTTAATCAAAAACAGCCCTTCTTAAAAAAGAACGGCTGTCCCCTACTCTTCTCTATTTGATTGTTTTATGAATTTTCTGACCCTCTCGGACGCCCTTGAGTGCTGCCGGTTGTAAACGACATTAGAACCAAAATTGAGCAAAGAACTGGCTATATTGTCATTCCAGACATGACTAATTATGTTTAATAAATTATAATCCTTAACTCTAAATTACCGCTTTTTTACCTAAAAAACAAGTTATTTTTTCTAAAAGAAAAATGAGCTGGTCAGGCTCATTATAATTCTTGTTGACATTCGTCAACGACCGTTTTTGTTAAATTTTATTAAACAATAACCGCATAAACATCTGGTGCGGCTTGTCTAATAACTTGAAGCCAATTCTTACCCCTAACGGCAAGTGCCCAGAATCGACTACGATTTTCGATTGCCCAGGTGGCAACCATATCCATCCCCGCTTGGCACGAGTTCCAATATTCTCGAGGATAATCATCCTGGTTACGATGGGCAACCAATCCTATCTGCCTTATATGCCAGAGCACCGTCTTATATCCGCTGCCAAACGTAGCTCTTAAATTCATAAGCTGTTGCATATTGACTTGGTGCGGACTACCATAGGATCGTCCAGAAACGATTCCTTGCAATAACAGGTTTATCTCCGCTTCAAGTACACTGGCACTTTCTATCCCTTTCCTTCGTAGATACATTTCATACCCTGGTGTCAAAAAGCCATCCCATACTCTTTCCCAACATAGTATGTCATGTGCTCTCCAAGACAAAGATGACTTAGAAATATCTCTGTCTTTCCAAGGAATATCGACGGTCATTTTCCTCTTAATGCCACTTACTTCAAAGATTATATTCGTAAGGGCACTCAAGAAATTTTCCCAACCACTCCCACCTGAAGTTTTAATAGTCTTTTGACAGAGCAAATCATAAATTGAATTATGCTCCTTCAGGTTTACTGCCATACCAGTATTTCGGAGACAGCGCCGATAATGGATTCTATCGTTCTCCTTCCAAGAAGAAAACTCAACCCAATATGGCTCGACCTCCTGCGGGACACTAATTTCGTGTCTCCAGAGTTCCTTGACCATAAAACCACTTTTGCGGTCGTGAGGGTCAACAAGAACTTCTGCACTATAAGACAGGACAATTGTATCACTATTCACTTCCATAGTGATGTCTCTTTCCTGCCTCTTTACAGCTTCAGCCATCATTTCTGCAGTAATCTGTATCCTTTTCATTTTTTTCTCCTTTCGGATTGACGGGGTAAATGAAAATCCCCGGCCTTACCCTACAGTTGACTAAACTATTAACGAGCAAGGTTAGTTTGGGTTGGTTTTTATCTAATTTAGATAGATAAAAACTTGAGTAAATTCACGTTTGAAGCCGAACACTTGACGATGTAGAATATCGTCATATGAACAAACAAAAGTATCATCATTTAACAAAGCAAGAAAGGGTCGA
>SDBU01004762.1_pt1 | contig 16512 bp, 16 predicted proteins | sample 2277071 | NCBI WGS metagenome assembly SDBU01 (sample SAMN10397929, study PRJNA504765) | marine sediment metagenome | isolation source: marine sediment core GS08_GC12, 126 cmbsf | place: Arctic Ocean: Gakkel Ridge, Loki's castle | collected 2008
CACGGTGCCGGGATTGCTGGCGCGCCGAAGTTGGGCGATGCCAACCAGTGGGCCAAGCGTGTCGCCAAGGGCCTAGACATCCTCTATGCCAGCGCCATAAACGGGCTACAGGGAAGTGCAGGAGTGATGCCGGCCAAAGGCGGCAATCAGGCGCTAAGCGGTGCTGAGGTCAGGGCCGCTGTCGACTACATGGTGAAACAGTCGAAGTAACCGTCAGAGCCGAATAACACCAGAAGTTTCCTTCAGTAGAGGAGAAACGCATACTTTATCCTTTATCCAGGACCGCACCATTTACAACCCGGCGCGAATTCTCCCTGGAGTTTTATCTCTCGGGTTTGCATTAGAGCCAGATGAAGACCGGGTGTCTCAATCTATGTATCACTATGTGCTTCAAGCTTGCGCAGAAATCCGAAACGCCTGCTTATGACCTCGGCATCATGGGGCGGTGTAAAAACGGCATGATAATGCGCGCGTGGATCGACCAGAAATACCGCAGAAGCGTGAATGACAGGATAGTTTTTTGAACCCGGTGTCATCGAAACTTCGTACGGGGCGCCTAGCTGGCCCGCCAGGTTACTGATCTGCGGGTCGTTTCCTGTCACACCAAGAAAGGTCTTATGAAAATGACCCACGTATTGTTTAAGCCTGTCGATGGTATCGCGATTCGGATCGACTGAGATAAAGATGAACTGGATATCTTCAGCGCCGGCTGTTTGCCTGGCAATTTTGTCACGCGCGCGGGCCAGAACCGCCAGGGTCGTTGGGCAAATGTCCGGGCAATGGGTAAAGCCGAAAAAAAGAAAGGACCATTTCTCCTTTAGGCGTGAAAGATCAAATACCCGATTCTGATGATCGGTGAGCGTAAAGGCCGTCAGTGGCTTCGGATCAGAAAACAAAGTCATCACCCGATCGGGCAAAAACATGGCCCGCGAATCGTTTTCCCGATATGTTGCGGCAAGCCATATTCCAGCAAGTATCGCGATCAGCGCAACGGCTGTTATCATAATGCTGAATTTGAGAGAAAAAGTTTTCATGACTGCTCGATAACAGTAACAACAAAAGGAAAGAAATTTCGGTAATTCTTGGCCAAAGGTGATGGTTATATAGTCGATGAATCAGAACTTCCGATCGCACGCGGCATTCGCCATGCCACCAGGCCGGCAATCAGATAACCCAGATTCAGGACGCCAATCACCCGCACCCAACCGGGTGTTCCAAGCAGGAACAAACCAATGGGAAAAAAGGACGCAAAGAACAATATTATTAGCGTAATGCCGTGCCCACGGACCGAAGCGATTACGGCTATGATCGCTAGCATGGCCATTAACAGCGCGACGGCAAAAGCCACACCCGATAACGGAAGCGCCGGGGTGGGTGTCCACATTGCGACGATCCAGGATGCACACGCTCCAACCCCGGACACCACGCCGGTGAATTTTCCACCAAGTTGTATTAGCTCCCTCATATCGTTAATCCATGTTACCTAATGATAGCGATCAGTGGTTAATACAAGCGGAAACCTTTTACGCATGCAAAAAGAATAATGCCTATGCGAGTCTGCTGCATCAATTGGTCCGCCGCCGCATTCGCCAGGCTGGAATCGAACTCCGTCCCGGCGTACTGTTAAAACGCTCATTCCAGTTTATTAACCAGGCGGTAGACAGCAATTAGAATTCCGAACCCGATATACAGCCCAGACAAAGCGGCAAGCAGTAGTATCGCGATGTCGAAACTTACTAATTTGTTTACCGATAGAAAAATTATCATTCCAGCGAGAACCGTAAACGAGAAAGCGACACCAGCGACGATTTTTAATGTTCCTCTTTTTTTCATAGGTATGTGGTCCCTCGGTCGAGCCAACTATAGAGCTAGCGTAAACCAAGCCTATTTTTGCATTCGATCTTCCACAGATTGTTGTTTCAAAAACATAAAATGCATCTATCGACTTGAAAAGAGCCTGAAACTGCACCCGTGAATAGTTAAACAACTGTTATTTGCGTCAAGAACACACTTGCGTAATATTTAGGCATATGTAAACCATTTTCATCCCTGAATGTTGACTGATGTTTTATAGCCACTACACTGCGCAAACCCTTAAATGCACCGGCCACACACCGCTACTATGACCGAACTTCAGCATAAGCTGCAACAATTGAAGGCGCAAAAACTGTTTCGCCAGCGTCGGCTGTTGCAATCGCCCCAGGGAATTGAAATTGATATCGACGGCCAGCGATTGCTCTCGTTTTGCAGTAACGATTATCTGGGTCTGGCCGCTGACCCGCGCGTGATTGAAGCCCTGCAGTGGGGGGCAAAGCAGTATGGTGTTGGCGCCGGGGCGTCACATCTCGTCACTGGCCACGCCACGCCTCACCACAATCTGGAACAGGAACTGGCGGAATTTGTCGGCAGCGAACGGGCACTGGTTTTTTCTACGGGTTACATGGCAAACCTGGGCATCATCACGGCACTTATGGATCGCCATGGTTTGATTATCGAGGACAAACTTAACCACGCCTCCCTGATCGATGCGGCGCGCCTGGCGCGCGCTGCGGTAAAACGATTTGCCCATGCGGATCCAAAAAAGGCCAAAGCATTACTGACGGGAGATGCCAGCAACCGGCTCATTGCCACCGACGCGGTGTTCAGTATGGACGGTGACGTTGCCCCTTTGCCCGACTTGCTCATGCTTGCCAAAACCAGCAAGGCCTGGCTGCTGGCGGATGATGCCCACGGCTTTGGTGTGCTGGGGGAAAACGGTCGCGGTAGTTTCAGTGCCGCGGGCCTTGAATTGGGTGATCCTGTTATCTACATGGGAACTCTGGGTAAAGCACTTGGTACATTCGGCGCTTTTGTCGCGGGTAGTGAACAGTTGATCGAAACCCTGATCCAGCGTGCGCGTACTTACATATATACCACTGCCCTGCCACCGGCTGTGGCCGAGGCGACTCGTGCCAGCTTACGCATCGTGCGCGAAGAAGAATGGCGACGCGAGCGCCTGCAGCAAATGCTGGCGCAATTCCAGCGAGGAATTACTGCGCTGGGTCTCTCATTACTGCCTTCACAAACTGCCATTCAGCCCCTGGTTCTGGGAAGCGAGGACGCTGCCCTGAAGGCGGCCGCGGTATTGCAGGCGCAAGGCATTCTGGTACCGGCGATTCGACCGCCGACCGTGCCCGCCGGCACCGCACGTCTGCGCATTACCTTCTCTGCCTTGCACGAGCCGCATCATATCGATCGTTTGCTGGAGACGCTGGCGCAGGTTGAGGTCGATGTCACATGACCACTGTCTATTTTGAACAGATGGGAACCGGCCCGGACATGGTGTTGATCCATGGCTGGGGTTTGCACGGGGGTATATTCAGTAGCCTGGTTGAGCAATTGGCCGGAGATTATCGAGTGACCACGGTGGATCTGCCCGGACACGGACACAGCCCCGCACCACATCACCATTTGGATCTCGACAAAATGGCGGATGTGTTGGTGAGGCTCATTGGCAAACCGGCGGTTTGGCTGGGTTGGTCGCTGGGAGGGCTGGTGGCCATGAACCTGGCAAGCCGTCATCCGCTAGCGGTCAACGCACTTATCCTTGTATCAGCGACACCTCGCTTTGTGAAAAGCGAAGACTGGCCGCATGCGATGGCGCCGGAAACACTGCAAGGATTTGCGGCCGACTTGACGAAGGACTATCGACAGACGCTTGATCGTTTTCTCAGCCTGCAGGCAGGCAAGGAAAAGAATTCGCGCGAACTCATTCGTCGGTTACGCGAACAGGTATTGAAACACGGCGAACCGGACCCGATGGCGCTGGCAGCCGGACTGGATATTCTACGTGATACTGACTTACGACCGCAGCTTGCCAGTCTTGAACAACCTGCGCTGGTCATTAACGGTGGCCGCGACCGCCTGACACCGCCGGCCGCCGGCGAGTATCTCGCCAACAATCTGGCCAATGGGCAATACACTTTGTTTGATAATGCCGGTCACGCGGCATTCCTGTCGCATGAGCAGGCCTTCACTGCCCGCCTGAAGGAATTTCTACATGAGCAACAATAAGGCACCGCGGCTGGACAAACATCAGGTGCGCCTTGCCTTCGACCGGGCGGCGGGCACTTACGATGATTTCGCTGCGTTACAGTACGAAGTTGCTGATCGCCTGCTGGAACGTCTTGATGTAATCAATATCAAGATTCGAACCATACTCGATGTGGGATGCGGTACAGGATATTGTACGCGTGCTCTTGGCACGTATTACAAGCGAGCAAAAATCATTGGTGTGGATCTGGCACCGGCCATGGTGATGCAGGCCAGACAGCAACACGGAAGATGGCGCAAGGGTCGTTATCTGGTCGGCGATGCAGAGCAATTGCCTATCGCTTCCAGCAGCGTTGATCTGGTATTTTCCAACCTGGCCTTGCAGTGGTGTGACCCGGATGCAGTGTTCTGCGAATTTGCACGCGTGCTGCGGCCGGGCGGTACTATTCTTTTTAGCACATTTGGCCCGGATACCTTGCGCGAGTTACGCCAGGCGTGGCGTGAGGTAAATGAAGCGCCTCACGTGCACGACTTTGTCGACATGCATGATCTGGGTGATGCTTTGATGCGCGCCGGTCTGATTGAGCCGGTTATGGACCGCGAAAATCTACTCCTCGACTACGCTGATGTCACCGCCATGATGAGAGATCTGAAAGGGGTGGGCGCCCACAATGTCGCACCACAGCGGTCACGTGGTTTGAGCGGCAAATCGACATTTACACAATTCAGGACTGCTTACGAGGCCATGGCCATAAACGGCAGAATCCCGGCCACCTACGACGCCATCTACGGACACGCCTGGGCAGGCGAGGCAACGCATAGTTACCATGATGATGGTGTACACCGTATCCCGATTTCCGCCATTAGCGGAAGGGGCCGATGAGCAGCGGCTGGTTCGTTTCCGGCACCGATACCGGTGTGGGCAAAACACTGGTGACGGCTGCGTTAATACACCTGTTGACGAAAAGGGGCGAACGCGTCATTGGCATGAAACCGGTGGCCAGCGGTTGCCACAGTACTGAGCACGGTTTGCGTAATGACGATGCTGAAATGCTGATGGCTGCCGCCAATGTTGATGCCGAATATATTGATATTAATCCATATGCCTTTGAACCCCCCATCTCGCCGCACCTGGCCGCGCAGGAGATCGGGATAAAAATTGAACTGGAAAACGTGTTTAAACATTTTGAAATATTAAAACAGCATAGCGAAACCATTGTGGTGGAGGGAGTAGGTGGCTGGATGGCGCCTTTAGGTCGTGTCATCACCAATGAGCATTTAGCCAAGGCCCTGGGGCTGCCCGTCGTCCTGGTGGTGGAGCTGCGACTGGGGTGCATTAGTCATACATTGCTTACGGTACGTGCGATTGAAGCCGCAGGCGTGGCGTTAGTCGGCTGGGTCGCCAACGCCATTGATCCCGACCAGACTCGGATCGAGGAAACTGTCACTACGTTAAGAGAACGATTAGCAGCGCCACTGTTGGGGCAGATCCCATACTTTGAGCATTGCGATTTCAGGACCGTTTCACGCTGTCTCTCATTGCCTTGGTAAAGCTATTTGTGAATGGTTTTTATTTACATTATTAAACAGTTTTATCTCGCCGAATCCCAAGTTTTTTGCTCAGGTTTGATCCAGATCATTGACGTTTCAGATTTGTTGCCAGTGATGTATCGCCTATGATAGTGTCCGCCACCAATATAAGATCCAAACCGGACATAAGACTAAAAAAGTCACCGACCGAGGGGAAGCGCCAGGAATGGCGGTTGCAATTAACCGGTAAATAGATTTAAACCAGCCGCAATAATTATACGGAAAGGCGGTACTGCCCAATGGAACAGGGGGGTCACCCGGGTTATTTGTGCGTGACAATCGAACTGGATTTCTATCGGGTTGGTGATAAAAAAATTTTGAACGGAACGCAGTGTTCGTTCTTGTTTTATAACTTTTTAATAATTATCGTTTCCGACGGGAGCAGAGCATGTTCAAGAGTCGTCTCAAACCTGCCACAGGCATTCTTACTCGTCTGTTTGCCGGTATTTCTCTTTTAGCGGTTTCCGGTATTGCCGCCGCCGCATATGAGCTGAATTTTCAGCGCCCGGCTTCGGCGTTGGCACAGGAAGTCCTGGAACTGCATAACCTGATCACCCTGATTGTTTTTGTGATTATGATCTTGGTGACCGGGGTAATGTTGTGGTCGATCATTTTCCACCGCAAGAGTCGCGGTAAAAAACCGGCCATCTTCCACGACAGCCCCGTGGTGGAAGTTATCTGGACCATCGTTCCTTTCATTATCCTGGTAGGTATGGCGATACCCGCTACCAGCACGTTGCTGAAGATGGATGATATCAGTGGTTCTGACATGACCCTGAAGATCACCGGTTACCAGTGGAAGTGGGAATACGACTACCTGGACCATGGCATCAAATTCATGAGCGCCCTGTCGACCCCGCGTGACCAAATCGGTTCACCGGTTTTTTCTAAAGATGGCTTCAAGGCGGGAGTGAAAAAAGGCGATAATTATTTGCTGGAAGTGGACAATCGTGTCGTATTGCCAGTGGGTAAGAAGATCCGCTTGCTCGTTACCGCTAATGATGTACTCCACGCATGGTGGGTCCCGGCGTTTGCTACCAAGAAGGATGCCATCCCCGGCTTTATCAATGAGATGTGGGTCAAGATCGATGAGCCCGGCACCTATCGTGGCCAGTGCGCCGAGCTTTGTGGCAAAGACCACGGCTACATGCCGATTGTTGTCGATGCGGTCAGTGAATCCGATTTCAGGAAATGGGTTAATCGCCGTAAGGGACAGATGGTTGCGGCTGCCGCTGCGGCTGGCAAGAGCTGGACCAAGGCCGCTCTGATGAAGCGAGGCGAAAAAGTTTATGCCCAGACTTGTGCCGCCTGTCATGGCGTTACCGGTGCCGGTATTCCGGGAGTATTCCCGGCTATCACCAGCGGCAAGATCACTACCGGCCCGGCGAAGGCGCATCTGGACATCGTTATGGACGGCAAGGCCGGTACAACAATGGCTGCCTTCAAGAAACAATTAAGCGATGTCGACATCGCAGCGGTTGTCACCTACGAGCGCAACGCGCTGGGCAATAGCAAAGGTGATGTGGTTCAGCCCTCGCAGGTCAAGGCCCTGCGCTAAGCGAATAATTTAAGGAGATCTAAAAAATGGCACACGATCATCCGACTGGTATCAAGCGTTGGTTATTTACTACCAACCATAAAGACATCGGTACCCTCTATTTGTGGTTTGCGTTCATCATGTTTCTGGTGGGCGGCGCCATGGCTATGATTATCCGTGCGGAATTGTGGCAACCTGGTTTGCAGGTTGTTGAACCGCACTTTTTCAACCAGATGGTCACAGTTCACGCCCTGGTCATGGTGTTTGGCGCAGTCATGCCGGCTTTCGTCGGTCTCGCCAACTGGCAGATCCCGCTGATGATCGGCGCACCGGATATGGCCTTGCCGCGTTTGAACAACTGGAGTTTCTGGATCCTTCCGTTTGCTGCTACGTTGCTCATATTGTCCCTGTTCATGCCGGGAGGCGGCCCTGCCGCAGGTTGGACCCTGTATCCACCGTTATCGACACAAGGTGGAATCGGCATGGATTTCACCATACTAACGGTCCACTTGCTTGGTATTTCGTCTGTACTGGGTGCAATTAATATCATCTCCACCATACTGAACATGCGCGCACCGGGCATGGCCCTGATGAAAATGCCGATGTTCGTATGGACCTGGCTCATCACTGCATTCCTGCTATTGGCGGCAATTCCGGTATTTGCCGGTGCGGTAACCATGTTGCTCACCGATCGTCACTTCGGCACCTCTTTCTTTGACGCTACCGGTGGCGGTGATCCGGTATTGTTCCAGCATATCTTCTGGTTCTTTGGACACCCTGAGGTGTATATCCTGGTGCTGCCGGCATTCGGCGTGTTCTCGCAGATCATCCCGACCTTTGCCCGCAAGCCATTGTTTGGTTACGCCTCCATGGTGTTCGCCACCGCAACCATCGCCTTCCTGTCGTTCATCGTGTGGGCGCATCACATGTACACTGTAGGGATGCCTATAGTCGGCGAGCTATTCTTTATGTATGCCACCATGCTTATTGCGGTGCCAACCGGTGTGAAGGTATTTAACTGGATGGCGACAATGTGGCGTGGTGCCATGACCTTTGAAACCCCGATGTTGTATGCCATTGCAGGGGTATTCCTGTTTACGGTTGGTGGTGTCACCGGTTTGATGATGTCTATCACCCCGGTTGATTTCCAGTATCACGATACTTACTTTATTGTGGCCCACTTCCATTACACCATCTTTGCCGGTTCCGTATTGGCAATCATGGGTGCAGTGTATTACTGGATTCCGAAGTGGACCGGCAATATGTACCACGAGGGACTGGGTAAGCTGCATTTCTGGTTGACGATTATCTTCTTTAATCTGACCTTCTTCCCGCAGCATTTCCTTGGCCTGGCCGGCATGCCGCGTCGTATTCCGGACTATGCATTGCAGTTCACCGAGTTTAACCAGTGGTCCAGCCTCGGCGCCTTTGGTCTGGGTCTGACACAGCTGTTTTGGTTGTACCTCATCATCAAGACGGTGAAGGGTGGCAAGAAGGCAACCAAAGAGGTTTGGGAAGGTGCAGAAGGCCTGGAGTGGACGGTACCCTCGCCGGCGCCTTACCATACCTTTGAGACGGCACCGAAGGTCAGGTAATCAATATTAGATAGACGGGGCCTTCGGGCCCCGGTTTAACCGGAAAAAAAGGTGATGGCAGAATTGGCTGAGCATAATCCTGAGACACGAAAGAGAATCATTATTACGGCCATCGTGCTGGGCGTCATAGCCTTGGCATTTTTTACCTCTGCATTTTTCTTTTTCAAGCTGTGAGCCAGAAGACAGAATTCAGGCACGCTAATCGGCGCACAATGCGCAAGCTGTTCTTTGTGGCCGTGGCCATGTTTGGTTTCGGATATGCCCTGGTGCCACTCTATGATGTTTTTTGTGAGTTAACTGGCATAAACGGGAAAACCAAACGAGGTACAATTGAACAGGCAGCAAAGGTGGATACCAGTCGCTGGATCACCGTGCAGTTTACGGGCCACACCAATTCAAGTCTGGCATGGGAGTTTCGGCCCTTGCAGAGCAAGATGCGAGTACACCCCGGCCAGGTAGTTGTTGCTAAATACATCGCGCGAAATATATCGGGCGTTTTGATGACCGGTCAGGCCATACCCAGTGTCAGCCCGAGCCGGGCAGCAAAGCACTTTAAAAAAATTGAGTGTTTTTGCTTTACGGAGCAAACGCTGAAGGTTGGCGAAGAAAAGGAAATGCCGGTGCAGTTTTATGTAGACACCGATGTGCCAGAGGAAGTCGACACGATTACATTGTCATACACTTTCTCTAAAGTAAATAAGGCGCCATCGACAGTAAAATATGGAGGAAAACCGGTCGCCATTAGCGGTCATCGGGTTTCCGGGCAACGGGCTGTTCCCGATGCTTGAGATTTGTATAACTGAAATACTGACAATAAGGGGATTTTCGTATGTCCGCGAAAGGTAGTTACTACTTACCCGAACCCAGTCCGTGGCCAATCATTATGTCAACAGGACTGTTCCTGCTGGCGCTTGGCACGATACTGACCATTAATAGCATTGCACCAGGTAACTGGCTCATGTTGGCCGGCACTGCAGTCGTCGTTTATATAATGATTCGCTGGTTTGGCCAGGTAATTTCTGAAAGTGAGGCCGGCACTTATGATGATCAGGTGGACATGTCTTTCCGCATGGGAATGGGCTGGTTCATTTTTTCTGAGATTATGTTTTTCGCTGCCTTCTTTGGTGCGCTTTTCTACGTACGCCAGTTATCTGTACCGTGGCTTGCGGAGACAGAGCTGTTATGGCCTGGCTATGAAGGCGGTTGGCCTACAGCGGGTCCGGGTGGCCCAACGGCCATCGGCTATGATGCCGCGCATGTTGGTGCGAACCAGTTTTCGCCCATGGGCGCCATGGGTATCCCGTTCATCAATACCATGATTCTGCTGTCGTCCGGGGTTACCGTGACCTGGGCACACTGGGGATTGAAGAATGAAAACCGTGCGCAGCTTATCACCGGCCTGTTCCTGACCGTGGCATTGGGCATCACCTTCATTTCGTTGCAGGCTTATGAGTATGTTCACGCTTATACTGAACTGGGCCTGACCCTGAATGCAGGCGTGTACGGTTCGACATTCTTCATGTTGACGGGTTTCCATGGCTTTCACGTGACCATCGGTACCATCATGCTGATCGTGATATTGGGCCGAGCTATCAAGGGACATTTCAGCGCGCATAATCACTTCGCGTTTGAAGCAGTGGCATGGTATTGGCATTTTGTCGATGTGGTCTGGTTAGGCCTGTTTATATTTGTTTACTGGCTCTGATTAGTAGAATCACAGACACCAAAAAGGCGCCGCCCTTCCGGGCGGCGCCTTTTTATCATCCTGCGCTCGAATATTTGATCACGGCATACTGCGTAAACCGGTCGCCGGAATTAGTCCAAAGTAATAACCCGCGCCCAGGGCCAGAAACAGGACAATGGAAAGGCCTATACGCATTGTGAGCACTTTAAGTACGCGGGTACTGTCCCGGTGACCGCGATCCTTGACCAGAAAGGTCAGGGCCGAAAACAGGCTGCCGACGATAAGCAGCAACATAAAAATGACGACATATTTAATAACTACCAACATGGGACGGACTCGCTAATCACGGGCCGGGTATTATACTGCTACTGCCTCAACAAGTAAGGACAGATCATTTTTCCAGGGAATATGACCAAAATGCCTGCAATTCGAACTAATATTCGTCTGGTGCCATTACTGGCTTTTTTGCTGGTATTGCCTGCTCTGATAGCACTGGGTTTCTGGCAACTGGATCGCGCAGAGCAGAAGAGAAGCTTGCAGGCCAAATACGATGCCCGCATGGGCGACGCGCCCATTGCCATTGGTTCCGAATTGAGAAAGCCGGAGGACCTGCAGTTTCATCGCGTATCGCTCGCCGGTTATTACGATGAAAGCCACACGGTCTTTCTGGACAACCGGGTACACAAGAGCGTAGCGGGATATCATGTTATTACGCCGCTGAAGTTGAACCGCAGCGAAACCCGCGTGTTGGTAAATCGTGGATGGGTGCCGCAAGGGGCAAGCCGTGCAGAACTGCCCGATGTGCAACCCCCCAGAACCCTACAGCGAATTCTTGGTGTCGCCACTGTACCGCACGCCAAGGTTTTTCGCCTGGCGCCCGCTGAACCGATTGGTGAAGAATGGCAGCAAGTGTGGCAGCACATGGATGTGAAGCGTTTTGCCGATGCCGTTAGCTATCCGGTGCAACCGGTTGTCGTGTTGCTTGATCCGGCGAGCCGGGCAGGGGGATTTGTCAGAGAGTGGAAACGTCTCGATACCGGCATTACTTTACACCAGGGTTATGCTTTTCAGTGGTTTTCACTGGCCGTTGCCCTGGCTGTGATAGGCGTTTTTTTCTTCTTCCTGCGGGTGAAGGAAGACGACAACACCAAAATTATATAGAGAAGAATCAGTACTATGAACGAACAAACAGAGAATAAGGTAAAGACGAGCAATCGAATCAAGATTATCCTGGTGGCATTTATCTTTATGGCACCTGTCGTCACTGCGACGGTTTTGAAATTAACGGGTTGGCGCCCGGCACAAACCGGGAATTATGGTGAACTGATTCAACCGGCGCGTCCATTGACAAATGTAGGATTCAGAACTTCAGATGGTGGCCGCGTAGCAATTAGTGACTATCAACACACTTGGTTAATGGTAACGTTCGTAAGCGGTTATTGCGACGAATTTTGCAAAAGTAATATTTACAAAATGCGACAGGTTCATGCTGCCACCGGTAAACATTATAAAAGAGTCAAACGTCTTCTGGTGTTAACTGACAAGGCCAGCAGCAAATTGCTGAAATATCTTAAAGCCTATCCTGATATGAGTGTAGTTAACGGACCGACGAAGGCAGTTCGAGATCTGGCCAGCCAGCTGCAAACAAACGATGGTACGGCCCTGGATGGCCTAAACCGCATCTATTTCATCGATCCCCTGGGGAATTTCATGATGACCTATGACAGGAATGCAGATCCCGGAAGTATGCGTAAAGATCTGCGTCGTCTGTTACGCGTGTCCCATATTGGCTAGATGAACTGAAATTAATATTCAGGTGAACGAGGAATTTTTGGGATGAAACCACAGGAAGAATTACTCAAAGCGGCAGAGCCAGATCGGGGTTTCTCTGCAATTGCACGGGAATACTATGAGCTCACCAAACCCAAAGTGGTGATGCTGATTGTTTTCACCGCCGTGGTCGGTATGTTCATGGCGACTCCCGGTTTTGTACCTATGTCCGCGTTAATATTCGGTACGCTCGGTATTGGTCTGGCAGCTGCTTCTGCAGCCGGTTTTAACCAGATTCTGGATCGACGAGCGGACGCCAAAATGGCACGCACGCGCGCCCGTCCCTTGCCCACGGGACAGCTCACCACACTTCAGGCAGTGTTGTTCTCGACTGTCATTGGTCTGATCGCAATGGCCATACTGGCCATCGCTGTTAATATGCTGACCGCAGTACTGACGCTCTGCTCACTAATCGGTTACTCGGTGATTTATACGCTCTATCTTAAACGTGCCACACCGCAAAACATCGTGATTGGTGGTGCTGCCGGTGCTGCGCCACCGGTACTGGGATGGGTAGCCGTTACTGGCACAGTCGACCCACATGCTTTACTTTTGTTTCTGATTATTTTTGTCTGGACACCACCACACTTTTGGGCGTTGGCACTCTATCGTGTGGAGGAGTACGCCAAGGCCGGTTTGCCGATGTTGCCCGTAACACACGGCAACCAGTTTACCCGGCTGCATATTCTGCTGTATTCGATAATTCTGGCTGCAGTAACTTTGCTGCCCTATACGACGCACATGAGTGGATTGCTCTATCTTGTTGGTGCGGTCCTGCTTAATGGCGGATTTCTGTATTACGCAGTCAAGCTATACCGAAATTACAGTGACGCGCTGGCGCGTAAGATGTTTATCTATTCCGTGCAATATCTCGCCGCACTGTTTGCCCTGTTGTTGATTGATCACTATCGCGTGACCATTACTGAAGCATTTCAATCGGCGTTGATATAAATTTAGACGTGTTTATGTGCCTCGTATATCTCCAGAATGCGAGGCATGGCGCGTTTCAGCGCGCTGATAATCTTGGGGTCAAAATGCTTCCCGGATTCTTCTGTCATAAGGTTCATGGTTCTTTCCAGTGACCAGGCTTCCTTGTAGGGTCGCTTGGAGGTAAGCGCGTCGAATACATCGGCGACGGCGACAATTCTGGCAGATAGGGGAATATCGTCGCCGGCGCGGCCGTGCGGATAGCCGCTACCATCAAATTTTTCGTGGTGGCCTTCGGCGATTTCAATGCCCACCTGGAAAATACTGTAACCCACGTCGTTAACTTGCTCTTCACATCGACGCAGTACCTGTGCGCCAATTAATGGATGCTCTTGCATTCGAGCTCGTTCAGCTGCATCCAGTGCACCGGGTTTTAATAAAATATTATCTTCGATGCCCACCTTGCCAATATCATGCATGGGTGAAAAACGAAATACATTGCGCACAAAAGCAGGTGTAATCAACTCTTTACAGGGTCCTTCACGCCCGAGCTCTTCAGCGAGTATGGATGAGTACAAGCTCATGCGAAACAGGTGGTCCCCGGTTTCCGGGTCCCGACTCTCGGCCAGTTTCGCCAGTCCCTCGATGGCAGAGATTACGATGCCTTCCATGCCGTACGATTTATCAAAACTGTGGCTTAACTGACCACCGATATTGTTTAGCAGTTCAAGGTGTTCGTCCCGGTAAGCATTGTATTGTTTGCTTCCGAACACCAACACCGCGTCATTTGTACCAGCAGAGCTAAGCGGTAAAGCGATTATCGAACGAATTCCCGCAGTAATGAGTTTGTGCTGCAACTCCTTCTCATCAGGTATAACTTTATCGTTGGTGGTATGTACGACTAGTGCCTGCTTTGACCTTAGTACATCGTCAAGCAATGGGTCAGAGGAACGGTAACTGGAACGTTCCGGTGGCATGTCATTCAACGCAGTATAAGCACGATCAAGCGTGAAGTTAATTCTTTCAGGTGAACGACGCAGCAGGCCTACCCAGTCGATAGGCAGAAAAAAGCGAAATTCTTCATACACAAACTGTAGCGTTTCGTCGAGATTGGTACTCTGATTGATACGATTCGTCAGGTTAAACAGGGCCGCCAGGCGTCGTGTAAGCTGGTTGAACATACTGGTCATGTAGCCCACTTCATTATCGGCGCTGACTGGTATCTGGTGGGTTAAATCTCCTCGCGCCACCCGACGAAAGCCATCTACGGTTTTGCCAAGAGGCCGAAACGCTTTGAAATACAGCAGCAGACCCAGTGATATCGCGATCAAGGTGGACAGGAAGATCACCAGCTGATTTAGCGTTTTAATTTCAGCCAGCTTACCTTCCATCATTCGTTGAAAGGAATTGGCAAGATCTGTGGATGCCTTCATGAGATTATCTTTCTGCACCAGAATGTGTTCGGCCCCGGCCTCAAGTCGCGGTTCCTTCTTATCCGCTCCCAGAGCGTGTGTCAGGCCGAGACGAAAGTTCGTCCAGACAATGCTGGTGAGGTCCAGTTGGTTGAGAGACTGACGATCCCATGTGCAAATCAGCGGCTCGTTTCTTCCCGTAAGTCTGGGCGATAACCTTCGGGCCTTGAATGAGGCTACTATTTCTTCGTAGTTGGCGACTAGACTCTGAAGATTATTGCGATAGAGTTTCAGGTCACGAAAATAACCTGGATAATCGCGCGGTGCGTTGCGAACGTAGTTCTGGCTCTGGGTAATCAGAACCTGACTGATCACTCGCAACTGCCCGGCGAGGTTGAGAATGACATAATCATGTTTTCTGAGATCAAGCCGATAAAGGGTAGTGCCTACTACCCCGGCCAGAAGTGTAAACTGGATAACGAGAGCGAACGTGACCTGAAATTTCAGTGTTTTAACTAAACGAATATTCATCCCATCCCGATAGGTTTTCTCTGTCTGCGTTTTTCTTTATTTTCCAACTGCAAGTATAGACAGCAGATTTAGTGAAGATTCAATAGAATTTCCTTGTCAGCAACAAGAATATCTCGTTAAAGTAGGATAAAAACCCAGGGAGGGTGTGATGGAAAAAAATAAAGGGCCAGCGCCCGGCCAAAAGCGGGATGACTGTCCGGGTCTGCCGTCGGATTTTGATCTCGCCGCCTACACTCGTACCACCATGACCAACTGGTTCTCACCCAAGGTGTTGCTTGCGACCGGCGTCCGCAGCTTGTTGTCGAAACTGTTCGCCGCCTACGCTGACAGGCGCGCTACCATCGCCGCACTCAGACCGGCGAAGTCCTTTGACGACTTGAAAGATCGCGATCATGTGTGGGTGGATTACGTGGCCGATCTTGGTGACGGTTGGAACTCCACCTACTCTGTTGCCTGGTGTCTCGCGCAGCCAAAACAGGTTATCGAGATCGACAGCGAACAAGAAGATTTACCGCGCGGCGATATCCTCATCATGGGTGGCGATCAGGTCTATCCCTATGCCTCGGCAGAAGAATACAAGAAGCGACTGGTGCGTCCCTATCAGGCGGCTCTACCCTGTACGCCACCGGGCGAGCACCCGGCACTGTTTGCCATTCCGGGTAATCACGACTGGTACGACGGGCTGCAGGGATTCATGCGCCGGTTTTGTCAGGGGGCCTGGTTGGGTGGATGGAAAACAAAACAAACACGTCCCTACTGGTCGATACAGCTGCCCCACGGTTGGTGGTTGTGGGGTGTGGATATCCAGCTGGTAGGTTATATCGATCAGGCGCAGGTCGAGTTCTTTCGCAAAACAGCAGAAGATATACAGGCGGGCGATCGCATCATTTTGTGTGTGCCCGAACCGAGCTGGGTATTTGCTGCCACCGGCGATGCCAAACTCCATCGCAATCTCGCATTCCTTGAAAATGAGATTATCGCAAACCGTGGCGCCAGTTTGGTGGCTACACTGTCGGGTGACCTCCACCACTTCGCCCACTATGAGGCAAGCGGTGGCAGCACCGGGCCATCGCGGCACAAAATTACCTGCGGGGGTGGCGGAGCATTTACCCACGGTACGCACAACCTGCCAAACCCGATTAAGCTAGTCGAACAGGGGGAGACGCGTACTTATACACGTGACAAGAAGCTGCTGCCGGATGTAACTGAATCGAAACGGATGTTGTGGAAAAATTGTCTCTTTCCTTTCAGGCATCTTGCGTTCGCCGGCATTCTGGGTGGTTTTTACCTGGCATTTGCACTGGCCTTGTCCCATGTCGGCCTGCTTGGGGACCTTGCGTCCATACCATTAGAGGTCGGCAACCTGGCCCAGGT
>SDBU01004763.1_pt1 | contig 16509 bp, 14 predicted proteins | sample 2277071 | NCBI WGS metagenome assembly SDBU01 (sample SAMN10397929, study PRJNA504765) | marine sediment metagenome | isolation source: marine sediment core GS08_GC12, 126 cmbsf | place: Arctic Ocean: Gakkel Ridge, Loki's castle | collected 2008
GAGCCGTTGGATACCAGGTGAGTTTTGGAAACCCCTGTGTAAGCGACAACCGGAGCAGCTTCGGTCGCGGGGTTGTGCTACTGGCCGCGCGATTGCGGAAAGCGGTCGTGGGGCGCAAGGAATTGGGGCACACGCCAATGATTAAAATCGCGTCGACAGACCGTTAACCGCCAAGGACCGCCTATGGCAAAGAAGAAGGCATTAGCTCAGTCCATTGATCTGCTCGATCTCGAAGATCGCCTCCATCGGCTGCTCTCGGATGAGCTAGAAGCCGAGATGGAAACCGGTGACCTGGAGGGAGTGCCCGGGCGGGATGAGCTGACCGTGCGAACGCGACGCGTGTTGGATGGTGAGGAAGTGATCCTCACCAAGGACCAGATTGCGAAACTCATCCGCGGGGTCGTCGACCGCATCGTGGGGCTGGGCCCACTCGAACCACTGTTAGAGGACCCCGCCATCACGGAGATTATGGTCAACGGCGTCCAGAATGTCTTCATCGAGCGCGATGGAAAGATCGAGCGGGTGGATGTGGCTTTTCGCGATGATGCTCACCTGCGGCATGTGATCGACCGCATCGTCGCGCCCATCGGCAGGCGGATTGATGAGAGCAGCCCGTTGGTGGATGCCAGATTGCCAGACGGCTCGCGTGTAAACGTCATCATCCCGCCCCTGGCAATCGGTGGCCCGGCGCTAACGATCCGCAAGTTCGCCCGCGATCCATTCACACTGGAGAAACTGACCTCGCTGGGCACAATCAACGCTGAGATGGCGGAATTCCTGCGTAAGTGTGTGATTGATCGCGTGAGCGTCATCATTTCCGGCGGTACGGGTTCGGGGAAAACCTCGACGTTGAACGCACTTGGGCTCTGCATTCCGGAAGGGGAGCGCATCATCACGATCGAGGATGCCGCCGAGTTGCAGCTTAAGCACCCGGATCTGGTGTCGCTCGAATCTCGACCGCCGAACATCGAGGGGACAGGGGAGATCCCCATCCGAACACTCGTACGCAATGCTCTGCGCATGCGGCCGGACAGGATCATCGTCGGGGAGGTCCGGGGCGGTGAAGCCTTCGACATGCTTCAGGCGATGAACACCGGACATCGCGGTTCATTGACCACGCTGCACGCCAATTCTCCCGCCGATGCCATGATCCGGCTGGAGTCGATGGTCTTGATGGCGGGCTTCGACATGCCGGTGACAGCCATTCGCAGGATGATAGCAGGAGCGGTCGAAGTGGTTCTTCAGCAGGATCGTCTGGCTGATGGTCGCAGGGTGATCACGGCCATCACCGAGCTCTCGGCAAAAGAGGGCGAAGCGCTCAAACTTGTCCCGCTCTTCCACTATGATCTGAGGACGGGGGTACACAAGGGGCGCACGACTAGGAAATAGTGACCATCAGTGGAAAGAGAATTCAAGGGGAGTGTCACCAGATTTGAGATCATGCGAAGCCGCATTCTGAACCGTAATACACTGATTAGCACTGCGCTCATCGCGTTCTTCGTGCTTATCGTCTGGCTGTTCCGTCGACAGCTGCAGTCAGCTTCATGGGCGCATCCAGCCTTCTTCCCGGCGATCGCCCTCGCTTCTGCGACCCTGATGGTTGTCCTATCGCTGATCCTGTGGGTGGAAGCGGGCACGATGCGCCGGGTCTGGAAGGCGCGTACTGCTGATGTTTCTCAACTGCCCGCTCTAGAACCGGAGCCCATCATCTTATGGCTATTGCGCAGGATCCCGGACCCTCTGGAGTGGCTGGCGAAGCCCATATGGAGGACAACGTGGGGGTTAGCGCTGTTCGAGGAATGGCAGGACGCCGAGTTGGGCGGTAAACCCTCGCGCTACTTGCTGCTCCTCATCGCCACGGCGCTGGTGGGCAGTTTCCTCGGCTATCGAATTGGGGGTTTGTTGCTGGGGGTCGCACTGGCTTTCATCCTGCCGATTTTGCCAAAAACATGGATTCGCAATCGGGCGCAAGCTTATCGACGTCGGTTCGGAGAGCAGCTCCCGCAGGCGCTCGACTCGTTCGCCTCCGGCCTTTCAGCCGGTCTGTCCTTCGAACAGGCGATTCGCTTCGCGCAGGAAGATCTTCCATCGCCGATCAGAGAGGCTTTTTCGAAACTATCAAGAAGAATTGCTCTGGGACATCCGATTGATGAAGCCCTTCGCAAGCTTCTTTCAGAGCACCCCGATGAATCCCTGGCGCTGGCATTGGATGGCTTGATTCTGCAGCGGCAGTTCGGCGGAGATATGGTGCGCATGCTGGAAGAGTCCGCTGATCTGCTGCGCGGCCGCGTGGAGCTTGAACGCGAAGTGCGAGCAGTCACCACACAGGGAAGACTCTCGGGCTCTGTTATCGCCGCGTTGGTCCCTGTCTCTGCGGGCATTCTCCTGGCTTTTAACCCCCGCTATATCGATGTGCTCTTCGACACGCTCATCGGGCAATTGCTTGTCGTGGTCGCGTTAGTCTTGCAGCTTGTTGGGTGGGCGATCATCTCACGCATGGTCCGGATCCGGTATTGAATATGGAAACGTCCCTTCTCCCACTTGTGATTTCCACGCTCACCGGCTTGGTAGCGCTCATCATCGTCTATCTTGTGCTGAAAGGGGCGCAGGTTCGGGCGGCGGAGGGGAAATCGCCAGGTAAGCAGATCAGTTTGGCGGAACGTCTCATACCCATCCTGGAGTTCGTCCCTCTGCCTGAAGCTTTTTTTCGGCGCTGGCTCTCTAAAATGGGGGAGTCGCGATTGGTACATTCAGGGATGCCGTGGTCCGTCCGCGATTTTGCTGCGTTCCGATGGCTTCTCCTGTTAGGATCAATAGCGTTCGGCGTACTGCTCGGCATTTGGCGGGGGTGGGATCTGGTCGGGTTGTTTCTGGCGATTGTGTTGATGGTCGGAGGTTATTACGGGCCTCAAATGTGGCTCGACTGGCGGGTCGAACGGCGTCTGATGGATATCGATAACGAGTTGCCTTACTTCATGGATCGATTGACTCTGGGAATGGAAGCGGGGCTCGGATTTGAAACCGCACTGCGCAGGGTTGCGGAGAGGTATCCAGGATTACTCGGGGATGAACTACGCCGCATGGTCCGGCAGCTAGACCGCGGCCATCCGCGCGGGCAGGCTCTCGAAGAACTCGGAGAGCGGAATCCATCCCCGGATTTGGGCGCCTTCGTCGCCGCGGTGAGGCAAACCGACCGTTTGGGCACCTCGCTGGCTCGAATCTTACGGGTTCAAACAGTCTTGCTGCGGTCCAGACGCAGGCGCAGGGCTGAGGAGGCCAGCCGCAGGCTGCCGATCCTGATCGTCTTCCCGTTGGTTTTCTTCTTCCTTCCCGCTCTGTTAATCGTCTACCTGGCGCCGCCGATCTTGCATCTATTCTTGGGGCGCTGATGGTGAATGTAAATAGATTCACACCGGAAGACAAATAACCGGCGCACATTAACTTCGTTGCATGGAAACGAGCGGGGCTGCAACCTGCGTCGATCCATTGGAATAATGCTAATAAACCAGAGCGTAAAACGTCAAAAGTGTTGCCAGGGTCAGGCGATCGTGGAGTTCGCCATCGTCTTGCCTATCCTTTTGCTTTTAATGTTGGGTTTGATCAACCTGGGGGTGCTGATCAACGCTCAGATCATTCTCACGCAAGCAGCCTGGGAAGGGGCGCGCGCCGGGACAACGCTGAATCCGAGCTTGGGGGAGGGGGATGCTGAGATAATCGGCGCAGTGCAGGCCTCCTTGATTGGATTGAGCGACCCCACTTCCGTGACTGTAAACATCAATCCGGATGAGGCGGCGCGCGCCGTCTTGCCGTGGCCAAAACCGCGGGGTGAACCACTTACGGTTCGGCTAGCTTATCCCATGAATCTAGCTTTGCCGCTGCCTATCACCGTAACGCTTGGCGCGGAAGCCACGAGCCGCATCGAGTATTCTAATTAGCCATGCGACGTAAAGGACAGATCTTGATTATCGTCGCTGTCTTGATGCCGGTCATATTGCTCCTGTTAGCTGTAGCAGTGGACGCAGGAAGGTTGTTCATCGAGCGGGGGCGGATGAAGCGCGCTGCACAAGCGGCTGCGGATGCTGGCATCAGCGTCGTCGCCGAGCAGATGGTCACGCTCGCTGTCGCCCGTCAGACGGTCATGGCGAGCACACCCTCGCCCACACCACCGGGCGTGATGACGGCAACACCCTTCCCGGGGGATGTCCCCGCGTGGCTTCAAGATGAGGACCGCGCTACGCTCGTCTCTGATGCAATGCTAGGAATCGCAGCGACCGAGGCGGTCGAATACGCCAACCGGAACGGCTTTGATGTCGCCAATCCGGACACATTGGCCATCGATATTACCTACCCGCAGCCCGGCTATGCACCAGGCGATCCGAGTATTCCCGTGCTGCGGCTATTGGTCTCCATCCGTCGGCGAGCGACGATCCTGCTCGCCGGTTTATTAAGTGATCAGTGGGTTGACCTAACAGCAGACGGTCAATCGGAAATACCGCAGAGATAGGCGGCAGATGTTCTGGACACGCTTCTTACTCCAGGTGGTACCGTTCAGCCTACTGGGGCTTTTGGGCTCTATGGTTGGGCTGTGGTTTGGTCCACAGGAATCGGGCAGCACATTCATGCTGCTGGCTGGTGTAATCAGCTTGCTGTTATTCATCGCTTTGATGACCTTCAAGTCTGTACCGGGATGGAACGCCGGTCTATTAGCAGCGCTCGGCCTTGCACTCGGTGTGTTCCTGCGCGCGCTGGCAGCGGAGGTGGTGTTCTCAGCCTGGTTGCTCTCGGCCGGGTTCGCAGTGCTGGTGTTCGCGCTCACCGCGTGGCTTGGGCGGAGATTGGGGTCCCGGATGAGGGAGGTGGGCATCGGGCTCTGGTTGCTCTCCTGGGCATACCTTCTGGGCTGGGCAGTGATTGTGTTTATGAGCTTAGACCCGGTCTTTACGACAGCCTGGGCGGGGGCAGGTGTGTTGATCTTCACCGGTTTGGCAGCAGCTTGGTTCGCGTCTCTCGAGGCACAGCTAGATGCTCAGCCGGGGGCAGCGCTCGGTGTGGATCTTTTTTTCCTCTTTCTCAACCTCGCTGTTGCCCTGCGAGTCCTGCTGGGGGGAATCGCCTAGCCCAGGTTGAGAAAAAGGTAAGATAAGTAAAGTTAGGGGAGAAATACCCGAAAATGATCGCCGCGGTTGAAGCGCGGCGAAGTTTGACTCAATTGACATTGGAGAATCAATTAGAGAGAATACCTTTTAAAATATGTAGGAGTTATGGAGATTGTTCGCTATGACACAGGCAACGGAAGAAGAAATTCACATTCTCATCAGGCGATTAAGGAGTAGGAACGCGAAAGACCGGCTAAAAGCCGTGCAAGCCATAGGAAACCTTCAGTCCTATGAAGAATCAATTCTGAAAGCTCTCGAGCTGACCGCAGCAAACGACCGCAATTCCGAGGTTCGCGATAATGCATTCATTGCGCTCCAAAATCTCTCAAAGACAAGTGACAGACCAACAACGAAGGAGGTGCTGCCCCATGACCGGGGGGTTATTCTCGCTGCCCTCCAAAGATGGGAAGCGGAGGGGTTGCTCCCCTCCCAGGTCGCGAGAGTCCTTAGGAACCGGTATGAATTTCGACCGTCATCCAAGAGAGCAGTGAGAGCGAAGGCGGGCCCCGGTGACCGGCGCAATCTCTCCCAATTGCTTCTTAGCGAAACAAGCGTCAAGATCGCACTCTATTTAGGGGCGTTTTTCATCCTTGCCGCCTCATTCATCCTCGCTGCAATCGTCGAAGCCGCAAGGCTTCCGATCATCAGCGCGGTTACGATTGGCGCAATAATCACGGCATGGTTTTTATATCGCCGTATCCCTATGGCCAGCTTCACCCTTTCTCTGATCGGCACTTTACTCATTCCGATTAACGCTGCCGTGATTCTCGATCTTTACGCATCGCCAGAATTCCATATGGACCCCTATTGGATGGGTGTCGCAGCTCTCCTTGGTGTAATCTGGATCGCCGGCACCTGGCTTTACGAATCTCGCCTATTCAGCCTGCTGGCGCTGATGGCTTTCATGCTGACCGGCGTCTTCTTCTCATCTTGGATCAGCGCCTCATTCCATACGACTCTTTTCGTTCTTGCAATCGCCTCTTTGTTGGGGTTAGTTTTATCTGTTCAAATACGGCGTACGTTCGATAAAAGTACGCACAAACTTCTTTTTATCGTGGTGCATATTGCTCTTCCTGGGCTTCTTTTTGTTTCTTCGATGGATCTCATCTTTAAATGGGGAATGTTTGGCGCCTTCAAGGATGTCGCCTGGTTAAGCGTCGGATGCATGTGGCTGACCGTAATGCTGGCCTATTTGTGGAGCAATCGAACAACCCCCTCCGTGCTGTTTCGAGCGATGGCGGCGATCTGCCTGATACCTATTCCTTTGTTCTTCCTGCAAGAAGCGTCCCCTTCTCTCCAGACCGTTGTTAACGCAGCCTGGATCTGGGGCAGCTTATTGGCTCTTGCAAGTCATTTCCTATCTAGGACAAAATTTCCCGACATCGAAACTTTCAGCCCAACTATTCAAATTGCCAGTTCGCTACCGTTTGCCTACGCGGGGATCCTGGCTTTAGAAATTGGACCGAAGATGAATTTCGGTTATGTATTGGCCACAGCCGTAGTGTATCTTCTCCTGAGTCTCTGGAAGGCGCGCTCCATCGATTGGGTATTTGGCCTCACCTTTGCTTTATGGGCATACTTCGCTGTTTTCTTCGTTCCGTCGATCGCAGCAAGAGGTTTTTATAGCGGATATCGACTGCTTCCTCCCCTTCTTACGATGTTACTGATCGACCTGGCAGTCAGAAGAGTGAAAAAAGGAAGGAAGGAATGGTTCCTTCCCCCTCAACTGTTTGCTTTCCTGCTGGGATTCATCTTCTTGGTTATCAACACGGTGAATGGATTGGCTGATGCATCCTTGGAAGCCGCCGTGGCATACCTGATTATGGGCGTCGGGCTAGGAGCATATGCGCTTCTTTACCCTCAACATCGTCTTGGGTACCTGGCGACAGCAAGCATTTCCCTCGCGCTCGTATTTCGTGTGATTTATCTTCACCAGACCGATTGGTTGTGGAGCTTCTTGGGGTTGTCGCTCGTTTACTATCTATTGGGCCTGAGTCTGAGAACGATCTTCAAAGTAGAGGGGTGGGGTAAAGTTTTGCGTGTCAGCGGGTTGCTGCTCAGCGCCATAACAGCCATAAGCGCCCTCTTTGAGGGCGGTCAACCCTCTGTCGTCGTCATCGCTCTGATTGCCACGATGTACGCCTTCGAAGCTTTCCGCAAACGAAATGTTTGGCTTGGGTTTCCGGCCAATGCATTTTATCTCGCGGCGTATTTTATGGCGCTTCATGAACTCGAGGTGATAGAACCGCAGTTCTACTCCATCGGGGCAGCCCTTTTGGGCATTATCATGCATTATCTTTTAGTTCGTGGAGACAATCTTGTGGCTGCTTTCATAACCGGATTGGTGTCGCAATTAATCTTGCTCAGCACAACCTACGTACAAATGGTTTCTAGCGATAAATTATCGTTCTTCTTCATCCTTTTCTTCCAATCCCTGGTCATGATCATCTATGGCCTGGTTGTCCGTGCCCGCAGCTTTATTTTCGTCCCTATCATCTTCGTATTATTGAGCGTCATAACAGTGGCTTTCAGCGTTCTATCCGGGATTCCAACAGCCATCATCATTGGCTGTACAGGGTTCATCCTCTTGCTTCTAGGAATCGTGTCTCTGGCACTGCGCAAACAATTGCTTGACGCCTCAGACCGCCTGGGAGAGAAGTTGGGAGGATGGAGAGCCTAGTGTGAAGATCGCGGGTGGTCCGGGGTTTGTTTCGAATACCTAATCAGGTTATATATATCTACAGCAAATGCTTGAAACGCGTGCGACCCCAGCCATGCATCGTCACGCATTCGGATGGGTTTTTACCCGGCATTCTCAAAGGAGTTCATCAAGATGACCCAATACAAAATCATCGTCAACCCTACTGCTGGCAGGGGTACTGCGGGAGATGCCGTTCCGGATCTGGAGCGGTTCCTGCGCGAGCATAACATGGAGTTCGATCTTGTCCTCACCGAAAGACCCGAGCATGCGGTGGAGCTGGCGAAGCAGGCCGCACTTGATGGTTTCGACGTTGTCGTCGTCGCCGGAGGGGATGGCACTGCGAATGAAGTGATCAATGGTTTGATGCTCGCTAAAAAAGCCGGCGCGGAAGGCGTGGCGATGGGCGTTATTGCGATCGGGCGCGGCAACGACTTTGCCTTTGGTGTAAATGTTCCCCCGGGTCTGGAAGAGGGGTGCCGGGTTCTGGTGGAGGATTTCCGAACCAGCATGGATGTGGGATTAGTGATGGGCGGTCTGTATCCTGAGGGGCGCTACTTTGGCAATGGGGTGGGCATCGGTTTCGACGCTGTCGTGGGATTTGAGGCGTTGAAAATGACGCGTCTTCACGGTTTCTTATCGTACATTGTTGCCGCTATTAAAACGATCTTCCTCTACTATCAAGCCCCGTTAGTTCGTATCGAGTTCGACGGGCAGACGATGGACAAATATACCTTGATGGTCTCCATCATGAACGGACGCCGGATGGGTGGTGGATTCATGATGGCGCCAGAGGCGGTCATCGATGACGGTCTGCTGGATCTCTGTATCGCTGAACAGGTTAGCAAAGCGAGGATCTTCGCCCTGATTCCGCGTTTTATGGCGGGGACGCAGGCATCCCAGCCCTCAATCCAAACTGGTAGAACCCGCAGCATCGTTGTAACCGCACTTGAGGGAAGTTTACCCGCACACGCCGATGGAGAGACGCTCTGCACCGAGGGTCAGCAGTTAAAAATGGAAATCCTTCCGCGTCAGATCGAAATCATCTGTCAGAAATAGGGTCGTAAACCGTGACGTTAATGAGCCGGTTGGTCAATGCGATAATAAAAGGTCTGATGCGGATGTTGTGCCGCATCGACGCTGTTCAGTTGGTGCGTGTTCCGGCTCATGGACCGCTGATACTCGTATCCAATCACATCAACTTTCTGGAACCGCCGGTATTGTATACCCACCTGCTGCCTCGCCCAATGGCTTTCTTTGCAAAGGCTGAGTCCTGGGATAACAAATTGATGGGTCTTCTGTTCGACACGTGGGGCGGCATCCCCGTAAAAAGAGGTACAGCCGATGTTGGCGCGATCCGTCTTGGGCTGGCGGCGTTGGAGAAGGGTTCGATCCTGGCTGTGGCGCCAGAGGGCACTCGCAGCGGCGATGGGGTGCTTGGGAAAGGTCATCCCGGCGTGGTGATCATGGCCTTGCGCAGCGGCGCGCCTTTGCTTCCGATGGCCAGTTACCGGCATGAGGATTTCTGGGATAACTTAACCCATCTGCGGCGTACCACCTATCGGATTGTGGTGGGGCATCCCTTCACCTTACAAACGAATGGCGTGCCGGTGACGCGAGAAGTGCGGCGGCAAATGATTGACGAGATCATGTACCAAATATCGGCGCTGCTGCCCCCCTCCTATCGCGGCGTCTACGCGAATCTGTCCGACGCGACCGAGACCTACCTGCGCTTTCCGGCAACATCTGCGAATAATCTTCAGCAGACGTTGGATCGGGAAGCGTTACCGTAGATCTCCAAGCAACACTTCTCAACTCATTCTATGGCACCCCGTTGTCATTCCGAGCGAGCCGTGCAATGGCGACCTAGGCATCCCCATTATGAAGATTGAGGGACAGGTATATCGTCTCAAGGATCGATCCGTATTCACTCATAATGCTCCCTCCGCTCTTTGAATTGGCCTAAGAATCCTTGTGCACCATTGCGAGGCCAACGCCATCATTCCCCATTATTAAATGAGCGCAGAAACCGTAAGGAAACTGTAATGAAACTCTAATACAAACCCCGGTTATCCTGTGTTAACATAACCCGTTGCCGGCGATCAGCCGCAGCATGTGCTGCGAGAGAGCTGATCGTCGCTTATTGCAAACACGCCGTAAGGGCTCATTGAAATTCTCAATACGGCATATCTCAACGGCGAGGTTTTTTGTTAATGGAAATTGCCAAAATATCAGGCACGAATGAGCGTGAAAACGGGGCTCTCATCAAAGTAAGAGATCTGGTGAAAGTCTATCCGACTGCTGCCAACGGGGTCGAAGCGCTCAAGGGGATCAATCTGGAAGTGCACGAGGGGGAATTCCTCGCCATTTTCGGTAAATCAGGAGCAGGTAAATCCACGTTGATCAACATGATCACAGGCATCGACAGCCCAGACGCTGGCGAAGTACAGATCGGCGGAGTCTCTATCCATTCCATGAGCGATGACGAATTAACGCGCTGGCGTGGGCGCAACCTGGGCGTGGTCTATCAATTTTTCCAGCTGTTGCCAACGTTATCACTGGTTGAGAATATCACGCTGGCCATGGATTTCTGTGACACATACCCGCTCGCGAAGCGCAGCGAGCGTGCTTTGCAATTGCTCGATCAAGTGGGCATCCGTGAGCACGCGCATAAGGTGCCGTCGAAGATCTCGGGTGGGCAGCAGCAGAGGGTCGCCATCGCGCGTGCGCTGGCGAACGATCCTAATGTGATTGTCGCTGATGAACCGACGGGGAATCTCGATTCGCAAACTGCGGACGACATTTATGATCTATTTTCTGATTTAATCTCTCTCGGTAAGACACTGGTCATCGTAACTCACGATCAAGAGATCGCTGAACGAGCGAGCCGCATTCTAGAGATATCCGACGGACGCATCATCAGCAGCAGATCAATCAAAGTGCCGTCGAATGGACGTTCTTCGCACGAAGCAGCTCCCTCATCTAACCATGTCTCGCGGCGAACTCATGCATTGCTCTAAAGATCTCATAAGGAGATAGGGAACAGAATGCCCATCCCGACTCGCTGGACAAAGATACTGAAAGACATCTGGAGTAACCGCTCCCGCTCTCTTTTGGTAATCTTCTCCATCGCCATCGGTGTCGCCTCGGTCGGAATGATCACGAACGCGGGGATCATGGTGCAGCGGGATCTCTATGGATCCTTCGCTGCCGGCAATCCAGCGAGTTTGGAAATTTATATATCCCCATTTCAGCGAGACCTAACCAGCGCAGTCGACGCGATGCGAGAAGTGGAAGACGTTCAGGCGAGGAGAGTCGAAAGAGCATCGGTTTTGAACAGTGAGGGGGGCTGGGACGATCTTTCTCTAAACGCATTCCCGGATCTGACCGAATTAAAAGTGAATCGGGTGGACCTCGTAGAGGGGAGGATGTTGCTCGGTGTTCGCGAGATCGCCATAGAGAGACAATCGGCAGAAGGGCTGGGTCTTGCGGTCGGTGACACGATCACGATCAAGATGGAAGGGGACCGCACGTATGATTTGGAGCTTGTCGGCATCGTCCATGACCTTTACGGGATGCCTTATGCACTGCTGGGGGACGTCACGGGCTACGTGAACCTTGAAAGCCTGCAATGGATGGGTAAGCCCGCTTACTACAATAAACTCGATGTCGTTGTGGCTGAGAATAAATATGACCGAGAGCACGTACTTGAGGTCGGCGCCATCATCCGCGATCGGGTGATCGAACCATCCGGGTACGGCGTTGGGAGCATGGGGGTCCCTGGGCTGGGTTCCGATCCAGGCATGCACTGGGCGGGAGACCAGATCGACGGGTTTCTTCTCATCCTGCAGATTATGGGCGTCATGGCTGTTCTCTTGAGCGGAGGGCTTGTGGTGAACACTGTCTCCGCCATTCTTGTTCAGCAGATCAGACAGATTGGCATTATGCGCTCCATTGGTGCGGTTCGTAGCCAACTCATCGCCATGTATTTCTTCAACGTCCTCGCGTATAGCGTGCTTGGCCTTGCCGTGGCACTGCCACTAGGATTATTGGGATCTTGGTGGCTCGCAGAATTCGCGGCTGGATTCGTCAACTTTGATCTCACCACGGTTAATATTTCTTGGCAGGTCATGGCGCTTCAGATCACTCTGGGCTTGCTGATGCCGCTTGGCGTGGCCATCTATCCCATTCTCTCCGGCACCCGCATGTCGGTTTACGATGCGATCTATCAATACGGAATTGGGTCCGAGGGCGGCGGTTGGTTGGATCGTGTGTTGATGAAAGTTCGAAATCTCGCTCCGCCGATTGTGCTCGCCCTGAGGAATACATTCCGTAATAAGGCGCGGCTGGTATTCACGCTTCTTACGCTTACGCTAGCAGGTGCTATGTTTATCGCCGTATTTAGCACACGCGCTTCGTTGACCGTTCAGATCGAGAATATAGCTCGTTATGTCGACTTCGACGCCGCGCTTGGTTTGCCATATGGGTCCAAAAAACAAACCGTTGAACGGGAGGCGCTGAGAATACCTGAAATCTCGGTAGCGGAGGGGTGGGCTCAGTCGATTGGCGTCATCGTCAGGGAAGATGGAAGCGAGAGTGGGGAGCTCGAGGTCGTTGGTCTCCCCTATGATGCGGTCACGATCGACCCGCTCATGCTCGAGGGGCGCTGGTTTGAAGCCAGTGACACAAGCAAGATTGTTGTGAACGATGACCTTCTAGATGAGGAATCCGGAATAGGAATTGGGAGCGAGATCACACTGAAAATTGGAAACCGGCAGCGAACCTACCAGATTGTGGGGGTGACATCGAAGCATCTTTCAGGTTCTCGTATCTATATGGATTTCGGTTCATTCGGTCAGTTGACGAATAGACCGAACCAAGTTGATACGATCCGTGTCCGTGGAAACCTTGAAGCGATTGGCAGCATTGCTGAGCAGGATGCGATCGCATTCCAGTTGGAGACTCGTTTTGAAAATGCGAGCCTAAGTAAGAGCACGAGCATCACGCGCCACGCGATCTTTGGCGATTTCACGGATGTGTTCGACCTTATTCTGGTCGTCTTGATGATCATGGCCGGGCTTCTGGCTCTAGTGGGGGGATTGGGGCTTACAGGGACTCTCGGAATCAATGTTCTTGAACGTACACGCGAGATCGGAGTCCTGCGCGCAGTTGGTGCCTCCAACACCTCCGTGCGACAAGTCATCGTCATTGAAGGCGTCGTGGTCGGTCTGATCAGTTGGGTGTTGGGCGCGATGCTCTCTGGGCCGTCCGGCAGAGCACTTGCGGGTGCGGTCGTGAATGCCGTAATGCAAGCTGATCTCATCTATACATATTCCTTCCCGGGACTGCTTCTTTGGTTGGTAGTTGTTGGGTTCATTGCTGTTTTCTCAAGTCTTGCGCCGTCGAGGAGAGCTGCCAGGCTCACCGTGCGCGAAGTCCTGGATTATGAATAAATGATAATGGTGATCATGTGAAGACATTTTGGAATAAGTCAGGTTCAAACGGCTCAGGGGCCGGGAAATATAGCGCGAACGGCCATCTGATCGCGTTCAATAAGGTTTCTAAAATCTATGAAACGTCTGCGGGATCTTTCACAGCGTTGAGAGATGTAGACCTGCGCATCGATAAGGGCGAATTCGTGTCCATCGTCGGAAAGTCAGGCAGTGGGAAGACGACTCTTATTAACATGCTGACCGGCATCGATCGACCCACTGATGGGGAAATCTTTGTCACCGGCGCCGCAGTGCATGAGCTGGACGAAGGGGAAATCGCTGTCTGGCGCGGAAAGAACGTGGGGGTTGTCTTTCAATTTTTCCAGCTTCTACCCATGCTTTCCGTTCTTGAGAATGTACGCCTGCCGATGGATTTTGGGGGCGTCTTCGATCGACAAGAACGTAACGATCGCGCAATGCATCTTCTAGAATTGGTCGGCATCGAGGACCAGGCGGATGCGCTTCCGGCGAAACTCTCTGGTGGGCAGCAGCAGCGGGCGGCGATCGCGCGCGCGCTTGCCAATGATCCCCCAATTATCGCAACCGACGAACCCACAGGGAACCTGGATTCCTATGCTTCAGCCAAGATTATCCGCCTCTTTGAGGATCTGATATCGCGCGGAAAGACGATCCTCATGGTTACCCATGATGACGAACTGGCAAGTCGCGCGATGAGAACCATCCGCCTGGCGGATGGGAGGGTCGTCCCGTAAATCCCACTGCGGGACGTTTCAATCGTTCATGAAAAACTACAGTTAGAGGATAACTTTGCCGCGTTCACAAAACAAGTGAAAGGGCGGGGTTTTTACTATGTTTGCATTGGGTTGTCTTGGTGGGAATAAATCGAAGCCAATTTCTGTCTCTTAGCCATAGCTTCCGCCTGTTCATTCGCAGTGTTAATTACCTGTTCGAGCAGCAGATCAAGGTCTGCGTCGCGTGAGACTGAGATGGGGGGCGGACGCTGCAATTGATACGGGCAAATGGGAGGGGAAGGGAATACAGATCCCACCGGCGCAAGCGATAAGCACAGGGGCTGTATGCTGTGCAGGGGATGATCAGAGCCTGGGCTAAATTGGCGATGAAAACTGTACCGCGCTTGAAGATCCTCGGGGGACCGGCCGGTCCGTTGGGACCGCTATAGGTCGTTTTCCCTCTTTAGCTCTCTTTGACTACCCGTAGAAGCCCAATCGCAGCTGTCATGGAGGAATCGCGCACATTGATCGGGATGGGCTGGAAACCGAGGATTTTTACGCGCGCGGTTAGAACCCGCTTGGATTTCTTGCTTGCCACAATCAGGATAAAACTGGAGATATCGAAAATGCGGGGAAAAATGTGTTAAGCAGATGACTTTGGTCATGCCAAGTGGTCAGGATGATTGGATTAAAAGCCGCTTGTGCTTGCTCTAGTTTCTCGAGGCCGCTTACCGATAAAATATTGTTTTGGCTAGAATCCAATTATTGAGCGCTAGAAAAAAGCCGATAACCGGAGCAATATCATAATGTTAAAGAAGGTGATCCTTAAACCTAATAGCCGTAATGGGTATTCCCAATTAGGATCCGGCAGATTGGAAAGTAATTAAGGTTGTTATGGGGATTGACGATAATCCTCATCTGATGGGCGCGCGGCAAGTGCCTTAACTTTCTGATCTGCCGTTCGCAGGGACTCGGAAACGAGGGAGAGGATTTCGTCGATTTTCATCTTGTTTGATATTGCCAAGGAGGGACCAAAGTAAATGTAAACATCACTAAAGGGAACCGGGATGGCCATTTGATCCCAACGAGATTTTAGTTGTATGGCTTGGGGACTAGCGAAAGTAACCGGAATGATGAATGCTTCGGCACGTTGGGCAATATAGGCCACACCGGGTTTGGGAATCAAAGCGGGCCCATCTGGCCCGTCGATTGCTAAGAACAAATAGGCTATTCGCCCCGATTTTAGATCTTTGATAGCTCGGAGTAACTCGCGAGCGCCGCCAAAGGTGTCTTCTTCCATACCCACGGCGTATGTATCGAATCCAATATTTCGATAGTAGCTTTCCATCATTACTTGGCGGTGATCCCCAGCGACAATTGCACAGACAGGTTTTTCGTTTGGGGTCACAAAATAGCTCGCGATAACGGATGCTAAGCGATTCTGTCCGTGTAAACCCGCCCACACAATGGGTAATTGATTCTGGATTAGGGATAGGACACGGTCCCGCCCGTAGAAATGAGGATTGATTGTCCCATCAATGAGACGCGAATAATATGCGAAAGAGGAACCTATGATCCGTTGGAGCAGTAAATTCACACCATTATCCGATACCCAGCTCTGAACAAGCCGAAAGAGATATAGCCCGTCGTCAACCCCAAACCGACGAGCTGGGGAGTCAACCAATAAGCGGCGATGATGCTTGTACTCAGAATTGCGAAGCTTATCCGGCGCCGGCGAAAAATAACATGCAGTTCAGGGAAGCGGATGCGGCTAACCATGAGGAGCGAAACGATAATAAGGAGCAGCGGGAAGATCCAATCCGGGAAGAGGCGATGCTCGAATGCCCGGTCCGCGAGCACAGCGAGGGCAAGATATCCGCCGGATGTAGATGTGGTTAGTCCGAAAGACTCATTCGGCTTGGTTTCGTCAGTGTAAAGGTTGAAGCGCGCGAGGCGGTATGCACTGGCGAGGACGAAAATCACTCCAGAGATCCAATAAGGCCACCGTAGTAGTGGGGTTTCTGATAGATGCTGCCACACCAGGACCGAACTTGCCCCGCCGAAAATGATGATGTCGACCAGGGAATCAAGCTGTGAGCCAAACTCAGATGAGACTCCTAGCCGCCGGGCGACTCCTCCGTCGATCGAATCGAGTAGGTTACCTGCCAGGATCAAAACACCAGCTAGATTGAGCTGTCCTTCAATCGCCAGTGCGATGGAAGACATACCGCAGGCCAACGTGGTGAAGGTGATCAAGTTCGGCAAATATTGTCTAAGTGTAGTCATCAGGAAGTCCTTAGATTTAAAGATTTTGTCTCTATCCTAATCGACTTTACTGTTTCTGGCGACTGGTGTGAGGCCAGCACGCACGACATCACCGGGTTGAATCAGTGCCTGACAATCGGTTGGCAGATAAAGCTCAACGCGTGACCCGAATTTAATCATCCCGATCCGGTCACCGGCTTCGAGTT
>SDBU01004764.1_pt1 | contig 16506 bp, 18 predicted proteins | sample 2277071 | NCBI WGS metagenome assembly SDBU01 (sample SAMN10397929, study PRJNA504765) | marine sediment metagenome | isolation source: marine sediment core GS08_GC12, 126 cmbsf | place: Arctic Ocean: Gakkel Ridge, Loki's castle | collected 2008
CACCTTGACCACGTCGCCCTCCTCGAAGGTTTCGGCCAGCGCCGGCGCCTCCTCCCAGACGCGGGCCAGCACCTGGCCTGTCTTATCGCTCAGGAACAGGGTCAAGAACTGGCCCTTCGTCCGATCGCGAAAGTCTTCCAACTGTTTGTGCTTCACCAGGAAGAAACTCAGCACCTTATCGCCTTCTTTTAGATCCCTGACGAATTGTTCTTTCATATCGCCCTCCCGCTTTTATCCGTTACCAAAGTGTAGCACAATTTCCTTTATCTGACAAGGCCGGTTTTTGCCGATTTGCCTTCTATCTGGTATAATTGGCTTGTCTAAAATCTCTCGTTGTGGAGTAATGAAAATGAGAACCCTTTTCATTTCCCTATCCCTATCCGTAATCGCACTGTTGTTATGTGGCTGCGGCCAGGTGATAACTGCGCCCACCCCCACACCAGTGGCCACGGCTCCTGTGAATCTGCCTGCGGTGACGCCCAGGCCCACCTCGACGCCAGCGCCGGCCACCCCCGCTCCGACCTCTCCCCCCATGCCCACCCCTACGCCGGTGATCTACACCGTGCAAGCTGGCGATACCCTGATTGGGATCGCTGAGCAGTATGGGATCAGCGCCGAGGCTCTCCAGGAGGCTAATGCTATCCTGGATCCCCGGCGCCTGCAATTAGGGCAGGAGTTGGTCATCCCCCGCGAAGACCATTCGTCGGAGGGACCCCCGACCTCCACGCCTACCCCTCTGCCTTTCGAGGTCAAGGGCCTGGGCTTCTACGAGACCCCCGCCGGCAGCCTCTGGTGCCTGGGGGAAGTGGAAAACACCTCGGGCCGAGCCATCGAACGGGTCCAGGTAGAAGTCTCGCTCTACGATGAACAGGACAAGGTGCTGGCCACGGAATCGGCCTTCGTCGCCCTGGGAATCGTTCCGCAAGGGGGCAAGGTTCCCTTCGCCATCCTCTTTGCCAATCCGCCGACGAGCTTTGCTAAATATCAGGTCGTAACCTTGAGCGGAGACCCCATGACCTACCTGGGAGATCGCTACTTGGATTTAACTATCACCGAGCAGCAAGGCGAATCCGAGGGGTACTATTTCACGGTGGAAGGCTTGGTCGAAAACACCGGCCAGGCCGACGCCGAGACGGTCACGGTATTGGTCACGGCCTACGATGCCCAAGGCCGGGTGACAGGCTTCCGTCAGGCCGATCTGGAGGACGCACCAGCAGCAGGAGAGTCCTTCCCCTTCCAGGTGAATCTGCTGCCTTTCGGGGGCACGGTAGTGACCTACGCTGTCCTGGTGCAGGGGACGCGCCTCGAGTAACGATTGGAGGTTAGAGGTTGGAGGTTGGAGGTTGGAGAGCCTGACAATCCAACATCCAACTTCCAAACCACCTGACCAAGGACTATCAGACCAAGGACCAAAATAAGGAGGTTCACATGGCTGGAAGAGCGCTTAACGTTAGGACGATAGCGATCAGCGGCGTCATGATAGCAGTGGTATGCGTCTTGACCATGTGGGGGAGGGTTCTGTACATCCCGCCCACTCAGGGCTACATTCACCTGGGCGACGTAGCGGCCAACTTTGCCGCCCTGGCCTTTGGCCCTTGGGTCGGCATGGTAGCCGCTGGGGTAGGGATGGCCATAGCCGATGCCATAGGCTTCCCCCTCTATATCGTGCCCACCCTCATCATCCATGGCTTGCAGGGACTGGTCGTTGGCTACCTCGGCTGGCGTAAACCGTGGCCGATCATGGTCATAGCGGCTGTCATTGGCCAGCTCATCGTAGCAGGTGGCTACTTCGTAGTTCAAAGCCTTTTGATGGGGGTAGGAGCAGCTCTCTTCGAGCTGCCCTGGAATGGGCTACAGGGGTTGTTTGGCATCATTGGGGGCGTGCCTTTACTCCTCCTGGTGCGCCGGGCCTATCCCCCCATCACGCAGATGGGCTCCTGGAAGGAACACTAAAGTTCAGTGGATGACATAGTAATCGTGGATAATCTCCACTACGCTTATCCCCCCTTGACGCCGGGCGGAGAACCGATTCCGGTGCTCAAGGGGGTTAGTTTGCGGGTACGGAAGGGCGAGTTCCTGGCCCTCATGGGGCCCACCGGAGTGGGAAAGACTACTTTCTGCCTGACCCTGAATGGCATCCTGCCCCACCTCATGGGAGGCACCCTTGAGGGTAGGGTCGTCGTGGCCGGGATGGACACCAGGGACAATGGCCCCGGCGAGATGAGCCGCCAGGTGGGGCTGGTGTTCCAGGATCCAGAGAGCCAGCTCTTCAACATGACCGTCGAGGATGAGGTGGCCTTCGGTTTGGAAAGCCTGGGGCTGTCGTCATCGGAGATGGAAGAGCGCATCGCCTGGGCTTTGGAGGCAGTCAGGCTGCCAGGACTGCGCAAACGCCACCCGCTTCAGTTGTCGGGTGGCCAGAAGAAACGCCTGGCCATTGCCACGGTACTGGCCATGCGCCCCCAGGTGCTGGTGCTGGATGAGCCGGTGACAGGCCTGGACCCCCTGGGCCGCCACGAAGTGCTCTCTGTGATCGAGAAGCTGAAAAGAGAGGGCGAGGCCACTGTGGTCATGGTGGAGCAGGATGCAGAGGCCGTGATGGCCTGGGCCGACCGAGTGGTGATCATGGAGCGGGGGCGACTGGTGCTAGAGGGATCGCCCCGCCAGATCTTCTCCCAGGTAGAGGCGTTACACGGCTGGGGCCTGGCCGTCCCCCAAATGAGCGAGCTGGCCCACCTCTTCAACCGTCGGCAAGGGACAACCTTCCACTTCACCACCGAAGACGAGGCTTGTTCCGCATTGGCGGGCGAGCTGCACTCCGAAACTCAATACCCAATACCCAATACCCAATACCCAACATCTTCCGAACATTCGCCAGCCATCCAGGTAGAAGATCTGTGGCACCGCTACGATGATGGCCCCGCGGTGCTGACGGGAGTAAATGTGATCATCGAGTCCGGCGACTTCCTGGCCATCGTCGGCCAGAACGGCTCCGGCAAGACCACCCTGGTCAAGCACTTCAACGGCCTGCTGCGCCCCACCCGTGGCCGAGTCCTCGTCGGGGGTCAGGACACGGCCGGCCAGAGCGTGGGGCAGTTGGCGCGGAAAGTCGGCTATCTCTTCCAGAACCCCGATCATCAGATCTTCGCCCCCACCGTCTGGGAGGAGGTGGCGTTTGGCCCGCGCAACTTGGGTTCCTCGGAGGAGGAGGTGGCTGCCCGCACAACCGAAGCCCTGGCCCTCTTCGGGCTTGGAGACCAGGCCGATACCCCCCCAGCCGTCCTCGGATATGGCCTCAGGCGGAAGGTGACCCTGGCGGCGGTCTGGGCCATGCGTCCCCAAATCATGGTGTTGGACGAGCCGACAGCGGGTCTGGATTGGCGTAGCACCCGCACCTTGATGGAAGAAGTAACCAACCTCAACCGCCAGGGCCACACCATCATCCTGGTTACCCACGACATGAAGCTGGTAGCCGAGTTCGCTCGCCAGGTGCTGGTGCTGGACGAGGGGCGGACTCTGGCCTACGGGCCTACCAGGCAACTGTTTCAGCAAGAGGCCATCCTGCGGCAGGCCTTCCTGGCCCCGCCTCCCATCACTGCCCTGGCTCGACGGATGCGATCTTGTGGCCTGAAAGGTGACAGCTTAACAGTGGAAGAGTTCTACCAAGAGTACGGCAGCTTGGTCTGGAGAGATAAGAAATGAGCTTCGCCTTCGACTTATACGTGGACCGTCCCTCCTGGCTGCATCGGCTAGACCCGCGGACCAAGCTCGCTTTCGTGGTCGTGAGCAGCGTCCTGCTACTGAGTTTCAGCTCCCCTTTCGTCTCGGCCGCCTTTCTGCTGGGAATCCACGCGATGCTTTGGTCTGGCAAAGTCCCTGCCAGCCGCCTGCGCTGGGCCTGGCAGAGAATGTGGCCCATCACTGTTCTCATTCTCTTGCTATGGCCCATTTTTTATCCCCAGGGGACCGAGGTTCTTTGGCAGGTGTGGCGAATCAGAATCACCACTCAGGGCCTATGGCAGGGTCTAAGCACAGCCCTGCGGGTGGATGCCCTGGCTTTTGCCTTCCTGGTTTTGCTCTTCTCCACCAATCAGGCTCGTTTAGTGCGGGGCCTGGTGAAGTTGGGATTGCCCTACGAATGGGGATTGACCCTGGCCATCGCTCTGCGTTACCTGCCGACCCTCTACGGGATATACGCCGCCGTGAGCGAGGCCCAGCAAGCGCGAGGGTGGATAATTGGCGAAGGGGGCTTCGTCCGGCGCATCAAGTCGTATCTGCCCATTTTGGTAGCCGTCATCGTCACCGCCCTGCGCCTGGCTGACAACCTCTCCCTGGCCCTTGCCGCGCGGGGATTCCAGCCTGGAGCCAAGAGGACGCATCTGAGGGAGCTAGAACTCAGCCCGGCGGACAAGGTCTGCTTGCCCCTTTTCGCCGTCTCACTCATCGTCTTTCTAGTCGTTAGATTTCGACATAGTCTTGGGATCCATCTCTGGTAGCGCGCTGACTGATTGGTGTTTGACGTTTGCTCTTTTTTGTGGTACACTGAGTGTGTGCTATACCTTCGCTATGAGCAGAGAGCCGCCGGTGTTTATCACCATCGTAGACAATGCTGGGCGTGAAAAACAACAGCGCGTCGAGTACGTAGTCACCGATGTACGTGGTGAGACGGTATACGTCACTAGGGGAGGGTTGAGATACATCCGCGACTCCCTTTGGGTCAAAGGACGCCAGCGATTCCTGCTGGATGAGTTGGAACGGATACCAGACGTGATTTCCAAGGCCGACATAGTGATCTGGGATCCCATGGCAAGCCACGATACGTTGATCTATTACAAGCGGCTGTATATTGAATCGGAACATCGGCATTGGCTGGTAGCTGCCGTTGTCAAACTACGACAAGGACTCAAATTCCTGTACAACTTTCACCTTCAAGAGAGTGGCAAGGTCAAGGGATACCACCTCGACGTTCCCCCAGAGATCTGGTATTTGAATCCCCAGCGACGGAAGCGGGTCTTTGGTCTGTAGTATCAAGGAGGTGATGTGTTATGCGAAAGTTGACTTTTCTATTCCAAGAACCGGGCATGATTGAAACCGTTGCTTCGGATCCGGCCGGCGAGAACGATGCAGCCCGACCGACTGGCTATGCCAATTCGGTCGTGCCCGATCTTCTGATAGATCGAGACGCCGAGTCGCTGCGTCCCTACGCCTGGATGTGCTACAACTTTGAACACACCTACCCCCTGGTCATCTGGGGATTGAAGTTGTTTGCAGCCGATGAACACTTCAACGTCCCCCAAGCTGACCTGACCGGTGTCCCGCTGCACATAGCCTTCAGTTGGGCTTACCATCACTTCATCCTCCAAGATGGCGCTCTGTTGTCAGAAAGGGAACCGACCGTCAGGGCGGCCTCCCACGATTACGCCCGTGTTGTCCTGGGCCACGCCCTGGCAGCCGCGGGTTAAATCCGCACCCTGGAGGTAACACACCACCCAGATCGGAGGGTTTCGAGATGAGCGTTCAGAGCGTCCAAATCATCAGCAAACTCAGACAGCCGGCCCACCCCCGGTTCGTGCCGTCTCTGGTGCCCCCCCCGCTCAATGCCGGTGACCGCCTGTCCCGCGCAGAGTTTGAGCGGCGGTATCAGGCTCACCCGGAGATCAAAAAGGCCGAGCTTGTTGAAGGAGTAGTTTACATGCCAACACCGGTTCGCTTTGAGCAACATGGAAGGCCCCATTTTAACATCATTACCTGGCTAGGCGTGTATTGTGCTGGCACTCCCGGCATATCGACGGGCGGCGACAATGCAACCATCCGGCTCGACTTTGAAAACGAGGTGCAACCTGATGCGCTATTGCGCCTGGAACCCGAGCAGGGAGGCCGCTCGCACGTTACAGAGGATGATTACCTGCAAGGCCCACCGGAATTGATCGTAGAAATCGCTGCCAGCAGCGTGGCTTACGACTTGCACGTCAAGCGCCGCGTCTACGCGCGCAACGGGGTGCAGGAATACCTGGCCGTGCAGATGTACGAGCAACAGGTAGACTGGTTCGTCTTGCGCGAGGGGGTCTACGAGACACTGACACCCGACACTGACGGCGTGCTGCGTAGCGAGGTGTTCCCAGGGCTGTGGCTGCAACCGGCCGCCCTCTGGGATGGCGATCTGGCGACGATGCTGGCGGTGTTACAGGAAGGGCTGAACTCGCCAGAGCACGCCGACTTCCTGACGCGCCTGCGGACGCCAGCAGAGGAGCGTCTGGAAAGTCAATGAAGCAACGAGTCAACAGATCAACACTGCCTACACAAAGGGGGTGCCATCACAACGAAGGCATCCCTTTTGCTTGGTGAGAAAAATTTTAAGCTTCCAACCCTTGACAAAGGGGCTGAACTATGATATACTTATGCATAAGAAATTGAGGTATGAGTAAGAGGAGATGAATCATGGCTCTGTACGATCAGATTCGAAAAGGAAGCACTAACACTCTGATCCTGTCCTTGTTGAGCGAAGAGCCCATGTACGGCTATCAGATCATCCAGGAGCTGCAACAGCGTAGCGAGGGCTACTTCGAGATGAAGGAGGGCCTGCTCTACCCCGCCCTGCACCGGATGGAGCAGGATGGCCTGCTCAAGAGCGAGTGGCGATCCGTGGCCGGCTCAAGGCGGCGCAAATACTATTTCATCACCGAGGAGGGCCGCAAAGTGCTGGTCAACTCGGTGGCAGAGTGGACGGCGTTTACCGAGAAGCTGATGCAAGTGATCGAGGGATACAGCCATGTCGAGCCTGAATACCTACCTGGCTAAATTGCAAGCCTGTCTGGGCGACTTACCACCGTTTGTTCAGCAAGACGTGGTAGAGGAGTTACGCGGCCACCTGGAGGACCGCACCCACAGCTTGCAGTTGCAGGGCATTTCAGGGGAGACAAGCATGAGTGAGGCAATCGAACGTTTTGGCGAGGCCGGAGAAGTAGGAGCAGCCCTGAGGGACGTGCACGGGCGCGTGTCCTGGGGAAAGGTTGGACTGGCAGTCTTACCTGGATTGTTCGCCATTAGCACCTTCTGGCTTGCTTGGAGGACTAGCAGGTTGGACGCCATAGGCCTGGGTATGTGTGTCCTGTTAAGTGTTGCAGGATTTATCCGCGAGCGCCAACTGCCTGTTTGGGCCTTTGCCGCGTTGGGGGTGCTTTTTAGCTCCATCAGCAGTGACTTTGTACTTGTTATACTGGTAGGCCCTCTATGGCTGCTGGCTGCAATTGCCGCTCTCGTCGTTTGCCGACGGCGTGGCATTCACATCCCTGCCTTTGTATGGATTCTCCTCAGCTTAATGCTTGCAGTCGGCGCGGTTGAAACAGTCGTTGAAACTGCTAACCAGGGTTTCTCTTGGATCACTCTCCTGATCTCACATGCACCGGCAGGCGCAGTATTGCTCCCTGTGGCGGTTGGCTTGTTGCTAGCCAGACGTAGCGGCGTGCTGGCAGGACTTTTTGTCCTCGCTGCCGGGTTTGGTCTGGTGGACGGGGCAATAGACCCCTTTTATGGCCTGGGGAAGTCTCCCTGGGGAATTGTCATAAATGTCATTCTCGCTGGGTCGTTGCTTGTTGTTTCTCCCGTTTGGGTTTTACGTTCCCGTTCCAAGCGTGGACGGGTTTGGGGTCTATTACTTCCGGCGTTCATCGCGCTTACCAGTGTTGTCGCCATTAACGCCATTGTGCGTACGGATCCCGCCATTCTTGAACGTATTGTGAACTTTCGTGCCGTATTCCCTGGAGACCCATTTGTCTACGGTATAAGTGGAGGCACTCGAGGCAAGGATAATCTGGTGTATCTATTGATTAGCTATGGTCTGACCGCTGCTCAATTGTTCATAGGCATGGCGTTAGCGGTTGCGCTATACCATTGGGCTGAATCTCAATGGGCTGGGGCTGGGCAGGAGCCGCAGCCGGTGCTGGGATGAGGCATTCGTTGTCCGAAATCTAACACCATCCCTCGACCAACCAGACGGCGTCGTCGGTGATGGCGGCCAGGGTGCGATATCGCCGCCCTCGGTCAGGTCGTGCAAGACGGTCACAAAGTCAGAAACGTGCTCGCAGCCATCCAGGCAGGCGAAGAGGAGCAGGATGAACAACGAAGCTGGCTTGCACCCCTTCCTCCAGCATTTTTGACGAAGCGAAAAGTATGAAATCAGCGGCAGAAGCTAATAGAGAATATCCTGTGAGGGGAGAATTGACAAATGATGGCAGAAAAACACGAAGAACATAAAACACTCGTCAAAGAAAATATCATCTGGCAACTCCTTCTAATTATCCTTCCCTGGCTAGTTTTTTACGCTGTAGATAATTACTATCCCTACTTACTGAGGTCGCTTTTTGGTCCTGTTAGAGTTCCTACCTTCGTTGCTTTGGCACCGTTTGAAATTCTTCTGGTTGTCGGGATCATCATTGCCTGGAAGAGGAACCTTCCTTTGTGGAGTTACGCGTGGATTGGGACACTGTACTTCTTTGGCTATAGAGAAGTATTCAATATTGTAAGCAGATTTGCTTACGGGACTATGCCAGAGAATCTAGCATTAGTTATCCAGGGAGTATTCTATGGGCTTATAAATCCACTGGCACTTGCCTTTCTGTTGGCCTTGATTACTCGTAGAGACTGGTTACTCGCTTGTTTAACGGCGTATCCATTCACCAGTATCATCATGGCTTGGTACACCTTAGATAAGACACCTTTTTCTGTCCTCTTTGTTAGCCTCGTTCTCTACGGGTTTTTCGCGCTTCTATTTCTGACTTTGCAATCCCGGACACTCAAGTTTGCCAGCTTGTTGGCAGGTACACTGATTGTAGGTGGAGGATTTTTTCTCTGGAAAGAGTCTCAAAGCTTTCTGTTTATTGTTGGGCGGAATGTTTTGATCTTGGTTTTCCCATTGATTCTTCACAAGATGCCACTATATCGCAAGGTGTTCAGTACTGACCAGTTGGCGTCAGCAGATTTCACGAGGAGGAATTCTATGAAACGCAAAACATGGATATGGCGCATCGTCGGCGGTGGGGCGATGGTCCTGTTGGCGGCAGTGATAGGAATAGTGGTCTACGCCCGACGGGAACCATCTTGGAACCCGGCCTATTTCACACCAGAGTTGCGGACCAAGTACGCCACGGTGGAAGAGTGCTATCAACACACGGTAGCAGCTATGCAGGCTACTGATCCGACGCTCTACCGTGAGATATTAGGCTACGATCAGATAGAGATCAGGAAATTCCCGTTGTATCAGGGGCCGGTGCCGAGTATCGAAGAGTTGATCGTGGACGACGACCAGGCTTTCATCTGGACCAGCAACCGCTGGGAAATGAACTTTTGTTGGATGAACGGGCGCTGGGTGTTCCAACCGGAGACCCTAGCTTTCGCGCTGCAGGGATTCAAGGGTCCGGCGCGGTGAGGATGCCATGACCGAGATCGATCACCTCGTGGCCCGTATCCGGGCGCAGATGGACCTGGATAGCGAGACCGAACACGAGCTGTTGGAGGAGGTCCGCTCCCATCTGGAGGAGGCAGTGGCAGCGGCCCAGGCCCAGGGGCTAGACGAACAGGCTGCGCTGGCGGAGGCAGCAGCCCGCTTCGGCGTGGAAGAAGTGGGCGTTGAACTGCAACAGGTTCACGCTGGATGGGGCACCGCCGACGCCGTCATCGCCGCTGGGCTGCCGGTGGTATGCGCCCTGGTGCTGCGCTGGCTGGTCTTCGCCCCCGACGGCACCGCCCTGGGCTGGCCACAGTTGCTCACCCGCCCGACCTTCTGGGTGATAGCGGCTGCGGCCCTGCTGGTGCCCTTGCTCAAGTTTGGCCGTTGGCGCTACGCCCTGATGACCTGGGCTTTCTTCTGGGCTATCACTGTCATCTTCTCCACCTGGCCTGCCCTGCGCTGGTAACAACACTTCTGGAGGTGTCTATATGAAAGACCTGGCCATCATCGAAATCATCCTGCGCAACCGGTATCATTTCTTCGACGAGATACGCGAGGGCATCGGCCTGCCGGAGAAAATGCGGGCGATGCTGGTCTCCAGCATCGCCTTCCTGGCCCTCTACGGGGCGGTGATGGGCTCTACCCACAGCCTGTGGCAGGCTCTCAGCTCTGCCGTCAAGCTGCCCATCCTCTTCCTGGCCACCCTCATCGTCTGCTCCCCTACCCTGTACTTCTTCAACGTCCTCTTCGGCTCCAAACAGAGTCTGACCCAGAATATCGCTCTCATCCTGACGGCCATCACCGTCACGGCGGTGTTGTTGCTCAGCTTCGCTCCCATCACCCTCTTCTTCCTGCTGACCACCAGCCAGTACCAGTTCTTCAAACTGCTCAACGTAGCTATCTTCACCATCGCTGGCGGCATGGGGGTGGTTTTCCTCAGCCAGGGGATGCAGGTGATTGCAGCCTCGGGCAAGGAAGGGGCCCAAGCCCGCCGCTGGGTGCTCCGTCTCTGGATCCTGGTCTACGGTTTTGTGGGCAGTCAGATGGCCTGGACACTGCGGCCCTTCATCGGTGCTCCCAGCATGAAGTTCGAGCTATTCCGTCAGCTCGGCGGCAACTTCTACGCCAACGTCCTGGTCAGCATCGGTGAGATACTGGGCTTCTTCGTGGTGAAATAGGAGGCAGCTATGAGTGAGCGACCGACATCTCCAAAACCCTCCACCACTGAGCAGGTTCTGGATCTGCTGCTGGATGCCCTGCTGGAACGGCAGGCCGCCCGCCAGACCCCATCTTCCCCGACTCCGCAGCCAACGGCAGAGCCATCAGCGCCGGAGCCGATCGCTGAGAAGCCGGCTGAGGAGAGCCGGACATCCCCGCCACCTCTGCCCAGCATCAACCTGGGCCGTACCCTGGGCCGCCTGCTGCTGGTCCTGGTAGCGTTGGTGGTGGTGATCAACGTCCCCATTACCCGCTACGGCACCAGCCTGGCCCGCATCATGCCCGACACCGCTTCCCTGGTCATCCGCGACGGCCTGGTGCTCAAGGGCAGCGGCACGGACATATACGTCCTGGAGGACGACAAGCTGCGTTGGATCAGCAGCCTGGAGGCTTTTGAGTTCTTCGATTACCGCTGGGAGCAGGTGCACATTGTGGAAGACAGCTTCCTGGAGCAATTCGAGCCAGGCCGGCCCGTCCACGTGCTACTTAAGTGCGAGGGCAGCCCTCACATCTACGCCCTGGAGAACGGCCAGAAACGCTGGATCAAGGACATTCCCACCTTTGAGGCCCAGGGTTACCTGTGGGAGGACCTGAAATCCGTCTCCTGCGATTACCTGCGCAGTCTACCCGACGGCCCGCCCATCCCCGAAGATGCTGGCCCGCCGCCGCAGCCGTAGGCTGGTAGGTTGGTAGATTGGTGGTTGGGAGAATGAATGGAGGAGGCAAGCATGGAAAAGGCAATAGAAGCGTTGGGCGATCCGACCGAGATGGGCCGGGAGTTGAAGCAGGTGCACGGGCGGGGCACCTGGGGTGAGGCGCTCTTGGCGGCGTTGCCCCACCTGTTGTTCGTGTTGGCAATGAGTATATCCGGTCTGTGGTCCAACTACCTGATGCCGGGACAGCGGCTGCCAGGCAGAGTCTTCGACCTGGCCTTCGTCGTCCTCTGCCTGGCGGTGACCGCCTACGCCTGGTGGCGGCGCTGGCCCCGCTGGTCAGCCCCCTGGCTGGGATACACCATGGTGGTGTTCTACTTCCTAATTATCATCACCCTCCCTGGCCCGCTGCACACCGCGGCTTTCTTAGTCTGGCTGACCAGTTGTGCCGTCGTCTTCTTCTGGCTGGCCGACCGGGACTGGACCACCGCCTGCCTGGCCGCCTTCTCCTGGGTGCCGATGTTCTGGTCGCTGTTGTGGCTGGACGAGGTGTACGTGTGGGTGGAGGGGCCGCTGATGGTGGCTGCCGGGGTGGTGGCAGCACTGGCGGTGATCGCCTTCGTGCGAGGGCGGAGGTCCTGGGAGCGGATGGGGGTGCTGCTGGCGGCCAACCTGGCCATCGTCGTCTCCGTCTCCTGGGTCTCCATATTCTACTCCGACTACCCAGGGATTTTGGTCTGGTTCCCGCCCCAGCCGATGCCCCTCTCGGTCGCCGTGTCGCTGGCTTTCTGCGTCGTGGTCAGCTCGGCCTTGCTCGTGGGGCCGTGGTGGTTCCACGCCCTGGGGAGGCTGGCCTGGCGACTGGCGCGTCGGTGAGGGCCTTCGTCCTCGCTCCTCTGAGGAGAAGCTAATGAACGACGTTCTGAGAAAACTGGCAGGTGGTGATCGGCGCTCCATCGGGAGAGTTAGCGAAGTCGTTGCTGACGTGTTGAACGATCCCACCCTGTTCGAGGCGGTATTCTGCGCCATGCTTGGCGACGATCCAGTTGTCAGAATGCGGTCTGCTGACGCGATCGAGAAAATAACCGCCAAACGCCCAGAGTACCTCCAGCCTTACAAAACGAAGCTGATCCAGCAAGTGGCGAAAATCGAGCAGCAGGAGGTTCGCTGGCACGTCGCCCAGATGATTCCCCGGCTAGAGCTGGGCGAGGATGAACGGGCAGTCGTGGTGGAGATACTCCTGGACTATCTCAGCGACGAGAGCAAGATCGTCAAGACGTTTTCGATGCAGGCCCTGGCCGATTTGGCGGAGCAGGACGCCGGCCTTCGATCCCAGGTAGTCCCGTTGTTGGAAGAGCTCACCAGAACGGGCAGCCCGGCCATGAAGAGTCGAGGGCGCAAGTTGCTGGAGAGATTGGGCCCATGAGTATCGTGATACGAGAGATGGCCGCTCAAGACTACGACGAGGTGCTTGCCCTCTGGCGGGCCTCCGAGGGCGTGGGGTTAAGTGACGCGGATTCGGAAGAAAGCATAGCGCGCTATCTCGATTGCAATCCTGGCCTGAGCTTTGTGGCCCATGATGGAGAGCGTCTCGTGGGGGCTGTCCTCTGCGGTCACGATGGCAGGCGCGGCTACATCCACCACCTGGCCGTCGGCAAGTCCTATCGCCGCCAGGGACTGGGCCGAGCGCTGGTTGACCGATGCCTGTCCGCCCTCAGGCGAGCCGAGATTGCCAAGTGCCACATCTTTGTCTTCGCCGACAGCCAAGACACCGTTGCCTTCTGGAAGAGCATCGGCTGGACCCAGCGGGTTGAGCTGGTCATGATGTCTCGGTACATCGAGTAGTTGCTGAGAAGGGGTCTAAAAGCGAAGTGGGAGGTTTGAGATGCCTCCCGCTTTTGCTTTTCGGGCCGGGCGTAGTACTGGTGGTTGACTTGCAAGGGCTTCCGCTGTATAATAACGAGCAACAAGAGAAGTCCCACGGGTTTCCACAAAAGCCTTGTCTGGGCATCATACGGAAAAATCCCGTAAGTCAATAGTTAGCCCTCAAAACCCCTGCTGCAAAAGGAGTCCAGTATGCTGAGTCCCAAGCACAGACGATATGCAGATCGCATAAAGGCACTTATCGAGGAAAGCCGAGAAATAGCTGCTCTTGGGAAACCTTCAGAGTTTGGAGACTCGTACATAGAAGATGAAGCCGGGCTCAATGCTTGGTTGGTGAAGCTGAAGAACATCATTGAAGTGACTTTTGGTCAAGGTAGTCCCCACCATAGACAAATGCTGGAACTCACGAGTCAGGCTATTGCTCGTGTGTATGAAGTCCAAGCTATACAAGGTCTCTTGATCGGAGCTCTAGACGACCTAGAAAGCGGCTTTCTTGTCGGTCAAGAGTTTCTGATTGCAGGCGAGGTGTTTGACTCAGTTTTGGAAGAGGCAAGACACCTTAACCAGAGTGGACATAAAGACCCTGCTGCTGTTCTTGCACGAGTCGTTCTTGAGGACGCACTGAAAAGGATAGCGAGAAGCGAGGGAGTTAACGACAACCAAAGGGTATCCCAGGTCAACGATGAACTACGCAAGTTGGGAAGATATCCACAGCCTCAATGGAGACTTATCCAGGCTTGGCTTGACGTAGGCAATGCCGCAGCTCACGGCAGGTTCAATGAGTATAGTGACGAGGATGTTCAGAGGCTCATAGAAGATGTTGAGCGATTCCTAGCAACAGAGTTTCGGAGCTAGTACGTTGCGGGCTAACAAGCACTTCACCCGACCAAGCTGATCGCGGCTCGAATTCGGAAGTAGCGTCGTTGTTGGAGGGAATCTTGCACTGGAGGATACGCTGCAAACCCGCATGGCAGGTGAAGCGCGAGCCATTATGCGGCAGCCATCCAAACGAGCAATTCCGTGAGATAAAGTGAAAGGCTAAGGAGATTCCTAATGAGTGATGATTCCCCCTTATTCGTGAGTGCTATAGAATTGCTTGCTCATTCAACCGAGCTTTATACGCAAGGCAATGAACGTAAGTACAAGTTTGTTATCCTCCATCTGGCGAACGCAATAGAACTGATTCTGAAAGACCGTCTAGTCGATGAGGGGGTTAGCATATACCAGTCGAATAAGCCTCTAACTATCACCATCTGGAAATCCTTCGAGAAGTTGGAAGAGGTTGGTGTCAATGTACCTGAGCGCCCGGTAATCGAGTTGCTTGTTGACGACCGCAATACGATCCAACACCGATTTGGCTTTCCAGATGCTGCAACTGTTTACTACTATTTGAGGCGAGTTGTTTCATTCTTCAAGCGTTTTCTCGATGAAGAGTACGGTGTTGATTTGTCAGACACCCTGAAGCCATATCTTTCTGTTGAAGACCTCGCTGTGCTTGGACTGGCTGAAGAAGAAGATGAGTATGCCCAACTGGATAGACTCTTCGATTTGTCACCAGAGGCTGCCGTTTTACAGGCTTATAGTATGTTAGAAGCGAAAATTATGGACCTTATGGGAATGCCTCTTGCAAAAACCAGGGCAATGCCGTTTTGGCGCACCCCTGATTCTCGCCATCTCCTTGATGATCTGGCAATCCATGGATTCATATCTCAAGACACTGCCAGAAACTTTGACTTACTCCGTCAAGTGCGGAACCGGGCTGCCCATACTGCTCATTTTCGAGAGGAACCTTCTCCTGATTGGTCTCAGGCATTGGACATTGCTAAGGATTTGCTTCAGGGATTAGAACGAGCTGTCGAGGAGGACTACTTCTCTGAACGAACGGCACAGCGTAACATGACTGGAAGCAGCAAGAGCGAGAGTCCCGAATCCGCAGAGGAGGATAACTCCACTACTGAAAGCGCCAAATAGAGCTGGCGCATAACTACTCGTTGATCGTGCCCTGCAAAGCTGTCGCTTGCTAACCAATGCGAGTCGGGTCGTGGTAACCGCCAGCGGGCCACGTAGCAGGCAACCAGTGCTATCAGGTGACTGATGGTGCTGAAGCGCTGTATCCCTCCGAGGAGGAGGTGCAAACCAGCAGCCCGTAACATGAAGTGAATGGCGAAGCAAAGCTTCGCACAGCAGCGCCGAAATGTTAGCCCCGAGAGGGGAACAAGGGAGAGCCGAGCTTGTCAGCGAGAGCGAAGGCCATGGAAGGTGCGAAGAACCCTTCGACAGGCTCAGGGCAGGCTCTGGAAGTGCAGCACTGAAGAACTCCCCGGCGTAGGGAGGGCGGAATGTTGGGACAGTTGAGGGGAGGCATGCGATTGATGTAGAGGGAGATATCGAACATCGGACGAGCAGTGGAAAAGGGAGCGCGGCTCAAGTCCGTGCTCCTTTTTGACGTGCTCCGTTCCAGGTGGTATAATCTGTATCTGAACCCTAAATGACTTCAAAATAGATAGGAGAGCAATCTACCATGATTCGATTGAAAAAATACCTGAAACCTTATCTGACCATGATCCTACTCGCCATTGTCTTGTTGTTTGCGCAAGCAAACTTTGATCTGGCGCTACCTGATTATCTCTCGCGGATCGTCAACGTCGGCATCCAGCAGGGCGGCGTGGAAAATGCTGTGCCGGTTGCGATCCGCCAGAGTGAGATGGACAAGCTCGTGATCTTCATGGGCGCTGAGGACAAAACGGCTGTGCTCAGTGCTTACACCCTGGTGGATCAGGATTCGCCTGACTATGACGTCGCTTCGCTTACACAAGACTATCCCATTCTGGAAGAAGAACCGATCTATGTCCTGAATGAGGTTGACGGGGCAGAGGCCGCTTCGCTTACAGAGATCGCTCGTTTGAATCCCGTGATGGGCAAAGCGATCCTGGCCGTGTCCAGTATCGAGCAAATGATGGCTGATCCAGCCAAGGCCGCAGAAACGGGTGGGGATTTTGGGTTCGACCCAAGTATGATCCCACAAGGCATGGATGTTTTCACCCTGTTGGGACGACTGCCTGCGGCCCAGTTGGAGCAAATGACCGACGCTGTCAACCAGCAATTTGGAACGCTTGGGGACAGCATGATCATTCAGGCGGCGGTGGGTCCCGTCAAGGCAGAGTACGAGGCTCTTGGCATGGATACGGACAAACTGCAGACCAACTATATCCTGCGCGTCGGCGGTTTGATGCTTCTGCTGGCCTTGCTTTCCGGTGTCTGTACCATCGCCGTTGGCTATCTGTCGGCCAAGACGGCGGCCGGGAC